>Ga0207983_1000001_pt1 | contig 51443 bp, 39 predicted proteins | sample SoimicmetaGmgHMB_FD_188341 | JGI IMG/M metagenome (GOLD analysis project Ga0207983, IMG submission 188341) | Soil and rhizosphere microbial communities from Laval, Canada - mgHMB (SPAdes) (version 2) | ecosystem: Environmental > Terrestrial > Soil > Agricultural land | place: Laval, Canada...
CGAGTGCATCGAGAGCGAGCAGGCCAAAGCCTTGATTCACGCGTTCTTCGCCGAGCGCGCGGCCACGAAGCTGCGCGACGTGCCGGCAGACACTCGACCCAGGCCGCTCGAACGAGTCGCGGTCATCGGCGCCGGGACGATGGGCGGCGGGATAACGATGGCCTGCGTGAACGCGGGCCTGCCGGTCACCATCAAAGACGCCACCGGCGCCACCGACACCGAGATCAAGATCGGCAACATCATGCCCTATAGCGGGCCGGCCGCCGCCTACGGCCTGATCGGCAAGACCGTCGCCGCGTACTTCAAGAAGATCAACGCCGAAGGCGGCATCAACGGCCGCAAGATCAATTTCATCTCCTACGACGATGGCTACAACCCGCAAAAGGCCGTCGAGGCCGCGCGCAAGCTCGTCGAGGACGATCGCGTCCTGTTCGTGTTTCAAAGTCTCGGAACGCCGTCGAATTCCGCGATCCAGAAATACATGAACGACACGCATGTGCCGCAGCTCTTCGTCGCCTCCGGCGCCACCAAATGGGACGATCCGGTCAACCATCCGTGGACCATGGGATGGCAGCCGAACTATCAGACCGAAGGCCGCATCTTCGGCCAGTATCTGCTGGCCAACCAGCCGCGCGGCAAGATCGCGATCGGCTGGGTGATCGTCGAAGACTTGGTGATGGTGCTCGCACTGGTCTTCCTGCCCGCGCTCGCGCACTCGATGACCGGCACCGGCGGTTTCGAAATCGGCAAATTGTTGACTTCGCTCGGCGTCACCCTGGGCAAACTCGCGATCTTCGTGACGCTGATGCTGCTGGTGGGCCGACGCGCAATTCCGTGGATGCTCGAACGCGTCGCCGGCATCGGCTCGCGCGAACTGTTCACGCTGGCAATTCTGGCGATCGCGCTGGGCGTGGCGTTCGGCTCGGCGCAACTGTTCGGCGTGTCGTTCGCGCTAGGCGCGTTTTTCGCCGGCATGCTGCTCAACGAGTCCGAACTCAGCCACAAGGCCGCGGCCGATTCGCTACCGATGCGCGATGCCTTCGCGGTGCTGTTCTTCGTCTCGGTCGGCATGCTGTTCGATCCGATGATCATCGTGCAACAGCCGCTGCCGGTGCTGGCGACTTTCCTGATCATCACGGTCGGCAAGCCTGCCATCGCATTTCTTGTCGTGCGCCTGTTCGGCCATCCCAACACCACCGCGCTGACGATTTCCGCAAGCCTGGCGCAGATCGGCGAATTCAGCTTCATCCTCGCCAGTCTCGGCGTCGCCTTGAAGCTGCTGCCCGTCGAAGCGCGAGATCTGGTGCTCGCCGGCGCGCTGCTGTCGATCGTGGTCAATCCGATGCTGTTCGTCGCATTGACACGCTGGCAGTCGCGACAGACGGATGCGAGCGCTCCGAACATCGCGACGAAGCGCGAGCCGCTTCCAGGGCCTGCCTTGCCGGTTGGCGAGCACACGATCCTGGTCGGCTACGGACGCGTCGGCCACCAGTTGGCGACCTTGCTGCGCGAGCGTGGCGTGCCGCTGGTGGTGATCGACAACGACCGCGAGCTGGTAGCGCGCGCGCATCACGACGGCATCGCAGCGGTGCGCGGCAACGCCGCGAGCGCCGCCCTGCTGGATGAATTGCTGCCGGCAACCGCGACGCACGCGTTGATCGCGATTCCGAATGCTTTCGAAGCCGGCGAAATCATCGCCCGCCTGCGCAAGGCGAATGCAGCGATGACCATCCTCGCCCGCGCGCACAGCGAAGCCGAAGCCCGGCACCTGTTCGATCACGGCGCCGACGGCGCCGTGCTGGCCGAACGCGAACTCGCCTTCAGCATGGCGGAGATGGTGCTGGCCGATCCGCGGCTGGCGAAGACAGCGCTCTTGTAGGAGCGCCGTAGGAGCGACGCAAGTCGCGAATACCGTCGCGCCCGAGCCAGCGATCGCGACTTGCGTCGCTCCTACAGCGCTCCTGCACGGGCCCGATCAGGCTTTCCGGAACACCAATCCTGTGCCCTCGGCATCCACCGTCACTGAATCGCCGGCTCCGAACTCACCGGAAAGAATCTTGTTGGCGAGCGGGTTCTCGAGTTGCTGCTGGATTGCGCGCTTGAGCGGCCTTGCGCCGTACACCGGATCGAAACCCGCGTTGCCCAGCAACGCGAGCGCGGCATCGGTGATGTCGAGGCGGATCTGGCGTTCGAGCAGGCGTTTGCTCAGGTACGCGGTCTGGATGCGCGCGATGGCACGGATCTGCGCGTGGCCCAAGGGATGGAATACGACGATGTCGTCGAGGCGGTTGATGAACTCGGGGCGGAAATGCCCCTGCACCGATGCCATCACTGCCGCCTTCATCTGCGTGTAGCGCTCGGGCGAATCGTCGCCGGCATCGGCATCGCCGTTTTCGTAAACCTCCTGGATGTGCTGCGAACCGAGGTTGGACGTCATCACGATCACCGCGTTGCGGAAGTCGACAGTACGGCCCTGTCCATCGGTCAGACGGCCGTCATCGAGCACCTGCAGCAACACGTTGAACACATCCGGATGCGCCTTCTCGACTTCATCGAGCAGGATCACGCTGTACGGCCGACGCCTTACCGCCTCGGTGAGATAACCGCCTTCCTCGTAACCGACATAACCCGGCGGCGCGCCGATCAGACGCGCGACCGAATGTTTTTCCATGAACTCGCTCATGTCGATGCGCACCAGCGCGTCACCGCTGTCGAAAAGAAACTCCGCCAGCGCCTTGCACAGTTCGGTCTTGCCGACGCCAGTCGGGCCGAGAAACAGGAAAGAACCGTTCGGGCGATTGGGATCGGACAGGCCAGCGCGCGAACGCCGGATCGCGTTCGACACCGACTTCACCGCCTCGTCCTGGCCAATCACGCGCGCATGCAGCGCGTCTTCCATCTTGAGCAATTTCTCGCGTTCGCCTTCGAGCATCTTGCTGACCGGAATGCCGGTCCAGCGCGATACCACCTCGGCAATTTCCTCCGCCGTCACCTTGTCCTGCAACAGCTTGAAACCCTGGGTTTCAACCGCCTGCGCGGCAGTCAGCTGCTTTTCCAGGTCCGGAATCCGACCGTACTGGAGCTCGCTCATTTTCGCGATGTCCTGCTGGCGGTGCGCCGCATCGAGTTCGAGCTTGGCCTGCTCGATCTGCTCCTTGATGCGGGTCGCACCAGTCAGCGTTGCCTTCTCTGCTTTCCAGATTTCCTCGAGATCGTTGAACTCGCGTTCGAGTTTTTCAATCTCGTTCTGCAGATCGGCGAGGCGCTGCTTCGATTCGCTGTCCTTCTCCTTCTTCAGCGCCTCGCGCTGGATCTTGAGCTGGATCAGGCGCCGCTCCATGCGATCCATTTCCTCCGGCTTGGAATCGATTTCCATGCGGATGCGGCTCGCCGCCTCGTCCATCAGGTCGATGGCCTTGTCGGGCAGCTGGCGGTCGGCGATGTAGCGATGCGACAGCGTGGCGGCGGCGACGATCGCCGGGTCGGTGATCTCGACGCCGTGATGCACGGCGTAGCGTTCCTTGAGTCCGCGCAGGATCGCGATGGTGTCCTCAACCGAAGGTTCGCCGACGAACACTTTCTGGAAGCGTCGCTCCAGCGCCGCGTCCTTTTCGACGTACTTGCGGTACTCGTCCAGCGTGGTCGCGCCGATGCAATGCAGTTCGCCGCGCGCGAGCGCGGGCTTGAGCATGTTGCCGGCATCCATCGCACCCTCGGCCTTGCCGGCGCCGACCATCGTGTGCAATTCGTCGATGAACAGAATGACGTTGCCTTCCTGTTTCGACAGATCGTTGAGCACGGCCTTGAGCCGCTCCTCGAACTCGCCGCGGAACTTCGCGCCGGCGATCAGCGCGCCCATGTCCAGCGACAGCACGCGGCGGCCGCGCAGGCCCTCGGGCACTTCGCCGTTGATGATGCGCTGCGCCAGACCTTCGACGATCGCGGTCTTGCCGACGCCGGGTTCACCGATCAACACCGGATTGTTTTTCGTGCGCCGCTGCAGCACCTGGATAGTGCGGCGAATTTCCTCGTCACGGCCGACCACCGGATCGAGCTTGCCGCTCTCGGCGCGCGCGGTGAGGTCAATGCAGTATTTTTCCAGCGCCTGACGATTTTCCTCGGCATTGGCATCATCGACCTTTTCGCCGCCGCGCAAGGCCTCGATGCCTTTTTCGATTGCCGCCTTGTTCGCGCCCGCGGCTTTCAGCGCTTGGCCAACCTCGCCCTTGTCGTCGAACGCGGCCAGCACGAACAACTCGCTGGCGATGAACGCGTCGCCGCGTTGCTGTGCGAGTTTGTCGGTGACGTTGAGCAGGCGGGCAAGATCGTTGCCAACGCTGAGGTTGCCGTCCTGGCCGGTGACTTTCGGCAGCTTGTCCAGGGCCTCGCCGAGGCGCTGGCGCAATGCGGTCACATTGACACCGGCCTGTGCGAGCAGGGGCCGCGTACTGCCGCCTTGCTGGTCGATCAATGCGACCAACAGATGCGTCGGCTCGATCAGGTTGTGGTCGCGGCCGACCGCCAGCGATTGCGCATCGCTGAGCGCCTGCTGGAATCGCGATGTGAGTTTTTCAATGCGCATGCGGGTATCCCGATGAAGTCGTGGGCGGCGAAGCGCCGCGATGGCTGTTGAATGCGGCCACGTCGACATGATTCAAGCCTACGCCCCCGCGCCGATTCACGCCGTGATCAGAGCCCGCCGGGAACGACGGCTGCATTGCGCCGATGTTTGGGGGATGATGACTCGGGGCTTGGGGAGCACGCACATGATCGCCGGCTACAGGATCCTGCACGAGTTGGGACGCGGCGGCATGGCCACGGTCTATCGGGCCGTGCAGGAGTCGCTGGGCCGCGAGATCGCGCTCAAGGTGATGGCGCCGGAACTGGCGCGCGACCCGGCTTACGCCGAACGTTTCCTGCGCGAGGGCCGCGTGGTCGCGCGACTGCGCCATCGCAATATCGTCACCGTGCACGACCTCGGCCTGGGCAGTGACGGCGCGCCTTACATGGCGATGGAATTCGTCCCCGGCGGCTCGGTCGCCGCGCGCGTGGGCAGCCTCGACGCCGCCGCCGCATTGCGCTGCATGCGCGACATCGCCGATGCGCTCGATCATGCGCATCGCAATGGCGTCATCCATCGCGACATCAAGCCGGAAAACATTCTCTGCCATGACGACGGCAGCTATCTGCTCAGCGATTTCGGTGTCGCGCGACTGTCCGAAGCGACATCGTCGCTGACGGCGGAGGGCTCGACGCTGGGCACGCCGCAATACATGAGCCCGGAACAATGGCGCGGCGAGGAGCTCGACGGCCGCACGGATCTTTATGCGCTGGGCGTGGTTTTCCATCAGCTGCTGACCGGCGCGGCACCGTATTCGGGCACCGATGGCTGGGCGATCGGCATGCAGCACATGACTGCGGATATTCCGCGCCTGCCACCGTCACGCGCTGCCTTCCAGCCCTTGCTCGATGCGCTGCTGGCCAAGCAGCGCGACAACCGCCCGGCCGATGGCGCCGAGGTCGTGCGACGCATCGACGAATTGCGATCGCAGCTCCTCGCCGTGCCGCCGGCGCCGCCGAACGCGGTACCGGCGAACGTGACCACGCCACTGCCCGCGCACGCGCCGACGCCGACGCCATTGTCGCCAAATCCATCGCCGACACCGCCGCCAACCCCGGCAGCAGTCAAGCCAGTGCGCATCGCGCCGCCACCCATTGCGACCATCCAGCGCGCGACTACCGCGAAGTCGTCCAACGCGGCCTTGTACTGGCTGCTTGGGCTCGGCCTGGCCTTTCTTCTGCTGATGGCCCTGGCCGGCGTCGCTTATCTGACGCTCAAGGCGGCCGCGAACAACGCCGAACAGTCATCGAATGACTACGCGTCGTCGGCGCCCGACAATCCCAGCCCGCCTGCTGCGGCAAACGGCGCGGCAGCACCGGCCGGAACCGACAGCGGCGGGACTAGCGGTGCCGTCAACCATACCGCGATGGATGCCGGCGTCGCCGCGGCGCTGGATCTGCTCGGCATCAAGTACAGCGTCGATGGCAACGGCGACTTCCGGGTTGTCGAGCCGCTGCAGAACGGACGTCGGCAACAAAGCTGGATCCGCAGTCGCGTCGAGAACTACGCCGGCGTGAACGTGCGCGAGATATGGAGCCTCGCCTATCGCAATCCGGGCGCGCCATTGCCGGCGGAGATCTCCAGCCAGATCCTCAACGACCCGCGCAACAGTGCGGTGGGGCAATGGCGGATGGAGTCGGATGCGCTGGCATTCGTGGTCAGGGTTCCGGTCAACACCAATGCGTATCAGCTTTCGCAGGCGATCGACGCCGCCAGTCGCACTGCCGATGCCATGGAACAGCAACTCACCGGCGGCGGTGACCAATTCTGATTCCCGCAACTGCGATTTTTTCCGCTCAGGCGTCGCGCCAGATCAGCGTCGCCATGCGTCCGGTGCGTTGCTCGCGGCGGTGCGAATAAAAGCGCGCGGGATCGGAAATCGTGCATAGCCCGCCGCCGTAGACACGCTCGATGCCGAGGCGCGCCAGCCGCTGACGAGCGAGCATGTAGAGATCGACCAGCCAATGATCGTCGCGTGTTTCGACGAACGCGGATTCTGCCGCAGGATCTTCGGCAAGAAACGCGGCACGCACTTCCACGCCGATTTCGTAGGCCTGCGGACCCGCCGCCGGACCCAGCCAGGCGAGCAACCGCGATGCCGGCGTCTGCATCGCGCGCACGGTTTCTTCCAGCACGCCGTTCGCCAGGCCGCGCCAGCCGGCATGCGCGGCAGCGATTTCGCTGCCGTCGTCGCTGCGCAAAAGCACCGGCAGGCAGTCGGCGGTAAGCACCGCGAGCACCACGCCTGCGGAGGCCGTCACCGCAGCATCGGCGATGGGTTCGTCCCAGTCACCGGCGGCGAGCGCGGACGTGAATTCACGATCACCGCGATCGAAACGCGCGACATCGATGCCGTGCACCTGCTGCAGCCAGCGCGGCGCGGAAGGCAGTTGCGCGACGTCGATCAATGCATTGCGATTGGCCTGCGCGTGCGCGCTGTCGTCACCGCAGCGCAGGCCTAGATTGAAGCGGTCGAACGGCGGCAGCGAGATGCCCGGGCCTGCGCGCAGCGTGGTCAGCGCACGGATGGATGCGGGCGCAGGCCAGTCGGCAGTCAGGAAGGCCGCGGCCGGCATCTCAGTGTTTGTAAGCCGCCGTGTCGGCGCGCAGATCGACGACCAGCGTCTGCATGTCGGCGGGGATCGGCGCCGCCGTGCTGATGGTTTCGCCGCTGACCGGATGCACGAATTCGAGCTTTTCCGCATGCAGCGCCTGGCGGCGGAAAGCGCGCAGGGTTTCCGCGAGTTCCGGCGTCGCGCCTTTCGGCTGGCGATAGGAACCGCCGTACAACGGATCGCCGACCAGTGGATGTTTGGCATGCGCCATGTGCACGCGGATCTGGTGCGTACGGCCGGTTTCGAGTCGGCATTCGACCAGGGTGTGGGCGCGGAAGCGTTCGCGCACGCGGTAATGCGTGATCGCCTCGCGGCCGGCGCCTTCCTTGACCACGGCCTGGCGGATGCGGTCGCTCTGGTGGCGACCGATCGGCGCATCGACGGTGCCACCGGCGATCATCGGCCCCACCACCACGGCTACGTACTGGCGATGCACGCGGCGTTCGGACAATTGTTCGACCAGCGCCGAATGCGAGCGCAGCGATCGCGCCACGACCATCAGGCCGGAGGTGTCCTTGTCGAGGCGGTGCACGATGCCGGCACGCGGCAACTCGGCCATGCGCGCGTCAAAATGCAGCAGGGCATTGACCATCGTGCCACGCGGATTGCCGGCGCCCGGATGGACGACCAGACCGGCTGGCTTGTTGACCACCAGCACGTCCTCGTCGACATAAACCATCTCGAGCGGGATGTCTTCGGCCTCGGCCGTTGTCTCGACCTCGGTCTTGACGCTGAGCGTGACCGGCTCGCCACCGCGGACCGGATCGCGCGGCTTGACCAGCACGCCATCGAGCAGGGCACTGCCGGCCTTGATCCACTCGGTGAGCCGGGACCGGGAGAACTCCGGGAACATCTCGGCAAGTGCCTGGTCGAAGCGCCTGCCGGCCAACTCGACCGGCACCTGTGCTTCGAGCAGCTCGTAATCGGCTTCGTCGGATGAATCGGAAGGTTCGGATGACACTGTTTGCATGTTCGGGCCCGGAAATGGAGCCGCTGGCCCCGGTGTCGCCCGCCCTGCCTTCGTGGAGGCGGGCCGGAGCTTTCGGTTATTATCCCCCAATTGCTGTCCACCAGCCCTCAGTTGAGCCCAGCCCTGATGATCCGCCTCTCCGGTTTGCCCCGTTTTTTCCTTTTCCTCGCCCTCGCACTGAGCCTGGGTGGCTGCAAGACGGTAGGCGGCTGGTTCGGCGGCGATGGCAAGGCCGAAACCGAGACCCTCCCCGTCGAGGCGCTTTACGCCCAGGCCAAGCAATACCGCGATGACCGCAATTTCGATCAGGCCGAGAAGTACTACACCCGCCTTGTCGCCCGCTTCCCCTACGGTCCGTACAGCGAGCAGGCGCAGCTCGACCTGATCTACGTCCAGTACAAGCTGGAAAAACACGAAGATGCGACCGCGGGTATCGACCGTTTCATCCGCACTTTCCCGCGCCACCCCGATATCGACTACGCCTACTATCTGAAGGCGCTGATCAATTTCGACCGCGATGCCGGCTTCCTGACTCGCTGGACCGGCCGCGATACCGCCAACCGCGACCTGTCCGGCCCGACGCAGAGCTACAACGACTTCAACGAAGTCCTGCGCCGCTTCCCGAGCAGCCGCTATGCCCCCGATTCGCGCCAGCGCATGGTCTATCTGCGCAACGAACTCGCCCGTTACGAAGTGAATGTCGGCCTGTACTACTACCGTCGCGGCGCCTATGTTTCCGCGGCCAATCGCGGCAAGTTCCTCGTCGAGACCTATCCGGGCAGCGAGTTCGATGGCGACGCGGTGGCATTGATGGCTGCCTCCTACACTGGCCAGGGCGAGAAACTGCTTGCCGATGACGCCCGTCGCGTGCTCGAGAAGAACTACCCGCAGCACCCGTATTTGACCGGCAACTGGCCGACCAAGAAGGGCGTGCTGCACAAGCTCAATCCCTTCTCCGGCGAAATTGGTTCGCGCAAATAAGCGGCGCGAAGGATCGACACGAAAAACCCCGCTGCGGCGGGGTTTTTCTTTGCGTCACGGAACGCGACAGCTACCGATGCCGGGAGAACTCGTCCCCCGATCAGCCCGGATAACCCGAAGTGATCGGATAGCGGCGTTCGCGACCGAAAGCCCGGCGCGAAAGTTTCGGCCCAGGCGCGGCCTGGCGGCGTTTCCACTCGCTGATCTTCACCAGCCGCGCAATGCGTTGCACGGTCGCCGCATCGAAGCCTTCGGCGATGATTTCCGCCTGGGATTTTTCCTGGTCGATGAAACGCATCAGGATCGCGTCGAGCAGGTCGTATGGCGGCAGCGAATCCTGATCGGTCTGGTTGTCGCGCAATTCCGCCGATGGTGGCCGCACGATCACCGCTTCCGGAATGATCGCCGGCAAGCCGGGCGCGACCTGGGCATTGCGCCAGCGGCACAGCGCGAACACCTCGGTTTTGTAGAGATCCTTGATCGGCGCGAAGCCACCGCACATGTCGCCATAGATGGTGGCGTAACCGACCGCATATTCGCTCTTGTTGCCGGTGGTCAGCAGCAGGCCGCCGAACTTGTTGGACAGCGCCATCATGATCGCGCCGCGGCTGCGCGACTGCAGGTTTTCTTCGCTGGTGTCGGCGGCGCGGCCTGCGAACATCGGGCCCAGCGCCTGCATGAAACCTTCGAACGGCGCCTCGATCGCCACGGTCTCGATGCGCACACCCAGCGCGTGCGCCTGCTCGTCGGCGAGATCGTTGCTCAGCTCCGAGGTGTAGCGCGAGGGCAGCCGTACCGCGGTGACGTTGGCCGCGCCCAAGGCGTCGACCGCCAAGGCCAGCACCATCGCCGAATCGATGCCGCCGGAAAGTCCCAGCCAGACGTCCTTGAAACCGTTCTTGCCGCAGTAGTCGCGGATGCCGCGGACGATCGCGCGCCAGGCCAGCGAAGATTCGCTCTCATCATTTTCCTCGGGCCAACTCACGCGCCGGAAGCGGCCGCTGTCGACATCGAGGTCGGCGATCAACAGGTGATCGTCGAAGGCGCGCGCCGCCGGATGCACGCCGCCATCGCCGTCGGCGAGATCGGAAGCTCCATCGAACACGAGTTCGTCCTGGCCACCGACGACGTTGAGATAGGCCAGCGGCAGTCTGCATTCGCGCACGCGTTCGGCGAGCAAGGCGTCGCGCTGGATCGATTTGCCGCGCTCGAACGGCGAGGCATTCGGCACCACCACCAGGCGTGCGCCGAGCGCCGCAGTTTCCGCCAGCGGCTCGGCGAACCACAGGTCCTCGCAGATCACCAGGCCGACCGGCACACCGCTGACGTCGAACACGCAGGCATCGGTGTCGCTGGCGAAATAGCGGCGTTCGTCGAACACCGCGTAGTTGGGCAACTCGCGCTTGCGGTAGGTGTGTTCGATCGCACCGTCGCGCAGGATGCTGGCGGCGTTGAACACCACCGCGCCCGCGGCCTGCGGCCAACCGACCACGGCGACGATGCCGTGCACTTGTGCAGCGATGGCATCCATCGCGCGCTGGCAATCGGCCAGGAAAGCCGGCCGCAGCAGCAAATCCTCCGGCGGATAACCGCTGAGCGCCAATTCCGGGAACAGCACCAGGTCAGCCTGGTGGACATCGCGCGCCTCGGCGATCAGCGCACCGATCTTTTCCGCATTGGCAGCGATGGCGCCCACGGGAAAATCGAACTGGGCCAGGGCGAGTCGCAGCAGCGTGGACATCGTTTCAGCTCAAAAAGCGGAAGGCCGCGCCAAGGTAGCGCGGCCTTCCGGGATTGTCATGCCTGGTGTCGTGTAGGAGCGGCGCGAGCCGCGATCACTCGCTCCGAACGGAAAGCTATCGCGGCTTGCGCCGCTCCTACGAACGCCGGCATCAGGCCTGCAGACGCGCCGCGATCGCCTTGCCGAGATCGCCCGGCGATCTCACCGTGGTCACACCGGCTTTTTCCAACGCGGCGAACTTGCCGGCGGCGGTGCCCTTGCCACCGGACGCGATCGCACCGGCGTGGCCCATGCGCTTGCCTTCCGGGGCGCTGGCGCCGGCGATGAAACCGACCACGGGTTTGGTCACGTATTGCTCGATGAACTCGGCCGCTTCTTCCTCGGCGCTGCCGCCGATTTCGCCGACCATGATGATGCCCTCGGTCTGCGGATCGTCCTGGAACAGGCGCAGGCAGTCGATGAAGTTCATGCCCTGCATCGGATCGCCGCCAATGCCGATGCAGGTGCTCTGGCCGAGGCCGACCTGCGTGGTCTGGTGCACGGCTTCGTAGGTGAGCGTGCCCGAGCGCGAGACGATGCCGATCTTGCCGGCCTTGTGGATATGGCCGGGCATGATGCCGATCTTGCATTCGCCGGGGGTGATGATGCCGGGGCAGTTCGGGCCGATCAGCACGACATCGTCGTAACCCTTGAGCGTGTTCTTGACGCGCATCATGTCGAGCACCGGAATGCCTTCGGTGATGCAGACGATCACGCGGATGCCGGCGTCGGCAGCCTCGAGGATCGCATCGGCCGCGAACGGCGGCGGCACGTAGATGACCGACGCATCGGCGCCGGTTTCATTCACCGCATCCTGCACCGTGTTGAACACCGGCAGGCCGATATGCGTGCTGCCGCCCTTGCCCGGCGTGACACCGCCGACGACCTTGGTGCCGTAGTCGAGCATCTGCTCGGCGTGGAAGGTGCCCTGGGTGCCGGTGAAACCCTGGACGATGACTTTCGTGTTCTTGTTGACCAAAACGCTCATGGGTTCGAATCCTTGATCCTGTAGGAGCGACGCGAGTCGCGACAGGTCGTTGGTTGGAGGAAGCGGTCGCGACTTGCGTCGCTCCTACAAAATCAGCCTTTTGCCGCCGCGACGACTTTCTTCGCGCCGTCGTTGATGTCGTCGGCCGGCGTGATCGCCAGGCCGCTGTTCTTCAGCAATTCCTTGCCCTTCTCGACATTGGTGCCTTCGAGGCGGACCACGACCGGGACCTTGACGTCGACTTCCTTGACCGCGGCGATGATGCCTTCGGCGATCATGTCGCAGCGGACGATGCCGCCGAAGATGTTGACGAAGATCGCCTTCACCTTGTCCGACGACAGGATCAGCTTGAACGCCTCGGTGACGCGTTCTTTCGTCGCGCCGCCACCGACGTCGAGGAAGTTCGCCGGCGAGCCGCCGTTGAGCGAGATCACGTCCATCGTCGCCATCGCCAGGCCGGCGCCGTTGACCATGCAGCCGATGTTGCCGTCCATCGTGACGTAGTTGAGGTCGTGCTGGCTGGCCAGCACTTCGGTCGGGTCTTCCTGGCGGATGTCGCGCATCGCAGCGAGATCGGCGTGGCGGAAGGTCGCGTTGTCGTCGGAGTTGACCTTGCCGTCGAGCACCGCGAGATCGCCCGAGGTGAGGATCGCCAGCGGATTGAGCTCGACCAGCGCGAGGTCTTTTTCGTTGAACAGCTTGTACAGGCCCAGCATGATCTTGGTCAGCTGGCCGACCTGCTTGGCGTTGAGGCCGAGGTCGAAGCCCATCTGCCGGCATTCGTAGGGCTGCAGGCCCTGTACGTAATTCACGTGCAGAGCCTTGATCGCGTCGGGATTGTCGTGCGCGGTCTTTTCGATCTCGACGCCGCCATCGGCCGAGGCGATGAAGGTAATGGTCTTGCTGCTGCGGTCGGTGAGGATCGACAGGTACAACTCGCTGGCGATGTCGGTGCCTTCGGAAATCAGCACGGTGTCGATCGGCAACGCGACGCCCGCAGACTGGTAGGTTTCCATCTTGGTGCCGAGCATCGCGGCCGCGTATTGCTTCACTTCGTCATAGGACTTGGCGAGCTTGACGCCACCCGCCTTGCCGCGGCCGCCTGCATGGATCTGTGCCTTGACCACCCACAGATTGCCGGGAATGGCCTTGGCGGCCTCGACAGCCTGATCCGGGGTGCGGGCAATGCGGCCAGCGGGGACGGCAATGCCGTAGTCGGCAAACAACTGCTTTGCCTGATACTCGTGAAAATTCATGCGACACCTTCGAAAGGAGCGGCGGAACGCCGGTGGCTGGCTGGAGACGGGCTGACGGGACAGGCGGACTCGACCGGATCTGGCGCGATCTGGGTCGAGGCCGGCCCGAAAGGGGCGTCATTGTCGCCGACCCCCCCGGCAAAGGCAAAGCCGCCGGCCCGCTTCTATACTGGCCGCTCCGTTGCCGCGAGCCCCGAGCCCCCGATGCCGACCCCCTCGTCCGCCCAGGTCAACCCGATACCGCAGCGGCGCGAGCTCTACTTCTTCAATCTGTTCCGCGTACTGGAAGCCGGCATCCTGGCTCTCGTGGCGTTCACGCCGCTGGGGCAGTGGAGCGTCGACATCCAGCAGCCGCTGCTTCTCAAGTTCGCATCGCTGGTCTATCTGATCGCTTCAGCCGGCCTGCTGATTGCCGGCCGCCGGATCGACAAGCGCCTGCGCCGACAGACCGCAATCGGCCTGCTGTTCGATCTGTCGGCGATTGGTTGCGCGCTGCTGGCGATGAATGGCGGCGAGAGCGGCATCGCGATGTTCATGGTGTTCAACATCGGCGCCGGCGCGCTGATCCTCACGCCCAGCGCCAGCCTGGGGTTTGCCTTGGCCGGCTCCGCCCTGCTGATGATCGAATACCTGTTCAACCAGCTGTTTTATCCCGCTTTCGCGCGCACGATCGCCGAGCCGATGATGTATTCGGTCACCTACATCGGCATGGCGATCATGGGCCAGCAGCTGCGCAAGCAGATGAGTGCCAGCCAGGCACTGGCGGAAAAACGCGGCGAGGAACTGGCGAACCTGTCCGAGCTCAACGAGCTGGTGATCCGGCGCATGCGCACCGGCGTGCTGGTGGTCGATGGCGGTCATCACATCCGTCTGTCCAACGAGGCCGCCTGGGCCTTGATGGGAAATCCCTCGCCTGATCGCCGCGATCTCGCCGAAGTGGCGCCGTCGCTGCACCAGAGTCTGTGGCTGTGGCGACAGGGCCGCGGCGAAGTGCCCAAGGCAATGACGTTTGCCGAAGGCAGCCCGGAAGTACTGCCGCGTTTCGTTGCGCTGAGCCTGACCGACAAGCTGTTTCTGATCTTTCTCGACGATAGCCGCATCTACTCCGACCGCGCCGAGGAACTGACGCTGTCGACACTGGGCCGCCTGTCGGCGAGCATCGCCCACGAGATTCGCAATCCGCTGGCCGCGATCAGCTATTCGGTGCAACTGCTGGAAGAATCCCAGGCACTGCCCGACACCGACCGCCGCCTGCTGGAAATCATCCATTCGCAATGCCAGCGCATGAACGGCATCGTCCAGAACATCCTGGGCCTGGCTCGCCGCGAACGCTCGCAGACGATCAGCCTGGAACTGAATGCCTTCATCCGGCATTTCGCCGAGGAATACCGCACCAACCACCCTCTCGAGACCGACGTGCTGCAGGCGATTCCGGGTGGGCGCCTGCTGGTCGCGATGGTCGATCCGCAGCATCTGCATCAGGTGCTGACGGTGCTGGTACATAACGCCCTCACCTATGGCCGTGAGCCGGGCAAGCCGGCGCAGGTGACCCTGTCGGCACGCAGCGATGGCCCGCAGGGCCCGCCTTTGCTGGAGGTGATCGATCGCGGCCCGGGCATTCCGGCGAAGGTGGCCGAGCAGATATTCGCGCCCTTTTTCACCACCAACGAGCACGGCACCGGGCTGGGCCTGTACATCGCCAAGCAACTTTGCGAGGCCAATCTGTGCACGCTGAGCTTCCAGCCGGTGCCCGGCGGCGGCAGCTGTTTCCGGATCACGCTGCCGGCATCGCAGAGCCTGGTTCAGCAAGATCAGGTGACCGGATAGCAGGGACGCCTTGGCCGTTTCCCCAGCCTGGGCTAAGGTTGTGACCGAATTCAAAGTTTCCGGGACCAATGACCACACTCCGCAGCGCCCTGGTCGTCGACGACGAACGCGATATCCGCGAATTGCTGGTGCTGACCCTCGGACGCATGGGCCTGCGTGTGGACACCGCCGCCGATGTCGCTTCGGCCAAGGCCCAGCTCGCTGCCGACAAATACGACCTGTGCCTGACCGACATGCGCCTGCCCGACGGCACCGGCCTGGACCTGATCACGCATATGAGCCAGCGCTATCCGGAAACACCGGTGGCGATGATCACCGCCTACGGCAACGTCGAGGCGGCGGTGAATGCGCTCAAGGCCGGCGCTTTCGATTTCGTCAGCAAGCCCGTCGACCTCGCCGTGCTGCGCCGGCTCGTGCAGAACGCGCTCGATCTCGGCGAACAGCGCCGTACGCAGCAACCAGCATCGAACCGTCTGATCGGCGATTCCCCGGCGATGCAACAGCTGCGCGCCACCATCGCCAAGCTCGCGCGCAGCCAGGCGCCGGTTTACATCAGCGGCGAGTCCGGCGTTGGCAAGGAACTCGTCGCGCGCCTGATCCACGAAATGGGCTCGCGTTCGACAGGCCCGTTCGTGCCGGTGAACTGCGGCGCGATTCCCTCCGAACTCATGGAAAGCGAATTGTTCGGACACAAGAAAGGCAGTTTCACCGGCGCCCATGCCGACAAGGAAGGGCTGTTCCAGGTCGCGAACGGCGGCACCTTGTTCCTGGATGAAGTCGCCGAGCTGCCACTGCACATGCAGGTGAAACTGCTGCGCGTGATCCAGGAAAAAACCGTGCGCCAGGTAGGCGCCGCCAGCGAATCGCAGGTCGATGTGCGCATCCTTTCGGCGACGCACAAGAACCTCGCGCAGTTGGTCGAGGACGGCAAGTTCCGCCACGATTTGTTCTATCGCATCAATGTGATCGAGTTGCCGGTACCGCCCTTGCGCGATCGTCAGGAAGACATTCCACTGATCGCCCAGGCCGTGTTGCAACGTCTTTCGGCGGAGTTGGGCGAGCCGGTTCCACCGTTGTCGGCGGCGGCGATCGAAGCGCTGCGTCGGCATCCATTCCCGGGCAATGTCCGCGAACTCGAGAACATTCTCGAACGCGCGGTGGCCTTGTGCGACGACGCCGAGATCGATGTCGCCGAGTTGCGCCTGCCCACACGCGCGGCAGATGCGCACGAGGCTGGAAATGTCGCGAGCAATGTATCGATTACCGCCGATGCGGCGCTGCCGCACGCGCTCGAACAGATCGAACGCGAGACCATCCAGAAAGCGCTGGAGGCTTGTCGCTACAACAAGACCAAGGCCGCGGCGCAGTTGGGCATCACCTTTCGTGCGCTGCGCTACAAGCTGAAAAAACTCGGGATGGAATGAGCATTCCGATCTTGCTGCTCGCTATCCGCGGCGCACGGACAGGATTGTTCTCAGCCAAATCACGAAAGCGGCGATGCCTGGAAAATCGGGAGATGCCCACGGCTTGCCGCAGTCGTTGGCCGCGGGTGACGGGCCATTTCCGGGTCACTCGCAGCGCATGACCTGACGCAATTTGTCACTATCTGACCGGAGGGCAGATCAGGCTCTGCCCTTTTCCTGCCCTGCCCGGTTTCCGTGATGGCCTGCGTTTTTCTTCTGTGCGGCAAATCACACTTCCGCGCTGGCGTAATTGGCACGGATGGTGCAAGGTTCACTCCGCACGTATATCGCGTCCGTCAACCAAAGGACGGGAAACGCGGATGATGGTGCACGTGAGCTCAATATCCATAACCCTAGGGGATACAAAATGAAGAATCAGAAAGGCTTTACCCTCATCGAACTGATGATCGTGGTCGCGATCATCGCGATCCTGGCGGCTATCGCCATCAGCCAGTACCAGGACTACGTGATTCGTTCGCAGGTCTCGGAAGGCTCCTCGCTCGCCGACGGCACCAAGACCGCCGTTGCCGAGTTCTACAACAACCATGGCACCTGGCCGAGCAACAACGCTTCTGCCGGTCTCGCCACCGCCGTTTCGATCAAGGGCCAGTACGTCAGCCAGGTTTCCGCCACCAGCACCATCGTGGCTTCCTTCGGCGGCGCCAAGGCCAACGTCGCGATTCCGGCTTCGTCCACGCTGGTTTTCTCGCCGATCGCCAATGGCGGCAGCATCGAGTGGCATTGCAAGAGCGCTCAGCTCAAGCAGAAGTGGTGCGCCAGCAGCTGCGCTTGCCAGTAATCGGCAGCGTTTGTTGAATGGAAAAGGGCCGCCTTGTGCGGCCCTTTTTTTTGCCCCGGCGAACCCCGCCCGCTTGCTTCCGCAACGGTCTGGTAGGGTCACTTTGCCGATGCAGCGGCCTCTGGCAGGAATACCTGTCCGTGCTGTCCGAGGCGCCCCTCTTTCAACCCACGCCGGGGTGCTTCATGGCATGGTATTTGCTTCCAGAAACCAGGGAAGGCGCGTCGACCGCAGACAGGGGCTGTGGCTGTCGCGACACGATTCTCGAGCGATCCGGCAATCACGACCAGCACTATCAGGGGATCCACCATGCGCAGCGCCAAGGGCTTTACCCTCATCGAACTGATGATCGTGGTTGCCATCATCGCGATCCTGGCAGCCATTGCCATCAGCCAGTATCAGGATTACGTGATCCGCACCCAGGTCTCGGAAAGTTCGGCGCTTACTGACGGCGTCAAATCGGCCTTCGTCGAGTTCCATACCTATGCCGGCTATTTCCCGCCCAGCAACGCCTCGGCCGGTCTCGCCTCGCCCAACTCCATCCACGGCCAGTACGTGAGTTCCGTCAACGTCGGCGTGGCCCAGGGCACCATCCAGGCGGCAATGGGCGGCGCGAAGGTCAACGCCGCGCTCGGCGCCGGCAAGATCATCATCTTCTCCGCCGTTTCCAGCGGCGGCAGTGTCGAATGGCATTGCAAGAGCACGACCATCAAACAAAAATGGTGCGCCAGCAGCTGTGCCTGCCTGTAGTCATCGCGCTAGTAGCTGATTCCAGGAAAGGGTCGCCATGTGCGACCCTTTCTTTTTCCCGCCGCGTCCAGGACGGACAACCGCCATGCCGCAGTCGCTCCGTCGCCATTGGCCAGTTGTTGGCCTGGTCGCCTTGCTGTGGCTGACCTGGATCGCCTACCACCCTGGCCTGTCGGGCGGCTTCCTGTTCGATGATTTCGTCAATCTCGACGCCCTCGGCAACAGCGGCCCTGTCGACAACTGGCGCACCTTCTGGCGCTACCTGACCTCTGGAACCGCCGATCCCTTCGGGCGTCCGATTTCGCTGCTCAGCTTCCTCATCGACGGCCATGATTGGCCAACCGCGCCCTGGCCATTCCTGCGCACCAATGTGTTGCTGCACTTGTGCAACGGCGTCCTGCTTTTTGCGTTGCTGCGGCGCCTGGGCCGCACTCTCGACGGCAATGATCGCAACGTGGATGCCGCCGCACTCCTCGCCGCCGGCTTGTGGCTGCTGCATCCGCTGTTCGTGTCGACGACGCTCTACATCGTGCAGCGCGAGGCCATGCTTCCTGCCACATTCACGCTGCTCGGCTTGCTGGCCTATGCCAGCGGACGCGCAAGGTATCTGCAAACCGGCGGTCGCAGCGGCCTGCTCCTGCTGACGGGCGGCATCGTCATCGGCGCGGGGTTGGCGATGCTGTGCAAGGCCAACGGTCTGCTGCTGCCGTTGCTCGCGTGGGCACTGGAAGCCACGGTGTACGCGAATGCCCCAAACAACCCTCTTGATGCCCGCGCCGAAACGAGACTGCGCTGGTGCAAGCGCATCGTCCTGATCCTGCCCAGCCTGATCGCAGTCGCCTACATCGCCCACTATCTGACGATGTTGGACACGATGCCGGAAAAACGCCACTGGACAATAGGCCAGCGGCTGCTCACCGAGCCGCGCGTGCTGCTCGACTACCTCAAGCTGCTGTTCGTGCCGCGTTCGATTTCCACCGGCCTGTACAACGACGACTACGTCGCTTCGCTCGGCCTGCTGCGACCTTTCGCCACGCTACCGGCGTTGCTGCTCGTCATCGGTTTGATCGTCGCAGGATTTTCCCTGCGGCGACGCGCACCGGCCTTGTCGGCGGCGCTGCTGTTTTTCTTCGCCGGCCATGTGCTCGAGTCCACGGCGGTGCCGCTGGAGCTGTATTTCGAACACCGCAATTATCTACCGGCATTGCTGCTGTTCTGGCCGATCGCACGCGGCCTCTGCGCGCTGAAGGTTCCGCGCGCGCCGCGCCTGGCCATCGCCTTCGCACTGCTTGCGGTGTTTGCCATCACCACGCACCAACGTGCCGAACTGTGGGGACAGCCCGACATCCTCGCCAGGCTCTGGGTGAAACAGAATCCCGACTCGTCGCGCGCACAGGCCACCGCCGCCATCGCCGATATCGCCGCCGGCAGACCGCAGCAAGCGCTGCAGCGATTGCAGCCCCTGCGCAAACGGCATCCGCATGACCTGCAGATCGCCTTCAATGCCGTCGACGCTGCCTGCGCTTCGGGCGGCCTGCGTGCAGGCGACATCCCCGCATTGACGGAGGCCGTGCGCCATGCCGACAGCGGCCTGCAACTGATCAGCCCCTGGAGCGGAAACGCCGTCGAAGCGATCGGCGCAGGCCAATGCCCCGGACTGATGTTGTCGGACATCGACAACCTGATCGACGCCGCGTTGCAGAACCCGGCACTCGACCAACGCACCCGCGACGAGGACATCGAACCGGTCCTCGCGCAGATCGCGATGCATCGGCAACAACCCGATCTGGCGCTGCTGCATTTCGACCGCGCGCTCGCCGCGTTCGTCCGTCCCGATGTCGCCGCCCGCCAGGCCTCCGCGTTGGCATCGGGCGGCTATTACCGGCAGGCCCTCGCGCACCTGGACAACTACGAACGCCTGAAACCGCAAACGCGCAGCCCCGCCCCAGGCATGCCGCAGCTGCACGCGAAAGTCCTGCAATGGCAGGATTACTGGCCGAACGAAATGGCGATACTGCGGGCGAAGCTGCACGCTGAAATCGATGCGCCGGAACGCACCTCCGATACGCAGCGCGCCAGGATCACGACATCGCCTGAGAGCGATTCCGCAGCCCCAGCGCCGCTGCCGCTATAGTCGCCGCAACGCACACTGCCAACATCCGAGCCTGACGAATACCACCATGCCCGCTCCTTTCATCGCCGGATCCAGCAGTGCCGTTGCTCACGCAGAAGCCCAGTCTTCCGGACGCTGGTCACGGACGACGGTCTTTTTCTGGCTGCTGCTTTTGCTGATCGTCGTCGTCGCGACGTACTGGATCGGTCGTGGCGGCGGCTTCGTGTTCGACGACTATCCCAATATCGTCGACAACAAGGCGCTGCACGTATCGCAGCTGATCTGGAGCGACTGGCTGGCGGCGATATTTTCCTCGCCGGCCAGCAGCCTGCAGCGTCCGCTGGCGATGCTCAGCTTCGCCATCAACCACTACTTCACCGGCCTCGATCCAGCGCCGATGAAACTGACCAACATCGCCATCCACCTGGTCAATGCATTGCTGGTGTTCGCGCTGGTCCGCCGGCTCATCCGGGCAGCGATGCCGTCGGCCGATGCCGGTCGCGTGCGCCGCGGCGAATGGGCCGCGCTGTTCACCGCCGCCTGCTGGGCATTGCATCCGATCAACCTGATGGCAGTGCTGTTCATCGTGCAACGCATGGAGAGCCTCTGCCACGTCTTCGTTTTTGCGGGGCTGCTGCTCTATGTGATCGGGCGGCAACGCCAGCTCGAGGGTCAGGCGGGCTGGTGGTGGATTCTCGGCGGCCTGGTCCCTTGCACGGCACTGGGATTGCTGGCGAAAGAATCAGCGGTGTTGCTGCCGCTGTACGCGCTGATCCTGGAATGCTGTCTGTTCCATTTCCGTGGGCGCGGCGGGCGGCGTGATCACCGCCTGTTCGCAGTATTCGCCGTAGTGCTGGTGCTGCCAGGTTTGCTGGGGCTGGCCTGGCTGCTGCCGGGGACACTGCGCTCGAACATCATCGTCGGCCGCGACTTCACCCTGATCGAGCGCCTGCTGACCGAGCCGCGCGTGGTGCTCGATTACCTGCATTGGATCCTGTTTCCGCGCCTGGGCGAATTCGGCCTGTATCACGACGATTACCTGCTCTCGCGCGGCCTGCTGGATCCCGCGATGACGATCGTCGGATTGCTGGCGATGCCGCTGCTGCTCGTCATCGCCTGGGTTTGTCGCCGGCAACGGCCGCTGGTCAGCCTAGGCCTGCTGTGGTTTCTTGCTGCGCAGTCGCTGACGGCCACCATCATTCCGCTGGAACTGGTGTTCGAACATCGCAATTATTTCGCCTCGCTCGGCGTGTGCCTGATGGTCACGGATGTGCTCTTGCTTGCGCCCGATGCGCAAACGCCGCGGCGGGCGGGCGCGTTGTTCGCGGTCGTGTTCCTTGGCCTGTGCGCACTGACCACGCATCTGCGCGCGGACGAATGGAGTGATCCGCTGCGCTTCGCCAGCACCGAGGCGGCCAGGCATCCGCAATCGCCGCGCGCGACCTACGACTTCGCCCGCACCCTGATCATCATCAGCGGCTACCAGACCGACTCGCCACTGATTCCGAAGATCGATGCCGCGCTCGCCCAAGCCATGCACGCCAGGAATGCGAACACCTTGCCCGACCAGGCGGCGCTCATCTTCGACAACCGGATCGGCAGACCCAGCGCCGCCGCGATCTGGCAGGACATGCAGAAGAAACTGCGCACGCGTGCCGTCGGCCCGCAGGAAACTGGTTCGCTGGCGGCATTGGTCGATTGCAGCGTGACCGGGCGTTGCCAATTCCCGCCCGACCAGATGCGCGACACCTTCGATGCCGCGCTGGCACAAGGCGACAATCCGGAAGTGTTGAGCATCTTCGGCAACTATGCCTTGAACATTCTTGGCGACAGCGATCTGGCCCTGCGCCTGTGGCGCGAGGCGGCCAGGCTTGAACCCAACGGCTCGGAGCGCCACATCAGCCTGGCGAAACTCTACATCGCTCTCGGTCGGCTGCCGGAGGCCAGAGAACAGATCGCGCAGTTGCGCGTGATCGGGCGACTGGGCCAGTACAACAGCGACGCCGACGTGCTGGAAGCGCGACTGCAGGCGAGCCTGCATCGTCGCGACGCCCCGACCGGCATTCCCACCGATGGCAGCAGCAAGTGAGTCCGGCGGCATGAGGATTCCGGAAGGTTATGCCTGCGCCGCGCAGCGAGAGAAAAACGCGCGACGGGGCGATGAAACCCGACGCAAATTTTGTAAGCTCGCCTTGCAGGCCGCCATATCAACGACCTTGCAATGCGAAATTTCCACGAGAACCCGAGCACCGCAATGCGCGTATTGATGCTGAGCACCTCGTATCCACGCGATCTTTCCGACTGGCGCGGGTTGTTCATCCGGCATCTGGTCGATGCGCTGGCGCGTGCACGCGGTGTCGAACTCTGCCTGTGGGCGCCACCAGGCGAGCTGCCTGCGAATGCCGAAGCGATCACGCTGCCGAAAGAAAAACAGTGGCTGGCCGAGCTGATGGCTGCGGGTGGCATTTCCCATCGCATGCGCCAGGGCGGAATCGGCGCCTTGCTGGCGCCGGTGAAACTGCTGCGCCTCATTGCCAAGGCGCTGCGTCGGCACACCGCGGTCGACATCTATCACGTCAACTGGCTGCAATGCGCGCTGCCCCTGCCCGGCAACGGCAAGCCAGCGCTGATCACGGTGCTTGGCAACGACATGAAATTGTTGCGTCTGCCGATGGTGAAAACCCTGCTGCGCCGGGTGATGCGCCGTCGCCGCGTCGCCATCTGTCCGAACGCGGACTGGATGCAACAACCGCTGACGGAAATTTTCGGCGACCTCGCTGAAATCAGGACCGTCGCGTTCGGCATCGATCCAACCTGGTATGCGATCAAGCGCGAACTTGCCGGCGATCGGCCACAGCGCTGGCTGGTAGTCACGCGCCTGACCCGCGACAAACTCGGCCCACTGTTCGAATGGTCGGAACCCTTGTTCCGCGAGCAGTCGCGCGAGCTGCACCTGTTCGGTCCGATGCAGGAAAACATCGAGCTTCCCGACTGGGTGCATTTCCACGGGCCAGCGTCGCCCGAACAATTGGCAAAGGAGTGGTTTCCGTACGCGCACGGTTTGATCACGCTGAGCCGGCATGCCGAAGGCCGGCCTCAGGTTATGCTCGAAGCCATGGCCGCCGGATTGCCCATCATTGCTTCGCGCATGCCCGCGCATGCCAACCTCGTCAGCGACGGCGGCACCGGCTTTCTTTGCGACGCTGTCGAGGACTACCACGCGGCCGTCGTCGCGTTGCAGGACGAATCGGGCAATCGTCGTTGCGGCGAAGCGGCGCGGGTCTGGGCCGCGCGCGAAATCGGCACCTGGGACGATTGCGCGCAGCGCTACATCGGTCTGTATTCCCGCTTGCTGGATACCGGTCATGGCTGACAGCATCCTGGTGCTCGGCGGCAACGGTTTCATCGGTCATGCGCTGAGCCAGGCGCTGGCGCAACGCGGCACGCCGGTGATCGCGGTCGGCCGTCACTCGCCGGCGAGCGCGCACGCCGGCATCGAAACCATAGTTGCCGCGCCGAACACGTCGGAAGAATTCCTGCCGCTGCTGGCGCGCTCGCGCGCTGTGGTGCACGCGGCGTCGACGTCCACTCCCGGCAGCAGCGCGGGAAATCCGCTGGCGGAAGTCGGCGGCAATCTGCAAACCAGTCTCGCGCTGCTGCAGGCGCTGCAGAGTTTCCCGGATCGGCCACTGCTGTATTTTTCCTCGGGCGGCACGCTGTACGGCGACGTCCAGGCAAAGGCCGCCAACGAAAGCGACAGCATCCGTCCGCGTTCCTACCACGGCGCCGGCAAGGCCGCCGTCGAGCATTTCATCGATGCCTGGTGCAGCCAGTTCGCCGGCGCCGCGACGGTTCTCCGCCCGTCCAACATCTATGGCCCCGGACAACACGAACGCCAGGGCTTCGCCATCATTCCCACCGCGTTCGGCAAGATGCTGCGCGATGAAGCGCTCACGGTCTGGGGCGATGGCAGCGCAGAACGCGACTATCTGTATATCGACGACCTCGTCGCGCTGTGCCTGACGATCCTCGACCGCGACATGCCGACCGGCATGCGCGTGTTGAACGCCGCCAGTGGCGTCGGCATCAGTCTCAACACGCTGTTCGAAAAGATGGAGGCGGTGTCCGGGCAGCGCTTGCAGCGCAGCCACGACGCCAGCCGCAAGGTCGACGTGGCCCGCGCGGTGATCGATGCCGGCCAGGCACGAATGGCCTATGGCTGGTCGCCGACAACCGATCTGGACGAAGGCCTGCGGCAGACATGGCGATGGTTGCGCAGTATTCCTCGCTGAGCCGGCCGACGCGGCCGCTGTGTTCGGTCTGCATCGCCAACTACAACGGCGTCGCGCTGCTGGCCGATTGCCTGGATTCGGTATTGGCGCAGAGCGGTGATCTGGAGTTCGAGATCATCGTCCACGACGACGCTTCCACCGATGGCTCGGTGGCGTGGCTGCGCGAGCGCTATCCGCAGATCGAGCTGCTTGCGAGCAAGGAGAACGTCGGCTTCTGCGTAAGCAACAACCGCATGGTGGAATACGCGCGCGGCGAATTCGTTCTGCTGCTCAACAACGACGCCGCGCTGTTCCCCGATGCCCTCGCCACACTGCGACGCTGCGCGGACCAGCAAACTCCGAAAGGAATACTCACGCTGCCGCAATACAACTGGCAGACCGGGGAACTGGTCGATCGCGGCTGCCTGCTCGATCCTTTCTGCAACCCCGTGCCCAATCTCGATGCGGCGCGCGTAGACGTGGCGATGGTGCCCGGCGCCGGTTTGTGGATTCCGCGGGCGGCATGGAACGAGCTCGGCGGATTTCCCGAGTGGATCGAATCCATCGGCGAAGATCTGTTCCTGTGCTGCCAGGCCAGGCTGCGCGGGTTGCCTGTGCAGACGACGCGGGAAAGCGGCTACCGGCATTGGCAGGGGAAAAGTTTCGGCGGCAACAAGCTGCAGGACGGGCAATTGCAAAGCACCTTCCGCCGGCGCCGCCTCAGCGAACGCAACAAGACCGCCGTGCTGTTCGTGACAACACCCGGGCCGCTGATGTGGCCGCTGCTCGCGCTGCACCTGACCGCGATGGCGATGGAGGGCTTGCTGGTGTCGATGATCAACAGCGATGTCCGCATCTGGAAGGAGATCTACTGGCCGGCGATCACTTTGCCACTGCGCGAGTTTGGCATTCTTCGCACGCGTCGAGGCCAGCTGCAATCGACGCGGCGCGGCGGATTGCGCATCTATCTGCAGCCCGTGGTTTTCCTGCCGCAGAAAATCCTGCTGTTGCTCCGCCACGGCATGCCGAAAATTCGCTGAGCGCGCACTCAGCGGGCGCGCGGTTTCAGTCCGGCAGGAAGATGGGCGAAAAACTGCGCCCGCACGATCGGCGCGGCGAACGTCGCCGCCGCCGCGATCGCAGCGAAACAGAACGCAGTCTTGACCAGCATCGCGACCCGCCCGTGCTGTTCGGGAATCACCGCGCCCAACAACAAGGCGACGGCCGCCGCCGCGACCAGCGGCAACCCGACATCGCGTGCATACCACCGCCATTTTTCCCCGACCAGCAGCCGCCGATGCATCAACGGGATGACCACGAAAACGTACGTGGCATTGAGTCCGACCCAGATCCAGGCCGCACCGATCGCACCGTGCCTGGGCACGACCCAGAACAGCGCCGGCACCACCAGCGCGATCGCCACGAGATTGACGCGGATGTTCAGCGCGGTCCAGCCTGAGGAAAGCTGCAGGAAATACGGCACTGTCATCAAGCCGTTCAACAGGCTGCCCAAGGCAATCACCACCACCAATGGATAGGTGCGTGCAGACAGGTCGATGTCGCCGGTCCATGCGCGCAGAATTTCCTGCCCCGACAACAGCAGCAGCACCGTCGCCGACCCAAGCAACACGGTGATCAACTGACAGGCCGTGTGATAAGCCAGCGCCAGACCGGCCTGGTTGTCCTGCTTGAGCAATTGCGCAAAACGCGGAAAGAACGCCTGCGTCACTGGCGCGACCAGCGCGATCGGCAACTGCGCGACGACGACGGCGAAAGCGTAATAACCGAATGCCTCCAGGGTAAGCAGGCGCGACAGCAGCACCTTGTCGATCTGGGTCAGCAACAACGACAGGAAGGTGATGGCCATGGTGCCAGCGGCAAAACGCCACACAGAACGCAGCGCCGGCAGCGAGAAACCGGCGCGGGCGAGCGCCGGCGGCAGCGCGCGATACGCCGTGGCGGCCAGCGCCGATACCGAGAGCACGGACACCAGGCACTGCCAAAGGAAATACGCCTGGATGGTCGGCGCGACGAAAGCCAGCACGATCACTGCGCCGAAGCCGCGAAACGTCGCCACGACGCTGGTCACCGCACTCAGCGCCACCTGCCGCTGCATACCGACGATGCTGCTGCGGTAGATGTTTTCGATCAGACGCAGACCGACCACCACGCCCATGATCGCGAAGGCCTGCGCCAGCACATCCGGAGCCACGCCTTTGCTCGACAACCAGGTCGACGCCAGCCAGCGCGACGACGCCCAGACCGCCAGCGCGACCGCTGTCGCGAGGCAGAAGAAAATCACTTCGACACTGCGCAGAAGGTCACGGGCCTGTTGCCCCTTCCTGCGATCATCGCCCAGGCCGGCCAGCTCCCGGCTCATTGCCGGCGTCATGCCCAGGTCGAGCAGCGACAGCCACGCCTGCAGCATCGTGTAGATGCCGATCAGGCCATAAGCCTCGATCCCGAGATAGCGGATGTAGAAGGGCACGAACGCGAACGTCATCAGCGCCGTCCAGCCGGCGCCGAAGTAATTGGCGATGACGTTTTTCTTCAGCGACATCCGCGCCGCTCTGCGTCGACCGGGATCGGCCGGATCAGGTCACGGGCACGCAGGCGCGACAGCTTTCCCTTGCGGCCAGCATCGTCGCGACAACGAATTCTCACTTGATCCTGCGCAGGAACGCATTCGGCCAATAGGTGACGCGTTCGGAAATCGCGCCTTCATTGAACGGGAATGCCGGCTCCTCGAGCACGAAGTCATCGCGCTCAGCGAGGAAGTTCGCGACCGCCGATTGCGGATTGTCGCTGATCCATTCCGGACTCGTCCGCTGCGCGCCGACCACTTCCTGCATGATCCCGTCGCAGGCGACGAGATAGGAACCGACGGCGACGAAACCTGCATAGGCGCGCAATTCCGCCAGCACGTGCGCCCGCGTGTGATTGGAGTCGAGGATCACCATCGCGCGCTCGCCCGCCGCGATCTGTTTGCCGACCGCCGCGACGACGCCGGCATCGACCGAGGAGCCTTCGATCATGCTGATCCGGTCGAACATTTCGTGCGCCTCGATCGCCTGACGATTATGCGGACGGATCTCGATATCCACGCCGATGACACGACCGTGGTTCATCGCCTTGAACAGGCTGGCGTAGAAAATCAGGCTGCCGCCGTGGGCGATGCCGGTTTCGATCACGACATCGGGCCGCTGCGCATAGATGACTTCCTGGATGCGCATCATGTCTTCGGGCAACTGGATGATCGGGCGGCCCATCCAGCTGAAACTGTAGACGTACTTCGCGTCCCAGCCGCTACGCAGCCATGCCTTCGATATCAGCTTGAACGCTTCCGGCGAACCGATCGCAAGCGTCGTACTGCCGTCCGGCCCATCGACTTCCACGAGGCCGTTTTCCATATCAATTTTCAGCATGACGTTGCTTCCTGTAATCATCAATCAATGGCGGGATCAGCGGCAGCACGGGCGTCGGTCGATAGCCGAACTCTTCACGCAGCCGGTCGATGTCGATCGGCGCCGCGACGGTGCAGGGCGCATTCTCGCGCACCGACAAGCGGGCGCCGGTCACCGTCTGGATCTGTTCGAGCAATTGCCGGTGCGTCAGGTTTGTGCCCGAACACAAGTTGTAGCAGTGGTGCCGGCCGGACAAGGCAATTTTCGGCACCTGCTCGACGACATCGCCGATCCACACATAATCCTTGGCCGAATCGAGCGCGCTTTGCAACGCGATCGCGCCATCGTCGCAGGCGGCGCGGATCAACTCGAACAGGAATTTCCCCGAACGGAAATCGGCGCCGACCACATTGCTCAATCGGACGACACGAACATTGGCACGACCACTGGCGTGGCAGAGCGCCTCCGCAGTGAGCTTTGTGAAATCGTACAAATCTTCCGGATCTTCGGGACTGAGGAAAATCCGCGCATCTTCGCGTGTGTGTTCGGCATGGCGATAGATGCGCGCCGACGACAGATACAGCAAGGAATCGAACGCCGCCCGCTCCAGCAGTTCGGCCACGAGAGCGGTGTTCGCGCGCAAAGCATCGAACGGACGCGTGCGGAAGTCGGCGGTAATTCCCGCGGCGCAAATCACATGTCCCAACGGCTCGTGCAGCAATGACGCCGCCCCGCGTACCGGCGCATTCACCTCGTGACCGAGCTTGCGCAGCGTAGCGACCAAGGCGCCGCCTATGAACCCGGATGCGCCGACGACAGTGAACTTCATTTGCGCTCACCGAGCCTGGCGAGCGGATTTCCGCCGTACACGCCATACGCTTCCAGCGCGCCGCGGACAATGCTGCCGGCTGCGACGACGCAACCGTCGCCGATCTGCGCACCATCGAGGATCACGCAATTGGCGCCGATCCAGACGTCATCGCCGATGACGATGCCGCCTTTGCCTGCACGAAAGCCCTGCTTCGCTATCGGCACGTCCCTGCGCGCGTACTCGTGGTTCACCGGCGCGAAAGTGCAGTTCGCCGCGACCAGAACGCCGCGCCCCATGCGGATGCCGTTGCCGGAATACAGCACGCATCCGGAATTGATCACCGAGTCCGGCCCGATGAACACATCGCCGACGCCGCCGACCGGCTTGATCTTGACGAAGGCGTCGATCACCACGCCTTCGGAAACATCGATGCGCGTGCCACGCACCGAATCCTCGATATCGGCGAGTGGCGAAACTTTGGCGCTGGCGTGGATGGCGATCATGCGTCCGATATCTCCAGCGCAGGAACGGCGGTGACGAAGCGACCACCCCAATCACGAATGTAGGCAAGTTGCGCGACGACTTCCTGCCGGAGGTTCCAGGGCAGGATGACGACATAATCGGGTCGGCGTTCGCGCAAGTGCGCCTCGGGGAAAATCGGAATGCGACTGCCGGGCAGGTATCGCCCCTGCTTGGCGGGATTGCGATCGACGACGAACTCGATCAGGTCAGGGCGCAGGCCGGCGAAATTCATCAAGGTATTGCCTTTCGCCGCCGCGCCGTAGGCAGCGACGGACTTGCCGCGTTTTTTTGCGTCGAGAAGAAATGCCAGAAACGCGTCCTTCACGCCTTCAGCCGCCTGCTGGAACCGCGCATAGAAATCGTCGGCCAGCATTCCGGAATGCTGCTCGCGCTGCAGGAGTTCGTCGACGCGCCCGTTGCGCTGTCGCTTGCCAGTGTCCGATCGCTGTGCGAACACCCGCAGGCTGCCGCCGTGCGTGGGATGTTCCTCGACGTCGAATACCGCCAGGCCATTCGCGGAAAAAATCCGCGTCACCGCCGACAGCGACAGATAGGAATAATGTTCGTGATAGATCGTGTCGAACTGGTTGCCGGCGACGAGTCTGAGCAGATGCGGAAACTCGAAGGTCGCCTGGCCGTCTTCCTTGAGCAGCAGCGCGAAGCCGGCGACGAAGTCGTTGATGTCCGGCACATGCGCAAGGACGTTGTTGGCGACGGTCAGATCGGCCTGCAGGCCCTTGGCGACCAGTTCGTTCGCGAGTCGCGCGCCGAAAAAATCTTCCACGATGGTGATGCCGCGGGTTCGTGCCGCCGCTGCCGTGCTCGCGGTGGGTTCGATACCCGTGCAGGGAATGCCGCGCTGCTGGAAATACTGCAGCAGGTAGCCATCATTGGCCGCGACCTCGACGACGTGACTGCCGGCGCCGAGTCCGGCACTGGCGATGATATCGGCGACGTAGCGCTCGCTATGCGCGAGCCAGCTGCTGGAGAACGCGCTGAAATACGCGTACTCGGCGTCGAACAATTCCTCCGCCCGCGCGAAATCCTCGGTCTGCACCAACCAGCAGTGCTGACAAACCAGCACGCGCAGCGGAAACCATTTTTCCGGCTGCTTCAGCGCCGCCTCGGTGAGATAGGCGTTGGATGGCGGCGCACTGCCGAGATCGAGCATCGATAGCGCGAGTTGCGCGGCGCAGTGACGGCACTTCATGGCGCAAGCCCTTCGAAACCATCGGTGATCGCTGCGTGCGCGGCATCTCGCGGCGACATTTCTCCGATCGGCAGCGGCCAACGTATGGCCAGCGTCGGATCCTGCGGATTCAATCCGGACTCGGCGGCCGGCTCGTAGGCGGTGGTGTGCAGATAAAGCATTTCGCAGTCGTCGGTGAGTGCCTGGAAGCCGTGGGCGAAGCCTTCGGGAATCAGCAGGCTGGCGTGGTTGTCGGCACTGATTATTTCGCCATGCCAGTGCAGAAAAGTGCTGGAGCCGCGGCGCAAGTCGACGGCGACATCGAAAGCCGCGCCGCGCAGGCAACTGACGATTTTCGTTTCGGCATGCGGCGGGCGCTGGTAATGCATGCCGCGCACGGCGCCGGCGTGCCGCGTGAGGCTGCGATTGATTTGCGCGATGCCGCGACCGGAAAGAAATGCCGCCATTTCCTGCGTGCAATACAGACGCTCGAAAAAGCCGCGCTCGTCGCTCACGGGTCTGCGCTGGATCCGTTGCAGTCCAGGCAGTGGCGTCGCGAGGATGTCGAAGCGTGGACTCATGCCGACGCAGCCATGTAGGCGCGGATCTGACCGCGGCTTACGGCGGCCATATCGTCACCGCGATTCATCGCGCGTTGCCAGGCAACCGTTTGCTCGACGGCCTGCGCCAGCGACCAGCGCGGTCGCCAGGAAAGCATGTCGCGTGCGGCGGAGCTGTCGAGGCGCAGCAATCCGGCTTCGTGCGGATGCCCGGAACGCGTTTCGGCTTCGACGCGGGCGCCGTCGCCCCAAGCTCGCGCCAGGATCTGCGCAACCTCGACGACTGTGGCTTCGGACTTTTCATCCGGACCGAAATTCCATGCGCGGGCGAAGCGCTCGCCTTCCGGCGAAAGCAGCCGCTGCGCCAGTTGCAGATAGCCGGCGAGCGGCTCCAGCACATGCTGCCAGGGACGCACGGCGTCGGGGTAGCGCAGGCGCAGCGGTGCGCCGGTAGCGAAAGCGCGCAGGCCATCGGGCACCAGGCGATCGTTGGCCCAGTCGCCGCCACCGATCACGTTACCGGCGCGCGCGGTTGCGACCTGCGCAGGATGACGATGCGGCCCCGTGAAAAAACTGGCGCGATAACTCGCGGCGATGATTTCCGCTGCCGCCTTGCTGGCGCTGTAGGGGTCGTGGCCGCCGAGGTGATCGGCTTCGCGATAGCCCTGGTTCCATTCTCGATTCAGATACACCTTGTCGGTGGTGATCAGCACCACCGCACGCACCGTGTCGATGCCGCGCACGGCTTCGAGCAGATTTGCCGTGCCCATGGCATTGGTGGCGAACGTGCCGAGCGCGTCGCGATAGCTTTCGCGCACCAGCGATTGTGCCGCGAGATGGAACACCACCCGCGGCTGCGCCTGCTGCAGGGCGGAACGGAGCGAAGCGCCATCGCCGAGGTCGGCGCGGACATCGGAAGCCAAGGCTGTAGCCACCTGCGCGGCGTCGAAGAATGCCGGCGTGGTCGGCGGATCCAGCGCATAACCATGCACACGCGCGCCGAGTTGTTGCAGCCACAGCGACAGCCACCCGCCCTTGAAGCCGGTATGGCCGGTCAGGAAAACCGACTGGTCCTGCCAATGCTCCGGCGCGATGTTCACCAGACTTTCCATGGCGCCTTGCCCGAGCTCCACAGGTCCTCGAGCAGCGTCTTTTCGCGCAGCGTGTCCATCGGCTGCCAGAAGCCGGGATGTTCGAATGCCTGCAGTTGTCCGGTACGCGCAAGCGTTGCCAGGGGTGCGCCCTCCCAACTGGTCGCATCGCCTTCGATCAAATCAAGGCATTTCGGCGAGAGCACGAAAAAGCCGCCGTTGATCAGGCCGCCGTCGCCGCGCGGTTTCTCGGTAAATCCGGTGACCGCCGTGCCGGCGAGCGTCAACGCGCCATAACGGCCCGGCGGCTGCACGGCGGTGACCGTCGCGTTTTTCCCGTGCTCGCGGTGGAAGGCGATCTGCCGCGTGATGTCGACATCGGCGACGCCATCGCCATACGTGAAGCAGAAGGCCTCGTCATCCTGCACATAGCGCGCGACCCGGCGCAGACGGCCGCCGGTCATGGTTTCTTCGCCGGTATCGACCAGAGTGACTTTCCAGGGCTCGGCGTGGCGTTCGTGCACCTGCATCTGGTTGCTCGCCATGTCGAAGGTGACATCGGACATGTGCAGGAAATAGTTGGCGAAGTATTCCTTGATGATGTAGCCCTTGTAGCCGCAGCAGATGACGAACTCGTTCACGCCATGGGCCGAATACATCTTGAGGATGTGCCAGAGGATCGGCTTGCCGCCGATCTCGATCATTGGCTTGGGCTTGAGGTGGGTTTCCTCGGAAATCCGGGTGCCCAGGCCGCCGGCAAGAATCACAGCTTTCAACGCACCTCTCCTTGAACTTGCCCAACCTCAGGAATGCCTCAGCCCCGCTTTTCCACGCCGCGCAACCCAGGACAGGCTGAGCCGGCGGAACAGCAAAAGAGCTTTGTGGAACAGCCGGATCACCCGCAGCTGATGCAGGATCCACAGCACGGCGATCGTCGATGGCCAGAAGCTGCGGCGCATTTCGCTGGCCTCCCGGACATGCCGGAAACCGGAGCGATCCGCGGCCATCAAAACCGTGAGGAAGCGCTTCAACCACAGCATCGGCAACCCGCGCATGACTATGCCATTTTTCTGGCAGAACGCCCTATAGTGCTGCGCCTCCCGGATCGCGGTATCGACGAGCAGCGCCGGGTCGGCCTTGAGCAGGGTCGAGGCGTTTTCGCCATCGCTGTTCCAGGAACCCGTGGTCACCTTGCTGATGTAGGCGTCGTATTTGCAGAACAGGCAGGTGAGCAGCATGCCGTCGCCGACGTTGCCCAGATCTTCGTGGAAGACGAAGTCACCGGCGGTTTCCGCGCGCAGCAGGCAGTTGGTGATCAGCGGGTAGTGCCCGCTCAGGCATTTGAAGACCGTGGTGTTCGCCGGGTAGAAGCCTTCCTGCCAGGCATCGAGCTGGCTCTTGACGACTTCGCCGTGCAACAGGGTCGGCGCATTGCAGGCGACGAAACGGATGCGCGGGTCTTTGCCGAAACAGGCCAGTGCCGTTTCGAGGAAGCAGGGCTCGTACTCGTCATCGTCGGTAAGCACGCAAAAGAAATCTGCCGTGACCAGGCTGCGGATCGCATTGAAGTTGGCGATCATCCCGATGTTGCGCTCGCGGCGCACGTAGGTGATGCGCGGGTCGGCGGCCATCAATGCGGCCACGACGGCGGGCGTGTCGTCTTCGGAGTGGTTGTCGAGAATGACCACCTCCGCGTCCCCGGCCGTCTGGGCGAGCACGCTTTCCACGGCCCGCGCGAGTTTCGCCGAGCGGTTGAAGGTAGGGATGAAAACCTGGACGCTCATCTGCTGCGCGCGATCTTCCACGGGGCCGGTTATTGCTCGCGGCCTTTCACATAGGTCAACGAAGTGATCTGCTCGGAGACCAGGCCGATCAGGAAAACGATGACCGATGCGCTCAACAGCAGCGCGCTCATGTTGGTGAAGCGACCTTCGGTGATGAAGGTATAGGCGTAGTTGCCCAGGCCGAGCAGGGCGAACACGATCGCCGCCGGCGCGAACAGCTTCAGCGGCGAATACAAGGTGGCGATCTTGAAGATGATCAGCAGGAAGCGCACACCGTCGCGCAGCGGCTTGATGTGGCTTTTGCCCAGCCGCTTGGCCACCGGGATCGGGTGATAGGCGACGGCGTAGGCGCTGCGGAAGAACGCCATGGTGATGGTGGTCGGGTAGGAAAAGCCGTTCGGCAGCAGGTGCAGGAATTCCTTGAACTTGTCGGCGCGGACCACCCGGAAACCCGAGGTCAGGTCGGCGACCTGGAACCCCGTCATCAGGCTGGCGACCCGGTTGTAGAGGCCGTTCGCGAGCCCCCGGCCGACGCTGGCCTGACCGTCCCAGCCGCGAGCGCCGACGACCATGTCGTAGCCTTCATCGAGACGGGCGATCAGTGGCGGGATCAACGCGGCGTCGTGCTGGCCGTCGGCGTCCATGAACATCAGTACCTCGCCGGTCGCCGCGCGGGCGCCGCGTTTGATCGCCGCGCCATTGCCCATCGAGTAGGGCGAGCTGAGCACGGTGGCGCCGAACTCGCGGGCGACCGCGGCGGTGTCGTCGCTGGAGCCATCATCGACCACGATAACTTCGGCGTCCGGAAGGACGGCGCGCACCCCGGGCAATGTCCGGCGCAGGCCTTCAGCCTCGTTTTTCGCTGGCAGAATCAAGCTTATCCGCATTTATCCGGTCCCCGTGCAGGGCCACAGGGTATCCTGAAGGCCGGTCGGGAGCCACGCCGGACCGGGCCCGCGGCCAGGTGCTACGCCAGATTAGAAAATTGCGGTAAAGTCCGGGAGCTACTGGGGAAAGTCCGCCATGAATGTTGCCACCGCAAACCTTGCAGGCATCACCGGCATCACCCGCCGGCTCGTGCTGGACGGGGCGCTGAGCGAAGCCGACGCCCGCAAGGCGCTGGACGAAGCAAGCAAGGTCAAGAAACAGGCCCAGGCCTATCTGCTTGAGCAGCGCCTGGTCAATTCGGCGCAGATCGCCGCCGCCAATTCCGTCGAATTCGGCATGCCGCTGTTCGACCCGACTGCGATGGACATGCGCTTCTCCGCCGCCAAGTCGATCAGCGAGGAGCTGATCCAGAAGCACCTGGCGCTGCCGCTGTTCAAGCGCGGCAATCGTCTTTACGTAGCAATCTCCGACCCGACCAACACGCGGGCACTGGACGAAATCAAGTTTGCCGCCAACCTGTCGGTCGAGCCCATCCTTGTTGACGACGAGCGCCTGCGCAAAGCGGTCGAGCTGGCCTTGTCCAACAGCGACACCATGGACACCGGCATGGGCGACGACGAGGGGTTGGAAAACCTCGAGTCGACCGGCGGCGAGGATGACGCCAACGATTCGGCGATGGACACCAAGGGCGGCGACGACACGCCGGTGGTGAAATTCGTCAACAAGGTGTTGCTCGACGCGATCAAGCGCGGCGCCTCGGACATCCACTTCGAACCCTACGAAAACGACTTCCGCGTCCGTCTGCGCATGGACGGCATTCTGCGCGCCGTGGCCAAGGCCCCGGTCAAGTTGCATCCGCGCATTTCCGCCCGCCTCAAGGTCATGGCCCAGCTCGACATCGCCGAGCGCCGCGTGCCGCAGGACGGACGCATCAAGCTCAACATTTCCAAAACCAAGCAGATGGACTTCCGCGTCAGCACCTGCCCGACGCTGTTCGGCGAGAAGATCGTGCTGCGACTGCTGGATGGCTCCGCGGCAAAGCTGGGCATCGACAAGCTCGGTTACGAGGAAGACCAGAAGCAGTTGTATCTGGACGCGCTGGCCAAGCCTTACGGCATGATCCTGGTGACCGGCCCGACTGGCTCGGGCAAGACGGTGTCGCTGTACACCGGCCTCAATATCCTCAACACCGACGAGCGCAACATCTCCACCGCCGAAGACCCGGTCGAAATCCGCGTCCCGGGCATCAACCAGGTGCAGATGAGCCAGAAGAAGGGCATGACCTTCGCCGTCGCGCTGCGCTCGTTCCTGCGTCAGGATCCGGACGTGATCATGGTCGGCGAGATCCGCGACCTGGAAACCGCCGAGATCGCGATCAAGGCGGCGCAGACCGGCCACATGGTGCTCTCGACCCTGCACACCAACGATGCCCCGCAGACGATTTCGCGCCTGATGAACATGGGCATCGCGCCCTACAACATCACCAGTTCGGTCACCATCGTGATCGCCCAGCGCCTGGCACGCCGACTGCACGATGCCTGCAAGCGCGAAGTACAGCTGCCCGATGCGGCGTTGCGCGCCGAGGGTTACACCGAGGCGGAAGTGAAGGCCGGCATCAAGATCTACGAGGCCGTCGGCTGCGCTGACTGCAACGAAGGCTACAAGGGCCGCATGGGCATCTACCAGGTCATGCCGATGTCCGAAGAAATCCAGAGGATCATCCTCGAAGGCGGCAACGCCATGCAGATTGCCGACGCATCCCTGCGCTCGGGCATTCGCGACCTTCGCCTCTCCGCCCTGCTCAAGGCCAAGAACGGTCTGACGAGCCTGGCCGAAATCAACCGCGTCACCAAGGACTAAGCCATGGCAACGACCAAAGCCACCGCGACCAAAGCCCCCGCGACCGCCGCCCGAGCCAATCCTTTCGAGGTGTTCGTGTGGGAAGGCACCGACAAGCGCGGCACCAAGATGAAGGGCGAGTCGCAGTCCAAGAGCGCGAACTTCCTGCGCGCTGAGCTGCGCAAGCAAGGCATCAATCCGACCATCGTCAAGCCCAAGCCCAAGCCGCTGTTCGGCCAAGCCGGTCAGCGCATCAGCTCGCTCGACATCGCCGTGTTCAGCCGTCAGATCGCCACGATGCTGGCCTCCGGCGTGCCGATGGTGCAGAGCTTCGAGATCCTTTCCGGCGGCCAGAAAAATCCGCGCATGAAGGACATGCTCGAAGGCGTCCGCGACAGTCTTTCCGGCGGCTCCAGCCTGTACGAATCGCTGGGCAAGTATCCGGTGCAGTTCGACGAGCTGTACCGCAACCTGGTGCGCGCCGGTGAAGGCGCCGGTGTGCTCGACACGGTTCTCGACACGCTGGCGACCTACAAGGAACGCATCGAGGCCCTGAAAGGCAAGATCAAGAAAGCGCTGTTCTACCCGATCGGCGTGCTCGCCATCGCCCTGCTGGTGTCGTCGATCCTGCTGATCTTCGTGATCCCGCAGTTCGAGGAAGTGTTCAAGAACTTCGGCGCCGAACTGCCGGCTTTCACCATGATGTACGTGCATGCCTCGCGCTTCATGGTGTCCTACTGGTGGCTGGTGCTGCTGGTGGTGATCGGCAGCATCGTCGGCTTCATGACCATCTTCAAACGCTCGGTCAAGGTCCAGCATTTCGTTGACCGGTTCATGCTGAAAGTGCCGGTCATCGGCCAGATCCTGCACCAGTCGGCGATCGCCCGTTTCTCCCGCACCCTCGCGCTGACCTTCAAGGCCGGTGTGCCGCTGGTGGAAGCCCTCGACATCACCGCCGGCGCCACCGGCAGCGTGATCTACAACGAAGCGGTCAAGCGCATCTCCCAGGACGTCGCGGTCGGTTACCAGCTGAACATGGCGATGAAGCAGGTCAACATCTTCCCGCACATGGTCACGCAGATGACCGCGATCGGCGAAGAATCCGGCGCCCTCGACACGATGCTGTTCAAGGTCGCGGATTTCTACGAACAGGAAGTCAACAACGCCGTCGACGCCCTGGCCAGCCTGCTCGAGCCTTTCATCATGGTGATCATCGGCATCATGGTCGGCAGCATGGTGATCGCGATGTACCTGCCCATCTTCAAACTCGCTGCGACCATCTGATCGCGAATGTTTGAATTCCTGGCGGAAAATCCCGCGGCGGCCGTCACGGCCGCCCTTGTTCTGGGTTTGTTGATCGGCAGCTTTCTCAACGTGGTCATCCTGCGCCTGCCGCGGCGCCTGGAATGGCAGTGGAAGCACGACAGCCGCGAACTCCTGGAGTTGACCGAGCCTTACGATCCGGCGCCGCCGGGCATCGTCATCGAGGCTTCGCATTGCCCGCATTGCGGCCACAAGCTGGCGATCTGGGAAAACATTCCGCTGCTGAGTTTCATCGCGTTGCGCGGCAAGTGCCGGCAATGCAAGACGGCGATCAGCTGGCAGTATCCCGCGGTCGAGCTGATCACCGGCCTGATGTTCGCCGCCTGCGTCTGGCGTTTCGGCATCGGCTGGGAAAGCGGCCTCGGCCTGCTGTTCAGTGCGGCACTGGTGGCGCTGTCCGGCATCGACCTGCGCACCACCTACCTGCCCGATCAACTCACCTACCCCCTGCTCTGGTTGGGCCTGCTCGCGAGCGTGATCACCGTCTACGTCGATCCGGTCTCGGCCATTCTCGGCGCGGCCGTCGGCTATCTGAGCCTGTGGAGCGTGTACTGGTTGTTCAAGCTGATCACCGGCAAGGAAGGCATGGGTTACGGCGACTTCAAGCTGATGGCGGCGCTGGGCGCCTGGTGCGGCATCAAGGCGATCCTGCCGATCCTGTTGATCGCTTCCCTGGTCGGCGCGGTGATCGGCTCGCTGTGGTTGTTGGCGAAGGGCCGCGACCGCGGCACGCAGATCCCGTTCGGCCCGTATCTGGCCATCGCCGGCTGGATCCATTTCATTCTCGCCACAGACCTGCTCGGCAGCTATCTGCGCTGGTCTTCGCCGGCGAGCTGAGCATGGCCAGGTTCGTGGTCGCCATCACCGGCGGCATCGCCTCGGGCAAAAGCGAACTCGCCCGCCAGTTCGAAAGCCTCGCTGTCACCGTGGTCGATGCCGACGTCGCGGCGCGCAGCGTAGTTGCGGCCGGGCAGCCCGCGCTGACGGAAATCTTCGAACGCTTTGGCCCGACGCTGCGCAAGGATGACGGCGAACTCGATCGCGGCCGCCTGCGCGAAATCATCTTCGCTGACGATCAAGCCAAGCGCGACCTCGAGGCGATCACCCATCCGCGTATCCGCCAGCTACTCGCGGAGCAGTGCGCGGCGGCCGGCGGCACCTATGCACTGGTCGCGATTCCATTGCTCACCGAAGGCGGCGGCAAGACGGCGTACCCGTGGCTGCAACGCATCCTGGTGGTCGATACGCCGATCGAAATCCAGCGCGCGCGCTTGATCGCCCGCGACCGTGTCGACTACGAACTGGCCGAACGCATGATCGCTGCGCAGGCCAGCCGCAGCCAGCGCCTGGCGATCGCCGACGATATCGTGATCAACGATGCCGACGCCGAAGATCTGCAGGCGCCGGCGCAGCGCCTGGATGCGCTGTATCGCCAGCTGGCGATCCGCTCAGGCTGAATCGGCGGGCCAGAAGCCGCGAATCGCAGCGATACCTTGCGCACCATGCTGGCGCGCCGCCGGCAGATCGCCGCGACCCAGCCCTCCCAACGCGTAGATCGGCAGCGATACCTGTTCGCGCAACTCGGCGAATCCCCGCCAGCCCAGCGCGGCCTGGCCGGGGTGCGAGCTGGTGGTCGCCACCGCTCCGAGCACGACGAAATCCGCGCCCAGCGCCTGCGCACGCCGCAACTCTTCCGCGTCATGGCACGAAGCCGCGAGCAGCTGCTCCGCGGGAAATGATCGCCTATCGAAGGCAGCAAGTTGTGCGGCCTGCAGATGCAGCCCGCAACCAAGCTCCCGGGCCAACGCGATATCGCCATTGATCAGCAGCTGCGCACCGGAATGATCACAACGCTGCTTCATCGCCACGGCCAGGGCACGCAATCGTGCCGGCGGCAGTTTGCGACTGCGTAATTGCAGCCGACGAATTCCGGCGATCAAAGCGAGCTCGACCTTCGCGAGAAAATCGTCATCGCTATCCGCATCATCGTCACCGGGGTCCGGGGTGATCAGATATTCCGCGGGCTGGTTGAGCGCTGCGACGACCGGAATGTCCGCCGGCGGCATCGGATAGCTGGCGAGTTTCGCGCTCGGCGACCAGGCCAGGGCCTGTTTTTCCAAGCCGCGAGGCGTGCCGTGATATTCCAGCACGCGATGGACGTCGAGCAGGATGCGTTTGTCGGGATAGATCTGTGGCACCGCGATCAACGGTTCGATCGCATCGACGCGGATGCCCAGTTCTTCGCCCAATTCGCGATCCAGCGCCTGCAGCGCCGATTCGCCGGGCTCGACCTTGCCACCGGGAAATTCCCAGGCACCGGCCAGGTCGCGACCGGCGGTGCGGCGTGCGATCAGGATGCGGCCGCGGGCATCGCTGAGGACGCCCGCGACCACATGGATCACGTCATCGGCGAGCTGGCGATGCCGGTCGCCGCCCATGCGATCAACTCAGGAAAGTTGACCGTGGCATTGCTTGAATTTCTTGCCCGAGCCACAGGGGCAGGGATCGTTGCGGCCGACCTTCGGGCCAGCCAGCACGCCCTCGCCCGCCGCGAGCAAGGCCTGCGCCTGCGCGGCTTCTTCGTCGGCACCGTAACCGCCGGTATCGGCATGCTGGAACTGCATGCGGCCAAGCTGCGCTTCCTGACGCTGGCGTTCGGCGGCTTCCATCTGCGCGACTTCTTCCTCGTCGCGGATGCGCACGCGCGCCAGCATCGTGATCACTTCGCGCTTGACGCGCTCAAGCATCTCGGTGAACAGCTCGAAGCTCTCGCGCTTGTATTCCTGCTTGGGCTGCTTCTGCGCGTAACCACGCAGATGGATGCCCTGGCGCAGGTAATCCATGCGCGCCAGATGCTCCTTCCAGCTCTGGTCGAGCACGTTCAGCATCAGGTGTTTTTCCAGGTGCCGCATGATGTCGGGCGAAAGCTGCGCTTCCTTCTCCGCGAAATGCTTCTCGCCGGCGGCGATCACATGACTGGCGACGCCGGTGGCATCGAGCTCGGCGCTGGTCGCGATCAGCTGACGGAGGTCGACTTCGATACCGAAGTCGTCGGCCAGTGAACGCTGCAGGCCGTCGACGTCCCATTGTTCGTCGATGGAATTTTCAGGCACATAACGGCGCGACTGCTCGGCGAAAACGTCTTCACGGATCGCGTCGATCGATTCCTGCACCGATTCCGATTCCAGCAATTCGTCGCGCTGCTGGTAGATCACCTTGCGCTGGTCGTTGGCGACGTCGTCGAAATCGAGCAGGTTCTTGCGGATGTCGAAGTTGTGCGCTTCGACCTTGCGCTGCGCGTTCTGGATTTGCTTGGTCACCAGACTCGATTCGATGACCTCGTGTTCCTTCATGCCCATGCGGCGCATCGCGGTCTGCACCCACTCGGCGGCGAAGATGCGCATCAGGTTGTCTTCGAGCGACAGATAGAAGCGAGAAGAGCCGGCATCGCCTTGGCGACCCGAACGACCGCGCAACTGGTTGTCGATGCGGCGCGACTCGTGGCGCTCGGTGCCAATGATATGCAGGCCGCCGAGAGCAAGCACTTCGTCGTGGTGCTTCTGCCATTCGGACTTGGCGCGGGCTTTGTCGAGTTCGGAGGCGTCTTCGCCCAGCGTATGCAGTTCGGCTTCGAGACTGCCGCCAAGCACGATGTCGGTACCGCGACCGGCCATGTTGGTGGCGATGGTGACGGCCTTGGCGCGACCTGCCTGGGCAACGATCTGCGCCTCGCGCTCATGTTGCTTGGCGTTGAGCACCTCATGCGGAATCTTCGACAGCGCGAGCTGGTTGGCGACGAGCTCGGAGGTTTCGATCGAGGTCGTACCGACCAGCACCGGCTGGCCGCGGCTGTAGCAATCCTTGATGTCCTCGATCACCGCGTCGAACTTCGCCTGGCGGGTCAGATAGACCAGATCGGAATGGTCCTTGCGCACCATCGGGCGATGGGTCGGGATCACCACCACTTCCAGGCCGTAAATGCTCTGGAATTCGTAGGCTTCGGTGTCAGCCGTGCCGGTCATGCCGGACAGCTTGGAATACATGCGGAAATAGTTCTGGAAAGTGATCGAGGCCAGCGTCTGGTTTTCGCGCTGGATGTCCACGCCTTCCTTGGCCTCGACTGCCTGGTGCAGGCCATCGGACCAGCGCCGGCCAGCCAGGGTGCGACCGGTGAATTCGTCGACGATGATGACTTCGCCGTCGCGCACGATGTAATCGACATCGCGCTGGTAGATCGCATGCGCGCGCAAGGCGGCATTGAGGTGATGAACCACCGCGAGATTGTTGGCGCTGTATAGGCCATCGTCGGCGGCAAGAATGCCGTCGCGGCGCAGCAGTTCTTCGGCGTGCTCCATGCCGGCTTCGGACAGATGCACCTGCTTCTGTTTCTCGTCGAGCCAGAAATCGCCGATGCCGTCTTCTTTTTCCTGCTTGGTCAGGCGCGGCACGATCTTGTTGACCTTGATGTAAAGCTCGGGCGATTCGTCGGCGGGACCGGAGATGATCAGCGGCGTGCGCGCCTCATCGATCAGGATCGAGTCGACTTCGTCGACGATCGCGTAAAACAGGCCGCGCTGGAAACGGTCTTCGCTGGCCAACGCCATGTTGTCGCGCAGGTAGTCAAAACCGTATTCGTTGTTCGTGCCATAGGTGATGTCGGCCGAGTACGCGCCTTTCTTGTCCGCGTGCGGCATGCCGGGATAGACGACGCCGACGCTCATGCCGAGGAAGTTGTAGAGCTTGCCCATCCAGGCCGAGTCGCGGCGGGCGAGATAGTCGTTGACGGTGACGACGTGCACGCCCTTGCCGGCGAGTGCGTTGAGGTAGACCGGCAGGGTCGCGACCAGCGTCTTGCCTTCGCCTGTACGCATTTCGGCGATGCGGCCGGAGTGCAGGACCATACCGCCGATCATCTGCACGTCGTAATGGCGCAGGCCTAGCGCGCGCAGCGAACCTTCGCGGCAGACGGCGAAGGCTTCGGGCAGCAGCTGGTCTAGCGTCGCGCCTTCGGCGATGCGCTTGCGGAACTCATCGGTCTTGCCGCGCAGTTGGTCGTCGCTGAGTTTCTGCAACTCCGGTTCCAGCGCATTGATGCGTGCGACGTTCTTCTGGAACTGGCGCAGCAGGCGTTCGTTGCGGCTGCCGAAAAGGCGGGTGAGCAGGCTGTTGAGCATGGATAAACCAGATAGGGAAGGTACGAAGTCCGCGCCGGCCATCGGGCCAGGCACCAAAGAAAAAACGGCCACCCTTGCGGATGGCCGGCTAGTTTAACTTGGGGACGGGCCCGGGGATATCAATCGGGCCGGATGGATCAGCTGCCGAGCTTTTCCAGGAACGGGCGCGGGTTCACCGGGACGCCGTTGACGTGAACCTCGAAGTGCACGTGCGGACCGGTCGAGCGGCCGGTCGAGCCGGCCTTGGCCAGTTCCTGTCCAGCATGGACGACATCGCCAACACGCACCGTAAGACGCGAATTGTGGCCGTAAAGCGTCGAATAACCGTTGCCGTGATCGACCTCGACCACGTTGCCGTAGCCGCTCTTCACGCCGGCGAAGCTGACCACGCCATCGGCAGCGGACAGCACCGGATCGCCCATGTTGGCGTGGAAATCGATGCCCATGTGGTGGGCGCTGCCGCCGGTGAACGGATCGGCGCGGCCGCCGAAGCCGGAAGTGATGTAGCCCTGCGAGGGCGCGCGCGAGGGCGTGCTCTTGAGTTGCACCTGCTGGTTGTAAAGCATGGCCTCGAGCACCGACAGCTGACGACCGGAGTGGTCGAACTGCGTCTGCAGGTTGTTCAGGCTTTTGAGCAGGTCGCCGGCCGGGATGTCGGAAACCGCTTCCGCGCCGCCCATGCCGGGGACGTGGTCGAAATCGAATTCGCCGTCGCTCATCTTGCCGTCGCGGGTGAGGCGCTCGCCGAGGGCGTTGAGACGGTTGGCCTGCGCCTGGAGCTCACCGACGCGGGCAGCGACGGCGTTGATCTCGCGCTGCGCGTCTTCGCGAGCGGCCTTGAGCTCGGTGTTTTGCTTGCTCAGCTCACTCTTGAGCTGCGCGATCTCGCCACGGGCCGCGCCATTGGCGCCACGAGTGGCGAAGCCGGCGGTGAATGCCAATGCCAGCACGGAAAGCACGATGCCGGCGGTGGCCGATGCGACTTTCGGGTTGTCGAACGCCAATTTCTGCGGCGAACGAAAGAATTTCGATACGATGATCACATTCATCATGGCAAAACTTACTCACTCTCAGGATCGTGGCACCGCTGGATCGGGTTCACCTCCGCAGGCCTTGCAGGCTGCTTCGGCGGGACTCGGATCCCTGATCGAACGCGCCCAATGGTTGGACCGGCTCGATCAGTTGCTGCGCCAGAGTCTGCCCGCCGCGCTTGCCGGGCATTGCCGCCTGGCGAACGTGGATCAAGACAAGCTCGTGTTTCTGGTCAACGCCCCGGTCTGGAAGAACAAGCTGCGGCTGAGTACAGACGCCCTGCTGGACGCTGCTGCCGCGGCTGGCCTACCGGCCCGCACGCTGGTCGTTAAAGTGGTCCCGTTGACGCCGGGCTTCCCCGAACCATCTTCTGGCAAACCTCTTTCCCAGGCTGTGCGTGAATCTCTACGCACAACGGCCCAGTCAGTGACAGACCCGGAACTCCGGGCCCAACTAATGAAACTGGCGTCCTTGCCGTGATTCGGTTTGCGTGAAGCGAGGGGCATTCTGCCCGATGAAATCCGAGCAACCGTTAAAAACCAGTTAAATCAAGATGATAACTACGTGATTCGGGTTCCAGAAAAGGAACCCGGGGCTGGGCCATTCAGGCGCCAGCCGTTTCTCAGACCGCCTGCGCCGGATGGGCGTAGGAAATCGGGGCGGAGGCGGAAGCCTCTTCGTCCTCGAAGGTCACCGCTTCCCAAGCCGACTCGTCGGCCAACAGGGCGCGCAGCAGCTGGTTGTTCAGGGCATGACCGGACTTGTAGCCGTAGAAGGCGCCGATCAGGCTGTAACCGAGCAGATAGAGATCACCGATCGCGTCGAGGATCTTGTGCTTCACGAACTCGTCTTCGTAGCGCAGGCCATCTTCGTTGAGGACGCGGTAGTCATCCAGGACGATGGCATTGTCCATGCTGCCGCCCAGAGCAAGGTTGCGCTCGCGCAGGTACTCGATGTCCTTCATGAAACCGAAGGTCCGGGCGCGGCTGACTTCCTTGACGAAAGACGTGGTGGAAAAGTCGATCTCCGCGCTGGAGGTCGCCTTGTTGAACTGGGGGTGGTTGAAGTCGATGGTAAAACCAACCTTGAAACCGTCGAACGGCTCGAAACGCGCCCATTTGTCGCCGGAATCGACCTGCACCGTCTTCTTGATGCGGATAAAACGCTTGGCCTTGTTCTGCTCCTCGATTCCCGCCGACTGCAGCAGGAATACAAAAGGACCGGCAGAACCATCCATGATCGGCACTTCCGCCGTGGACAGGTCGACATAAGCGTTGTCGATACCCAGTCCCGCCAAGGCCGAGAGCAGATGCTCGATCGTCTTGACCTGCACGTCGCCCTGGACGAGCGCGGTGCACAGGCTGGTGTCACCGACCAATTCGGCCTTGGCCTTGATCTCGACAGGTTTGGCAAAGTCGGTGCGACGGAAAACGATGCCCGTGTCCACGGCTGCGGGACGCAGGGTCATGTAGACCTTCTCACCACTATGCAGACCCACGCCGGTGGCGCGGATGACATTCTTTAAAGTGCGCTGTTTGATCATTTCTCAGCGTTCTCCGGAGGGGAGGACACAAAACGTTAACGAGAATAGCACAGGGTTTCCTGAACGAATCCGAAAACCAACGGTCGGCAAGAGTAAGCCAAAAGCCCTGCCAGGGGTGTGATCCAGACCCGGTTTTTGTCGCCAAGTTCCTGATGAGCAAGAAAATCCCGCCGGAAGACCCGGCGGGAAAAAATCACTGAGGCAAACACACCGTTCCCTCCTTCCTTGGGGGAACGGAAGAACCGCCAACCCGGGCACAGCGGCTTGGCGGGGGGATACGGTTTGCGATCAATCGGCCTGGCGACGCAAAAAGGCCGGGATATCCAGATAGCTGTGGTCGGTAGGCAGGTCGCCCAAGGCAGTCGCCGGGGCGGTTTCGGCGCCGCGGCTGCGCAAGCCCAGGTTGTTACCCGCCGACGGATTGGCGGTGACGTTGGCCATGGCATCGAAATCCGGCAGTCCGGTCGTGGCATTGCGGACCAGCTTGACCTGGTTGCGAACAGGCTCGCGCATCACCTCGCGTTCGCCGCCGGTACGGATCGGCTGGCGCGCGGCGGTGCTGCGGTTGAGGCCGGTGGCGACAACGGTCACGCGAACTTCGTCGGCCATGTCCGGATCGAGCACAGTACCGATGACCACCGTCGCGTCCTCGGAAGCGAACTCCTCGATGATGCGACCGACCTCGTCGAACTCGCGCATCGTGAAATCCGGACCGGCGGTGATGTTGACCAGCACGCCGTTGGCACCGGCGAGATTGACCTCGTCGAGCAGCGGGTTGCTGATCGCCGCTTCCGCCGCCGCCTGGGCGCGATCATCGCCGCGGGCGGTGCCGCTGCCCATCATCGCCAGACCCATTTCCGACATCACGGTGCGCACGTCGGCAAAGTCGACATTGATCAGGCCCGGACGGACGATCAGGTCGGCGATGCCCTGCACGGCGCCCAGCAGCACGTCGTTGGCGGCGCGGAAGGCCTGCATCATGGTCGCGTCGCGGCCGAGCACGGTGATGAGTTTTTCATTCGGGATGGTGATCAGGGAATCGCAATGGTTGGCGAGCTCCTCGATACCCTTCAGCGCCACCTGCATGCGACGGCGTCCCTCGAACGGGAACGGCTTGGTGACCACGGCCACCGTCAGGATGCCGCGCTCTTTCGCGAGCTGCGCCACCACCGGTGCAGCGCCCGTGCCGGTACCGCCGCCCATGCCGGCAGTGATGAACACCATGTCGGCGCCGTCCAGCGCCTCGAGAATGCGCTCGCGATCTTCCAGCGCCGCCTGCCGGCCGACTTCCGGATTCGCGCCAGCGCCCAGGCCCTTGGTGACGTTTCCGCCGAGCTGCAGCTGCTGCTTGGCGCCGCACTGCTTGATCGCCTGCGAATCGGTATTGGCGGTGATGAATTCCACGCCATCGACGCCGGCATTGACCATGTGCGCCACGGCGTTGCCACCGCCACCGCCCACACCAAACACCTTGATGACGGCGTTCGGAGCCAACTTTTCCACTAGTTCGAAATGTGCCATGTCCGTGTCCTCGTGATTTTCAGATGGATTTTTTTATTGTTTTCGGGGGTTGCGACTAGAACTCGCCGCGGTACCAATTCCGCAGCTTGGTAAAAAATGTCCCGGCCTTGCCGGTATTGATGCGTGGGCGATGCGGGTGTTCGACCTGGCTGCCCCAGAGCAGCAGACCGACGCCGGTCGCGTGCACGGGATTGCCCACCACTTCGCCCAGGCCGGTCACGTGTTGAGGTATGCCCACGCGCACCGGCATGTGCAACATTTCTTCGGCCAGTTCGACCACGCCTTCCATACGTGCCGCACCGCCGGTCAACACCAGGCCGGCGCGCACCAGATCCTCGAAACCGGAGCGGCGCAATTCCGCCTGCACCATTTCGAAAATTTCCTCGTAACGGTTCTGTACCGCTTCCGCCAATGCCTGGCGCGCAAGCCGACGCGGCGGACGATCGCCCACGCTCGGCACCTGGATGCTTTCCTCGGCCGTCGCCAACTGCGCAAGCGCGCAGGCGTAACGCACCTTGATCTGCTCGGCTTCCGGCGTCGGCGTGCGCAGCAGATGCGCGATGTCATTGGTGACCTGGTCGCCGGCGATCGGCAGCGACGCGGTATGGCGCAACGCGCCCTGCACGAACACTGCGATATCGGTGGTGCCAGCGCCGATATCGACCAGCACCACGCCCAGCTCGCGTTCGTCGGCGGTCAACACAGCGGTGCTCGACGCGATCGAACTCAGGATCAGGTCGTCGACCTGCAGGCCGCAGCGATTGACGCATTTCATCACGTTGGCTGCCGCCGACTGCGCGCCGGTGACGATATGCGCGCGCACTTCCAGGCGCACGCCGGACATGCCGACCGGATTGCGGATGCCTTCCTGCGAGTTGTCGACGATGTATTCCTGCGGAATCGCATGCAGGATCTTCTGATCGGACGGGATCGCCACCGCGCGCGCCGCCTGCAGCACGTTGTCAAGATCGCCGTAAGTCACTTCGCCGCTCGCCACTGGCACGATGCCCGGCGAGTTGCGGCACTGCGTATGACTGCCGGAAATGCTGGCGTAGACCGAACGGATTTCGCAGCCCGCCATGAGCTCGGCTTCCTCGATCGCGCGCTGGATCGACTGCACCGTCGACTCGATGTCGACCACCACACCGCGTTTCATGCCGCGCGATTCGTGCGAGCCGATACCGATCACCTCGATCTCCTGACCAGGCGAATACTCGCCGACCAGCGCGGTGACTTTGGAAGTGCCGATGTCGAGTCCGACGATCAGCGATTTGTCGCCCTTGCGATTCATATTCCTGCCTGTTTGAGCGGAGTCGGCGCGGTCGCATCTGCGGCGCGCCAGGTCAATGCGAAACCATTGGTGTAGCGAAGGTCGGCGCGATCGAGCGTGCGCGAATCGGTGTGGCGGATACGCGGTAGCAGCCGCGCGAACCGCTGCAGCTTCGATTGCGGGTCGCCCCGCCCCACTTCGACGCGGGTGCCGTCGGACAGCGACAGATTCCAGCTGCCGCGTGCAGACAATTCGACCGTGCGTACCGCCAGACCATTGCCGAGAAACAGCGGCCGCGCCTGGCTGTAGAACGCCATCAATTCGCTGGCGCGGGAATCCGGGCCGATGAACTGCGGCAGATTCGCGGTCACGCCTTTGGGCGCGGGAAACAATTCGCCGTGCTCGGACAACATCCGCTCTTCGCCCCAGTGCGCCAGCGGCTTGTATTCGCTGATCGACACTTCCAGGCGATCCGGCCAGCGCTTGCGCACTTCGACATGCTTGACCCAGGGCAGCGCAGCCAGCGCAGTACGCACCCGGTCGAGATCGACCGCGAAGAATCCGTTGCGCACGTTCGGCATTACCGCCGCCCGGATCTGCGCATCGCTCACCTGCGAAAATTCGCCGGTGACCGCCAGATGCCGCATCGGCCAGCGCGAACCACCAATCCAGCCGTTCACTACGGCGACGACCGGCAGCGCGACCAGCACGATCGCGAAGATCCACGCAGCGATGCGCAGGACGGCGTTCACGGCTTGCCGGTCTCCTTGAACGAGGTCTCGAGAATTCGCCAGCACAGCGTTTCGAAATCGATGCCGACTTCGCGCGCAGCCTTCGGCACCAGCGAATGGCTGGTCATGCCGGGCGCGGTGTTGACTTCCAGCAGGAAGAATTTTCCGGCGCGGTCGCGCATCACGTCGACGCGGCTCCAGCCGCTGCAGCCCACCGCGTGAAATGCCGCGAGCGCGAGCCGGCGGACTTCGCTTTCCGCATCGCCATCCAGACCCGGGCAGAGATATTGCGTGTCTTCAGCGATGTATTTCGCGTGGTAGTCGTAGTACTCGCCCGCCGGCACGATGCGGATCGACGGCAACGATTCTTCGCCGAGGATGCCGACGGTGAGCTCCTCGCCGACGATCATCTGCTCCATCAGCAGCTCGCCCGGATAGCGCGCGGCGAGTTCCACCGCCGCTTCAAGATCGGCATCGTTGAAAACGCGACTGACGCCGACGCTGGAACCTTCGCAGGCCGGCTTGACGATCACCGGCAGACCGAGCGAACGCGCTGCGGTGTGCACATCATCCCCCGGAGCCAGACGCATATATTTCGGTGTCGGCAGACCCAGCGTCATCCAGACCTGCTTGGTGCGGATCTTGTCCATCGCCAGCGCCGTACCGAGCACACCGGAACCAGTGCAGGGCACGTTCAAGGCCTCGAGCAGGCCCTGCAGCACACCATCCTCACCACCGCCCTTGTTGCCGTGCAGGATGTTGAACACGCGGTCGAACTTCTTCGCGATCAGCGCTTCAACCAGCGCCGGAATGCCGTCCACCGGCTGCGCATCGACGCCTTTGGCGCGCAGGGCCTCGAGCACGTTCGCACCCGAGTTCAACGAAACCTCGCGCTCGGAACTGCTGCCACCCATCAACACGGCGACGCGTCCGAATGCGCTGGGCTGGGAAATCTGCTTCATGCCTTGCTGGCTCCTTCGAATCCATGCGCCGCGATATCGGCGGCGACGTGACCGATGTCGCCGGCGCCCATCATCAACAGCAGATCGCCGTCGTTGAGGACGTCGGGCAACACCGCCGCGAGCTCGCGCGCGCTCGCGACAACGACGGGATCGATGCGGCCGCGCGCACGGATCGCACGCGCCAGCGATTTCGCATCGGCACCGGCGACCGGTGCCTCGCCAGCGGCATAGACCTCGGTCAGCACCACGGCATCGCAGCTCGACAGCACCGCGGCGAAGTCATCGAACAAATCGCGCGTGCGGCTGTAGCGATGCGGCTGGAATGCGACCACCAGTCGGCGCTCCGGCCAACCGCCGCGCGCTGCCGCGAATACCGCTTCGAGTTCGCGTGGATGGTGGCCGTAGTCATCGACCAGCAGCACCTTGCCCTTGCCGGTGTCGAGCTCACCCTTGAGATTGAAGCGGCGGCCGATGCCCTGGAATTTTTCCAGCGCGCTGGCGATCGCCGCTGGCGCCACGCCCAGCTGCCAGGCGATCGCCGCGGCGGCGAGCGCGTTCTGCACGTTATGGCGGCCAGGCAAGTTCAAGCGCACGCGCTGCGGCGCGGTGTCCGGCAGATGCAGGGTGAAGGCCATGCTGCCGCCGTCCTGGCTCACGTCGGTCGCGCGCACATCGGCCTGCTCGGCGAAACCGTAGCGCATCAGATGCCGCGGCATCTGCTCGGCCAGCACCGCGACTTCCTCGTCGTCGATGCACAGCACGGCCAAACCATAGAACGGCAACCGATGCAGGAATTCCGAAAACGCGGCTTTCACGCGATTGAAATCGCCGCCGTAGTTTTCCAGATGGTCGGCGTCGATATTGGTGACCACCGCGATCAGCGGATTCAGGCGCAGGAAACTGCCGTCGCTTTCATCTGCTTCGGCGACCAGCCACTGGCCGCTGCCAAGCTTGGCGTTCGCGCCCGCCGACAACAATTGGCCACCGATCACGAAAGTCGGATCCAGCCCACCTTCCCAGAGCACGCTCGCGACCAGCGAGGTTGTCGTGGTCTTGCCGTGGGTGCCCGCGATCGCGATGCCGCGCTTGAAGCGCATCAACTCTGCCAGCATTTCGGCACGCGGCACCACTGGGATGCGCTGCTCGCGCGCCGCCATCAGCTCGGGATTCTCGGGCTTGATCGCACTGGAAATCACCACGACGTCGGCGTTGTCGATATTCGTCGCGGCGTGGCCGCGATGCACCGTCGCGCCCATCTGCACCAGGCGGCGCGTGGTCAGCGAATCGTTCTGGTCGGAGCCGGAAACCTGGTAGCCCAGCGTCACCAGCACTTCGGCGATGCCGCTCATGCCGGCGCCGCCGATG
>Ga0207983_1000002_pt1 | contig 46279 bp, 48 predicted proteins | sample SoimicmetaGmgHMB_FD_188341 | JGI IMG/M metagenome (GOLD analysis project Ga0207983, IMG submission 188341) | Soil and rhizosphere microbial communities from Laval, Canada - mgHMB (SPAdes) (version 2) | ecosystem: Environmental > Terrestrial > Soil > Agricultural land | place: Laval, Canada...
CGAGCTCTTCTTCCAGCTGGCCCGCCTCCCAACCGGCGTAACCGAGGGTCACCAGACTGCGTCCCGGGCCTTCGCCGCGCGCCATCGCCGCGAGGATTTCCCGCGAGGTGGTGATGGCGAGCCCGTTGCCGAAGCGCAGGGTCGAACCCCAATCGCGGGCATCGTCATGCAGCACGAAGCCGCGCTCGCTCTGCACGGGGCCGCCGATCAACACCGCCTGCTCGCCGAGCGTCGGGCTGTCGGTGGCGATCTCCATCTGCCGGAGGATTTCCCCGAGCTTGAAGTCGGACAGGCGATTGATCATCAAGCCCATCGCGCCGCTTTCGTCGTGCTGGCAGAGCAGGGTCACGCCACGCGCGAAATTCGGATCGCCCAGCGAAGGCATCGCGATCAGCAGATGGTCGGCGAGGTAGCGCGAGTCGGGCATGCCGGCATTCTACCGCGCGCTGCCGGCCCCGGCCCCGGCGCGGTAACATCCGGCACCTCTTTCCGCCGCCCTTCCGGAGCCCGCCATGCGTCGTCGCCTGTTGTCCGTCCTGATCCCCTGCCTGCTCGCCTGCACCGGTACCGGTTGCGAACGCGCGCCGGAACAGAAGGCTGCGGCAACCGTCACTACGCCGACAGCAAAGCCTTCCTACGCGTCCCAACACCTGGGCGATTTCGTCAGCGTGCCGCTGACGGCGGATCTTTCCGCTTTCGATGCCGACGACAAGAAGATGATCGCGCTGCTGATCCAGGCCAGCGAGCTGACCAACGACCTCTACTGGCAGCAGAGCTGGGGCGACAAGGCGGCGCTGCTGGGCAAGATCACCGACCCGCAGACGCGCGAATTGGCGGAAATGAATTTCGGCCCCTGGGATCGCCTCAACGCCGACACGCCTTTCGTCGAAGGCATCGGCCCGCGGCCGGCTGGCGCGCAGTTTTATCCCGTCGACATGACCAAAGCGGAATTCGAGGCCGCCGATCTCAAGGACAAGACGAGCTGGTACACGCTGCTGCGTCGCGACGCTGCCGGCAAGCTGATCACCGTTCCCTTCCATGAGGCCTACAAGAGCGACCTGGAAAAAACGGCAGCGCTGCTGCGCGAAGCCGCGGCGCTGAGCAAGGACGCCGGCTTCAAGAACTATCTGACCATGCGCGCCGACGCCCTGCTCAGCGACAATTTCCAGCCCAGCGACCTGGCCTGGATGGACATGAAGACCAACCCGGTCGACATCGTCATCGGCCCGATCGAAACCTACGAAGACCAGGTGTTCGGTTACAAGGCCAGCTACGAAGGCCTGGTGTTGATCAAGGATCGCGCCTGGAGCGAGCGCCTGGCGCGCTTCGCGAAATTCCTGCCGGAGCTGCAGCGCGGCCTGCCGGTGCCAGCGAAATACAAGGCGGAAACGCCCGGCTCTGCCGCCGATCTCAATGCCTACGCCGTGGTGTATTACGGCGGCAACGCGAATGTCGGCGCCAAGACCATCGCGATCAACCTGCCCAACGACGAGCAGGTGCAGCTGAAGAAAGGCACGCGCCGACTGCAGCTGGAAAACGTCATCCACGCCAAATTCGACAACATCCTGCTGCCGATCGCCAAGACGCTGATCGCCGAGGACCAGATCAAGAACCTCAGCTTCGATGCTTTCTTCGAAGACACGATGTTCCATGAAGTCGCGCACGGACTCGGCATCAAGAACACGCTCGATGGCAAGGGCACGGTCAGCGATGCGCTGAAGGAATATGCGTCGAGCTTCGAGGAAGGCAAGGCCGACATCCTCGGCCTCTACTTGATCACCCAGCTCAGCGAAAAAGGCGAGCTCGACAAGACCAAGCTGATGGATGGTTACGTCACCTTCCTTGCCGGCATCCTGCGCTCGGTGCGCTTCGGCGCCAGCGACGCGCACGCCAAGGCCAACATGCTGCGCTTCAATTTCTTCCAGCAGCAGGGCGCTTTCAGCCGCGACCCCGCGACCGGCCGCTATCGCGTCGAATTCGACAAGATGCAGGCGGCGATGAACGCGCTCTCCGCCAAGCTGCTGACCGTGCAAGGCGACGGCGACTACGCCACCGCCAAGCAGATGACCGACACGATGGGCGTGGTCGGCCCGGAACTCGCCGCCGATCTCAAGCGCCTGGACGCCGCGCATATTCCGGTGGACGTGCGCTTCGAGCAGGGGCTGGACGTGCTGGGGCTGACCGCGCCGGCTTCGAAAGCGACGCCCTGAATCGACTGGCGAAACATTGGTCGTACCGGTGATATCGCCAGCGCGCGGATCACCATCGCGAGGACAAAAAAAGGCCGGCATATGCCGGCCTTTTTTCTTGCTGCGGAAACGACGATCAGAACTGGTAGTTCAGGCCGACGCGCAGAGTGTTGTAGTCCATTTTCTGCGTAACCGACTCGGTGTTGCCGACGAACAAATTGGTGCGGTTGACCGTCGGGTAGGTCATGTCGTTGAGGTTCGCGCGCAGGTATTCCACCTTGCCCGACAGATGCGGGCTGAAGCGGTATTCCACGCCGCCACCCCAGGTCGTGCCATGCAGGGTCTTGTCGGCAACGCCGTACTTGGAATAGTTCGACAGCGGGATGTAGTAATCGGCCTGGCCGCGCGCATGCACGTAGGTGACGCCGGCGGTGATGTAGAACAAGGTGTCCTTGCAGGTGAAGCCGAAGCGCGGACGAATGCCGTAGGTCTTGCCGAGGTCGACGGAGTTACCCGCCTGGAGCTGGGCCGGTGCGGTGGTCATCTGGACCGGACCGACCTGGCGGAGAGCATTGACGTTGCTGGAGTTGTAGTCCAGCTCAACGCCGAAAACGAGGCGATTGAACTGATGGTTGTAGCCGCCCTGGAAACCGCCGGCGAAACCGTCGCCGTCCAGGTGATTCGCGGACCAGATGCTAGTCACTTCGGCGCGCTGCGCCGGGGTGAAACTCGGGGTCAGCCAATCACCGCCGAGGGTGACGTTGCTGCTGGAATTGATGGACGCGCGGCCGATGTTGGCGCCGAGGTAGAAGCCGGTCCAAGTCGGGGTATCCGCAGCGAACGCCGACGACGACAGCAAGGACAGGGCAAGGGTGGCGAGAAGCTTACGACGCATGATCTATTTCCTCAGAAGGTTGGATGCCCGACGTGCCCGCGCCTGAAACGAAGCGGAAGACGCGCCAGGAAATGCTGCAGGGTTTGTAGCCTTCCCGTGATTGGGCATGGGGTTCAACGATGTTTTTGACGACCTCAGGACAAATCCGAACGTTCGAGAGTGCAGAAATCCCGCCTGCGCAGCCTCGATCCAACAAAAAAACCGGGCTTTCGCCCGGCTTTTTTGTCGTTCACCAAGTGCTGACAATGGCATCAACGCACTTCCGAAATCTCCACGCCGTCCATGCCCTGCGACAGCGTACGGGCGTCGCCGCCTTGCGCGAGCTTGATCTTCAGGCGCACTTCGTTGGCCGAATCGGCGTAACGCAGCGCATCCTCGTAGCTGATCTCGCCGGCCTGGTAGAGCTCGAACAAGGCCTGGTCGAAGGTCTTCATGCCGAGGTTGGTCGACTCCTTCATCACTTCCTTGATCTTGTGGATCTCGCCATCGCGGATGTAGTCCTGCACCAGCGGCGTACCCAGCAGGATTTCCATCGCGACCCGGCGCGCCTTGCCGTCCGGCGTCGGGATCAGCTGCTGCGCGACGATGCCCTTGAGGTTCATCGAAAGATCCATCAGCAGCTGGCTGCGGCGGTCTTCCGGGAAGAAGTTGATCATGCGGTCCAGCGCCTGGTTGGCGTTGTTGGCATGCAAGGTGCAGAGCACAAGGTGACCGGTTTCCGCGAATGCGATCGCGTGATCCATGCCTTCGCGGGTACGCACCTCGCCGATCATGATCACGTCAGGCGCCTGGCGCAGGGTGTTCTTCAGTGCGGCTTCCCAGCTGTCGGTATCGATACCGACTTCGCGCTGGGTGATGATGCAGCCTTCATGCTTGTGCACGAATTCGATCGGGTCCTCGATGGTGATGATGTGGCCCGAGGAATTCATGTTGCGGTAGCCGATCATCGCCGCGAGCGAGGTCGACTTGCCGGTGCCGGTCGCGCCGACGAACAGGATGATGCCGCGCTTGGTCATCGCCAGCGTCTTGATGATCGCCGGCAGGCTGAGCTCTTCCACGGTCGGGATGCGCGTCTCGATGCGACGCAGCACCATGCCGACCTGATTGCGCTGGTAGAAACAGCTCACACGGAAACGACCCACGCCGGAGACGCCGATCGCGAAGTTGCACTCGTGGGTTTTTTCGAATTCTTCGCGCTGCGCCGGGCTCATCACGTTGAGCACAAGGTCGCGGCTCTGCTGCGGCGTCAGCGGGTTCTGGGTGATCGGAGACAGCTTGCCGTTGACCTTCATTGACGGCGGCACGCCGGCAGTGACAAACAGGTCGGACGCCTTCTTGTGCGCCATCAGCTTCAGGAACGAGGTGAAGTCGATGCTGCTCATCCGCGAAATCTCCAATAAACCGTAAGGCGGCAATGCCGCGATCCTGCGCCGTCCTGGCGCAGGAGGGCAAGCGTGAATCAATCGAACAGGCGTTTGTCCTTGGCGTATTCGCGTGCCTGCTGCTTGGTGATCAGGCCGCGCTTGACGATGTCCTGCAGGTTCTGGTCCAGCGTCTGCATGCCGTACTGCTGGCCGGTCTGGATCGACGAATACATCTGCGCGACCTTGTCTTCGCGGATCAGGTTGCGGATCGCCGGGATGCCGACCATGATTTCGTGCGCCGCCATGCGACCACCGCCAACCTTCTTGAGCAGCGACTGCGACACCACCGCGCGCAACGACTCCGACAGCATCGAGCGCACCATCGGCTTTTCGCCGGCGGGGAACACGTCGATGATGCGGTCGATGGTCTTGGCCGCCGAGCTGGTATGCAAGGTGCCGAACACCAGATGGCCGGTTTCCGCCGCGGTCAGCGCCAGGCGGATGGTTTCCAGATCGCGCAACTCGCCGACCAGGATGTAGTCGGGGTCTTCGCGCAGGGCCGAGCGCAGCGCCTCGTTGAAACCGTGGGTATCGCGGTGGACCTCGCGCTGGTTGATCAGGCACTTCTGCGAGGTGTGCACGAATTCGATCGGATCCTCGACGGTGAGGATGTGGCCGAATTCGTTCTTGTTGACGTGGTCGACCATCGCCGCGAGCGTGGTGGACTTGCCCGAACCGGTCGGACCGGTCACCAGGATCAGGCCCTGCGGCTGCTCGATGAGCTCCTGGAAGATCTTCGGGCACTGCAGTTCCTCAAGGCTGAGGATCTGGCTGGGAATCGTACGGAACACGGCGCCGGCGCCGCGGTTCTGGTTGAAGGCATTGACGCGGAAACGCGCCAGGCCGGGGATCTCGAAACTGAAATCGACTTCGAGGAATTCTTCGTAGTCGCGTCGCTGCTTGTCCGACATGATGTCGTAGACCAGCGAATGCACCTGCTTGTGATCCAGTGCCGGGATGTTGATGCGACGGACGTCGCCATCCACGCGGATCATCGGCGGCAGGCCGGCCGAGAGGTGCAGGTCGGATGCCTTGTTCTTGACCGAAAACGCCAGCAGTTCCGCGATATCCATGTCTTCTCTCCCCCTGGTGCGCGCAACGGTAGGCGCGCGCGGCCTCTCGGGGCAGTATAGCGCTCCCGTCGAGGTCAACAATCCCGGCCATGAATCCCCTCAGCCAGGCCTTTACAGCCGTCTTGCAGTCCCTTGAGAACGCATCCGTTCAGGCTCGACGGCCACCGGCACGGCTGCTCGCGGTCTCGAAGACCCAGCCTGTCGAGGCGATCGCCGCCCTGGCGGCTCTGGGTCAGCGTGCTTTCGGCGAGAACTACGTCCAGGAAGCTGTCACAAAAGTCCGCGCACTCGCCGGTCTGGATCTGGAATGGCATCTGATCGGCCACCTGCAATCGAACAAATGCCGCGAAGCCGCCGAGTGCTTCGACTGGGTGCAATCGATCGACCGGGAAAAACTCGCGCAGTCGCTGAACCGATTCAGGCCCGGAGAACGTGCGGCCCTGAACGTGTTGATCCAGGTGAACGTCGATGGCGAGGCCAGCAAGTCCGGCTGCGCGCCCGAACAAATACCTGAACTCGCCCGCGCCATCGCCGCGCTGCCGCGGCTGCGCCTGCGTGGCCTGATGGCCATTCCCGAGCCCGCACCCGATGCCGAGCATCGCCGCGATGCGTTTCGTCGCCTGCATGGCCTGTTCGAATCACTGCACAAGGATTTCCCGGACATCGACACGCTCTCGATGGGCATGAGCGAGGATTTTCCGCTGGCGATCGCCGAGGGCGCGACGATGGTGCGCGTCGGATCGAAATTGTTCGGGGCACGCAGCAAGGCCTGAGCCGACCGACGCGGATCGCCGGGCACAGCGACAAATCCCGCTGCTATCCTCTCTGCTGATTCTTGTCGACGAGCTGCCGATGACCGCTACCGAATCCCGCGCAACGACTCCGGCCATCGCCTTTATCGGTGGCGGCAACATGGCGCGCAGCCTGATCGGTGGCCTAGTCGCGCGCGGGCAATCCGTCGAGTCTATCCACGTCGCCGAACCCTACGAAGCGCTGCGCACGGCGCTGGCCGGCGATTTCGGCGTCTGTACGCATCTCGACAACGCCGAGGCTGCGGCGCAGGCAACGATCTGGGTATTCGCGGTCAAGCCGCAGGTAATGAAGACCGTCTGTGCCGATCTCGCGGCGCTGGCGCAGCAAACGCGGCCGCTGGTGATCTCGATCGCCGCGGGCATTACCGGCGCGCAGCTTTCGCGCTGGCTGGGCGGCGATGTCGCGGTGGTGCGCACGATGCCCAACACACCCGCATTGCTTGGTGCCGGCGCAACCGGCATGCATGCGAATGCACAAGTTTTGCCGGCGCAGCGCGCCCAGGCCGAAGCCCTGATGCAGGCCGCCGGCCTGACCGTGTGGATTGCGGAAGAAGCGCAGATGGATGCCGTCACCGCCGTCTCGGGCAGCGGACCGGCCTATGTTTTCCTGCTCGCCGAAGCGATGCAGGCGGCCGGTGAGGCGCAAGGCCTGCCTGCCGACGCTGCCCGCCGACTCGCGTTGCAAACGATCTTCGGCGCCGCGCGCATGCTCACCGAATCAGGCGAACCTGCCGATGTATTGCGCCAGCGCGTGACCTCGCCTGGCGGCACCACCCAGGCTGCGCTGGATGCGTTCGAAGCTGGCGGTTTCCGGCAACTGGTCGCTACCGCGATCGCCGCGGCCGCGCGCCGTGGCGGCGAGTTGTCGGCGGCGAACGACTGAGCGCAGATCGCGCGCCGTCGTCTTCGTCCGCGACATTTGCCGCCAGGCCCGCCGACCTTCGCCAAAGGTAGACAACACTTTTGGCACTGCGGGCGCCTGCCCCGTGTATGTTCCGATGCGCGCATTGGCAAAGGGGACGATTGAAATGAAAAAACGAACTTGGATAGCTGCTATCGCCGCGGTGGTCATCGTGGTCGGTATCGGCGGCTATGTGACGGTCAAGGGCAAGCAGAGCAAAGGTGAAGAGGTCGAAACGACCGTCGCCAAGCGCGCGTTGATCGTGCAGAAGGTCAACGGCACCGGCAAGATCCAGCCGAACACCGAAATCAACATCAGCGCCGACGTCAGCGCCAAGATCACCCGCCTGGACGTCAAGGAAGGCGATCACGTAGAGAAGGGCCAGTTGCTGGTCGAACTCGACCGGCAGAAATACCTGGCCGCGGTGCAGAGCCAGGAAGCCAACGTCCGCTCCGCAGAAGCCAACGCCAAGCTCGCCGGCAACAACCGCGACCAGGCCGAGCGCGTCTACAACCGTGCCCGTGAACTGATCGGCCGCAAGCTGGTCTCGCAGAACGAACTCGACACCGCGCACACCTCCTTCCAGGTCGAATCCTCGCGCTACCAGTCGGCCATGGACCAGGTGCAGCAGGCCATCGGCTTCCTCAAGCAGGCGCAGGACGACCTGTCCAAGACGACGATCTACGCGCCGATCTCCGGCACCGTCAGCGACCTCAAGAAGGAGCGCGGCGAAATCGCCATCGGCTCGCAGTTCCAGGAAGACCTGATCATGAAGGTCGCGCAGCTGGGCGCGATGGAAGCGCTGGTCAACGTCGACGAGAACGACATCAACGCGATCAAGATCGGCCAGCCGGCCGAGATCAGCGTCGACGCCGTGCTCGGCGAGAAAATCACCGGCAAGGTCTCGGAAATCGCCAGCAGCGCCACCGCCGCGACGGCCGGCTCGGCTGTGCAGAAGACCGAGTTCGAAGTGAAGATCGCGATCACCAGCGACACGTCCAAGCTGCGCCCGGGAATGACCGCCAGCGCCGACATCGTCACCGCGACCCAGCCCAAGGCGCTCAGCGTGCCGATCCAATCGGTCACCGTGCGCACGCTCGACCAGCTCAAAGGCAAGGATGGCAAGACGGACAAGTTCACCGCCGGCGCCGACGGTTTCGTCGAAGTCGCGTTCGTGATCGCCGACGGCAAGGCCGAAGCGCGCCAGGTCGTCACCGGCATCCAGAGCGACGACGCGATCGAGATCAAGAGCGGCCTGGCCGAAGGCGACACCGTTGTGTCGGGCAGCTACCGCGCGATCTCCCGCGATCTCGACGTTGGCGAAGAAGTGACGATCAAGAAGCCCGGCGAGAAAAAGGAAGGCGACAAGACCGAAGGCGACAAGTGACCATGTCCGCCCAACCCGCCTCCACCAGCAGCACCTTGCACATCGACCGGGTCGTCAAGACCTATACGATGGGCGACCAGGAAGTGCGCGCGCTCGCCGGCGTCTCGCTGGAGATCCTGCGCAACGAATACGTCGCGATCATGGGTCCGTCCGGTTCGGGCAAGTCGACGCTGATGAACATCATCGGCTGCCTCGACGTACCGACGTCGGGCAGCTACCGGCTCGAAGGCCAGGCGGTGGATTCCAAGAGCGAAGACGAGCTGGCCGAGATCCGCAACCTCAAGATCGGCTTCGTGTTCCAGACCTTCAACCTCGTGCCGCGCGTGAACGTGTTCAAGAACGTGGAGTTGCCGCTGATCTACGCCGGCAAGCCGAAGGCCGAACGCAAGCGCATCGCCGAAGAAGCGATCCGCTCGGTCGGCCTGACCGAACGCATGAACCACAAGCCCAGCGAACTTTCCGGCGGCCAACGCCAGCGCGTGGCGATCGCGCGCGCGCTGGTCAACAACCCGTCGATCATCCTGGCCGACGAACCGACCGGCAACCTCGACAGCGCGACCGGCAAGGAGATCATGGCCTTGCTCGGCGAACTGCATGCCAAGGGCAACACCATCATTCTGGTCACGCACGAAGACGAAATCGCCGCCCATGCCCACCGCGTCGTGCGCCTGCGCGACGGCGTGATCGAAAGCGACACGAGGCGGTGATGAGCCCTATCCCCGCCATGACTGTGGATTCGCGAGTTGCGGGAACCCTCCCGTACAGCTTCGCCATGACCATGAAGTCGCAAGCCGTGGAAGCCATGCCATGAAGCTTGGCATCGACATCGCCGAGTCGTTCAAGATCGCGATCAATGCGATTGTCGCCAACAAGAGCCGCGGCGCGCTCACCGCGCTCGGCATCATCATCGGCATCGTCGCGGTGATCACCACGATGACCGCGGCGAACGGCCTGCAGGCGACGTTCCGGCAGACCTTCGCCTCCGTCGGCTCGGATGTGATCTACGTGTCGAAGCGCCCGTGGGTGCAGATGGGCCCGGACTTCACCTTCCGCAACCGGCCCGAGATCACGATGCCGGTCTACACCGCGCTGACGCATCGCCTGCAGGGCCGCGCTGTGGTCAACCCGACCATCGGCGGCGACCAGAGCGTGAAATACCGCAGCAACGAAATGGATTCGATCAACGTCATCGGCACCACCGACAAGCAGGTTCTGGTGTCGACGATGGCGCCTTCGTCGGGCCGCTTCCTGATGCCGTTCGACGTGCAGTACAAGCGCCGCGTCGCGGTGATCGGCGCCGACGTCGCCGACGGCCTGTTCGGCAGCGTCAGCCCGCTGGGCAAGCAGTTCAAGATCGGCCGCTTCGACTTCCAGGTCATCGGCGTGATGGAAAAACAGGGCGGCAGCTTTTTCGGCGGCCCCAACTTCGACCGCCAGATCAACATCCCCATCACCACCTTCGGCAAGACGTTCGGCACCCAGGGCGGGCGCGCGAGCGTGAGCCTGGCGATCAAGGCGCCCAGCGCCGAATCGATGGCCGATTTCGAGTTCGAGACCATCGGCATCATGCGCAGCATCCGCGGGCTCAAGCCGATCGAGAAGGATGATTTCTCGATCAACAAGCTCGACACGCTGCTCGACGCCTACAACAACACGATGGGCGTGGTCGTCCTGGTCGGGCTGGCGATCACCAGCATCTCTCTATTCGTCGGTGGTGTCGGCGTGATGAACATCATGCTGGTGTCGGTGACCGAACGCACCAAGGAAATCGGCATCCGCAAGGCCATCGGCGCCAAGCGCCGCAGCATCCTGCTGCAATTCCTGTTCGAGTCCTCGATCATCTGCCTGTTCGGTGGACTCATCGGCGTCAGCATTTCCGCGATCCTGACCGCAATCATCAACGCCACGCTGATGCCGGCGACGCTGTCGCCCGGGATCATCCTGATCGCGATGGTGATCTCGGTGGCGGTCGGCGTGATCTCGGGCATGATCCCGGCCTACCGCGGCGCGCGGCTCGATCCGATCGAGGCGCTTCGCTATGAGTGATTCCGTGATCGCGCAAACGACGCAAGAGGGGCGATACCGTGCGTAATTCCGACGTGTTCGTGATGTCCCTGGGCGCGATCGGCAGCAACAAGCTGCGTTCGTTCCTGACCCTGGTCGGCATCGTGCTCGGCGTGGCCTCGATCATTGGTGTGATGACCGCGATCTCGGTGATGCAGGCGACGATGGAAAAGGAAATGACCGTGCTCGGCACCCAGACCTTCCAGGTGCAGAAGTGGCCGAACGGCTTCACCAGCAACGATGAGCGCCGCGAAGCGCAGAAGTGGCCGCCGGTAACCCTGGCCGAAGCGCAGGCGATCCGCGACCAGGTGTCCTCGGTCGATCTGGTCGGCACCGAGATCTGGGACGGCGGCAAGACTGCGACCTATAAGAGCGTCACCACCGAACCGGTGATCTCGATCTGCGGCGGCTCGCCCGAATACCCGGAAAACAATACGCATTACGTCGAGGAAGGCCGCAACCTCTCGCGCATGGACATGCTGACCGCGCGCAAGGTCGTGGTGATCGGCCACGCCCTGGCCGAGCAGTTGTTCCCGTTCACCGATCCGATCGGCAAGGAAATCCTTCTCGACGGCCGCAAGTTCGAAGTGATCGGCGTGTTCATCAAGAAAGTCTCGGCGTTCGGCGGCCCCTACGAAACGATGGCGCTGATGCCCAGCGGCGCGTACACGCAGATCTACGGCATGGTCGATCGCGATGGCTTCACGCGCTCGGTCAATGTCACTGTGCATTCGAAGACGCCGGCGCTGCTCAACGACGCGATCGAGCAGGTCCGCCAGGTGATGCGCACCAGCCGCCACCTCAAGCACGACGAGAAAGACAATTTCTATTACTTCACCAGCCTCAGCCAGATCGACAACTTCAACAAGACCACGATGGGCGTGAAGATCGGCGCCTTCCTGATGGGCGCGGTCGCGCTGCTGGTCGCCGGTATCGGCATCATGAACATCATGCTGGTCTCGGTGACCGAGCGCACCAAGGAAATCGGCATCCGCAAATCGCTGGGCGCCAAACGCAAAAACATCCTGGCGCAATTCCTGCTTGAGGCGGTGGTGTTGTGCAACGTCGGCGGCGTGATCGGTATCGCCCTCGGTTTCCTGCTTGGCAATCTGTTCACTTTCTTCACCAGCTTCGAGGCGCGGGTGCCAATCGGCTGGGCGGTGTTCGGCGTGGTTTTCTGCAGCCTGATCGGCGTCGTTTTCGGCATGATCCCGGCGATCAAGGCCTCGCGCCTGAATCCGATCGACGCCCTGCATTACGAATAACGGCGTCGCCCGGGCAAGCATTTGGGATGACAGCCGCCGCGGACGGCGCGATGATGCGGCCAGGCCGGCTCGCATCCGGCCGATGGAGCCCGCCATGCGCCTGTCCCGGATCGTCCTCCTGCTAGCCCTGTCCCTCTCCTCGCTCGCTTTGCCGATGCTGGCCGCTGCGCAATCGGTGACTGCCGGCGACATCACCGTGCACTACAGTGCGATCCCCACCACCACGCTCACGCCGGACGTCGCCCGGCAATACGGCATTACCCGTTCGGCCAGTCGCGCCCTGATCAACATCGCGGTGCGCAAGGGCAAGCTCGGCAGTGATGTCGCGGTGCCGTCCAAGGTCAGCGCCACCGTCACCAACCTCAATGGCCAGCGCCAAAGCCTGGTGCTGCGCGAGGTCAAGGAAGGCGACGCGGTGTATTACCTTGGCGAAACTCGCATCGATGGCCACGAAACGCTGAGCTTTGAAATCGAAGTGACGCCAACGGGACGCAGCGAACCGATCCGCGCGAGCTTCCGCCAGGAGTTTTTCTGAGTCTCCTGCTGATACGCCATGGCCAGGCCAGCGCCGGCACGTCCGACTATGATCGTCTGTCCGCGCGCGGCCACACGCAGTCGCAGCGGCTGGGCGAATGGTTGGCCGACACCGGACACCGTTTCGATGCCGTCGTGGTCGGCGGCATGCGCCGGCACCGCGAAACCTTCGAAGCCATCGCCGACGTCTATTCGCGCCGCGGCGTGGATTTGCCCGAGTCGACGATCGATAACGGCCTCGCCGAATTCGATCATCACGCAGTGTTCGATGGCTTTGTCAACAAGCATCCCGACCATCCCGCGGTGATCGGCAGCAAAAGCGGCGGCCTGCAGTCGCTGGGCGCGATGATTCATGCTGCGCTCGGTGCCTGGGCGGCAGGCGGAATCGATGATCTGCCGGAATCGTGGCAGATGTTCGGCGAACGCGTGAATGCCGCCGGCGCTCGCTTGGCGGCGCTGGCACCGCAGGGCGACGTGCTGGTGCTCAGTTCCGGCGGCGTGATCTCGCGTCTCGCGCAGACCGCGCTCGGCGCCGGCGATCGCACTGCCATCGACTTGAATCTCTCGCTGCGCAACAGCGGCCTCTGCGAATTCCACACCCGTCCCTACGGCCTCGCGCTGGGCAGCTGGAACGCCTTGCCGCATCTGCATGATGCTCGCGACCTGTGGACCTATTACTAGCAATGCCTTTGTGGGAACGGACATGTCCGCTCCCTCGATCCGAAATGTCCGCACAGGAAATACGATGACCGCCCTGTTCCCGATGTCGACCCGCGTCAAGGAAATCGACGACCGCCTCGCCGCCTTCATCGATACCCACGTGCTGCCCGCCGAACGCGAATTCGCGCAATGGGATCACGACGCGGGCAAGCGCTGGACGATTCCGCCGCTGCTCGAAACCTTGAAGGCCAAGGCGAAATCCGCAGGGCTCTGGAATCTTTTCCTGCCCGACCCGCAACACGGCAGCGGCCTCAACAACCTCGAATATGCGCGCCTCGCCGAGCGCATGGGTCGCTCGCTGATCGCCTCGGAAATCTTCAACTGCTCCGCGCCCGACACCGGCAACATGGAAGTGCTGCACATGTTCGGCAATGCCGAACAGAAGGCGCAGTGGCTCACGCCCTTGCTCGCTGGCGACATCCGCTCCGCGTTCGCGATGACCGAGCCCGACGTCGCGTCTTCCGATGCCACCAATATCGGCCTGCCGATTCTGCGCGACGGCGATCACTTCGTACTCAACGGCCGCAAGTGGTGGACAACCGGTGCCGGCGATCCACGCTGCAAGATTCTTATCGTGATGGGCGTGACCAGCCCGGACGCGCCCGCACATCGTCGCCAGTCGATGCTGCTGGTGCCGATGGCGACGCCAGGCGTGCGCGTCGTGCGCCCGCTGCAGGTGTTCGGTTACGACGATGCGCCGCATGGCCACGTCGAGATGGCGTTCGAAAACGTGCGCGTGCCGGTCGGCAATCTGTTGCATGAGGAAGGCAGCGGTTTCGCGATTGCGCAGGCGCGCCTCGGGCCGGGCCGCATTCACCACTGCATGCGTTCTATCGGCCTGGCGCAGCGCGCGCTGGACATGATGGTCGCGCGCGCGCGCAGCCGCATCGCCTTCGGCAAGCCGATCGGCGAACACGGCATGGCGCAGGAAGCAATCGCGCTATCGCGTTGCGAGATCGAACAGGCGCGCCTGCTCACCTTGCAGGCGGCGGCGACGCTCGACGCGGTCGGCAACAAGGGCGCGAAAGACCTGATCGGAATGATCAAGATCGTCGCGCCGCGCATGGCCTGCGCGGTGATCGACCGCGCGATGCAGGTGCATGGCGCCGGCGGCCTGTCGCAGGATCATTTTCTCGCCCAGGCCTATGCCGGCGCACGCGCGCTGCGCCTGGCGGACGGTCCCGACGAGGTGCATATTTCCTCGCTGGCGCGCTCAATGCTGAAAGGGTGATGCTCCGCGCCGACCTCCCGCGGAGTTGTCGCACCCTTGCCTCGCATCGGTCGCATTGGATAGGCCGCATCGGAACACTCGAAAGGATTTCAGCATGACCGCCGACAACCTGCTCGCCCTTCCTGATGCCGCGTTGCGCGCCTATCTCGAGGACCAGGTGCCCGGCTTTCGTGGCCCGCTGACCTCGACGAAATTCAAGGGCGGGCAATCCAACCCGACCTACCTGATCGAAGCGGCGAGCGGAAAATATGTATTGCGGCGCAAACCGCCCGGCGAACTGCTCGCGTCCGCGCACGCAGTCGATCGCGAATTCCGCGTGCTGACTGCCTTGCACGGCAGCGCGGTGCCGGTCGCGGAGCCGCTGCACCTGTGCCGGCACGAAGCGGTGATCGGCTCGATGTTCTATCTGATGGAATACGTCGACGGCCGCATCTTCTGGGACCCCTCACTGCCGCAGGCGGATGTCGAGGATCGCGGCGCGTATTTCGAAGCGATCATCGCCACGCTCGCGGCCTTGCATACCGTCGACGTTCACGCCGTCGGCCTCGACGACTACGGCAAGCACGGTCAGTATTTCGAGCGCCAGATCGCGCGCTGGAGCGAGCAATACCGCGCCAGCGAAACCCGCGTCATTGCGGAAATGGAAACGCTGATGGAACAGCTGCCGGCGCGCTGCCCCGCCGACGACGGCATGCTGTCGCTGGTACACGGCGACTACCGCATCGACAACCTGATGTTCCATCCGTTGCAGGCGCGCGTGATCGCGGTGGTGGATTGGGAACTATCCACGCTCGGCCATCCGCTCGCCGATCTCGGTTATTTCTGCATGGCGCTGCGCCTGCCGCGCAATCCGGCGCTGCCGGGCCTGGGCGGGCTGGATCGCAAGGCGCTGGGCATTCCCGAAGAAAGCGAAATTCTTCGCCGCTATTCGGAAATCACCGGCCGCGCCCTGCCCGCCGATTGGCCATTCGTGCTCGCTTTCAGTTTCTTCCGTCTTGCCGCCATCGCCCAGGGCGTAGCCAAACGCGCGCAGCAAGGCAACGCTTCCAGTGACCAGGCCGTGCAGGCCGGACAGATGACGGCGTTGCTGGCGCAGATGGGCTTGAAAATACTCGGCTGAATTTTTCGGCTTCTTCCTGGCGGATTCACGTGACGAATCCATCCGGAAATTTTCCACCGCGCCGGATCGACGGACTCGACCGCTCAAGCGCCGGCGCGGATGCCCTCAGCCATGCGGCGGCAGCGCATCGCTGCGGGTCAAGGCTTCGACGCGCAGGCGCTCGCGTTCGTCGAAGTTCGTGCTCAACAGCGCCGCCAACGCACGCGCACGTGCCGCGGAATCAAGTCGCGAATCCTGCAGCAGGCGCTGCCGTTGCGCGGCGTACGCGGCGAGGCGCCCGTCCCAGGCGGCGTGATCGGCATCCAGCTGGGCCAGCCGCCGCGCGGCCTCGGAACCGTACAGGCGCGAGCGCTCGGCGAAACGCTGCGCCGCGCTCGCGTGGTTTTCATCGAAGGACTCGGTCTGCGCCACCGCTACCGCCATCGCATCGGTGGGCGCACGCGCGCTGCGTTCCGCCGGATCGAGTTGCGCCGCCAGGGCATCGAGCCTTGCCTGCCGCTGCTCTGTGCTCAGCGACGTATCGGCGAGCACGGCCTGGCGATCGATGGTGTTTTCCAGATAGCGTTCTTCGCGCCCGTACCAGGCTTCGGTGACCGCCGCACCCAGCCGCGCCAGCCGCAACGCATGCAGGCGACGGAGGTCGGCGCGGGCATCGCTGCTGGGCGCGAGGTGCGAGAGTTCATCGAGCAGCGCGACGTAGCGATCGAAGTATTCCAGCGCCGCGGCGCAAACCGGCCGCGCGTATTTTGTCGCGAGATACGTGGCGAGATCGCTGCGGATCGTCGCCAGCGAACGCTCGCCGAGGCGCGTGAGGAAATAATCGAACAGCCGCCGCAGTTCGCGATCGACCTGCAGTTGTCCATTGGCCGCGACCGTCACCGCACCATCCACGTCGGTGCCGCGCAGTGAATCATTCGCCGCCGCCGTCGTCGTCACGCGCGCATCCACCGCAGCGCGCGTGACGCCAGTCGCATCCTCGACGACAGGTGTCACGCGTTGATCGATTGCCACCGGCAGGGTCGCGACCAGCGCCGCCGGCCGCGCAAACCACCAGATCGCGATCGCCGCCATTGCGCAGGCGGCGATCGCCAGGCGACCACGCATCGCTTACAGACCCGCGTTCTTGAGCCGGTTCGCCTGCGTGCGCAGCACGCTGGCTGGGCTCGCCGAAAACAGTTGGCGCAACCCGAAGGTCTGGTTGACCTCGTCGAGGTGATTCCAGGGATAGTCGTCGCGCAGCACCGTGCCCAGATGGCTGGAGCAGCGCCCGACCAGTCCGTCGTTGGCCTCGAAACCGAAGAACAGACTGCCGGCGCCGAGCAGCGCATCGGAAGCGTCGAAGATATTGGTCAGCACCGACGTGCCGCCCAGCGAGTAGTAGCGCACGCCTTGGGCCGTCGCTGCGCCCTGGCCACAACTCGTCGCCGGCATGCCCTGCGGATAGCGCGCATTGAATTGCGCGGCGCCGACACTATTGAGCGAGGTCAACGCCGCGAGCGCGTCCTGCGGATGCGCATCGCCCGACGAGACGGCGATGAAGGTCGATAGCGCGTTTACAAAACCGGCGACCAATGCGCGCCCCGCCGAGCCTGCGGGGAATGTCGTCGCTAATCCATCAGCGACCTTGCTGCCGGTATGCGGTGCGCCGACGCTGGTCACCGACGCAACGAGATCGGGCCGCACGGCCGCGACGTAACGGATGGTCGGGCCGCCATGGCTGTGGCCGATCAGATTGAAGCTCTGCTTGCCGGTGATCGCCCGCAGGTGATCGAGATAGACGATCAGCTGCTCGCCGCGCACTTCGCTGGAATTGCTGGCCGAAACCGTGGCGACGTAAACCTGCGCGCCACCGGAACTCAACTCGGCCGGAATCCCGTACCAATAGTCGTAGACACCGAACAGGGAATCGAAACCGAGCAGGCCGTGCACCAGCACGATCGGTTGCCTGGTCTGCGTGTAGCCCGATTGCGCGGCCACCGGCAAGGCGAACAACAGGCAAAGCAAAACGCCGCACAGGCGGCCGATCAGGAATCGCGACATATCTCCCTCCCAGGATAATGGTCGTACCCATCCAGCCCTGGATACCGGGCCGTATGGACGTTCTATACGACCGCGTATGGAGGGACAAGCTGCGTCGCAACATCCCGCAGGGGCGGGCATAACTGCCGAAAATCTTGCGATACCAATTGCAGCGCTCGCGATTGCCTCAAGGATCAGTCGTGGTCAGGCCCGCTCCTACGCGACCAACTGCGTATATGCGCGGCGATCTCGCGCACCCCATCAGTCAATGCCGCCGGCCCCGGCTGCAGGATGATCGGCGACTTGATCTCGTGCAGTTCACCATCACGCACCGCCGGGATATCCGCCCAACCCTGACGGGCGCGGACTTTTCCGGGCTGGAATTTCTTCCCGCACCAGGAGCCGAAGATGATGTCCGGCGCGCGCGCGATCACTTCGCTGCCGTCGGCCATGATGCGGTCCTTCGCCAGCGATTTCTCCGCGCGCTCGGGCAGGATGTCGTCGCCGCCGGCGACGCGGATCAGTTCGGCCACCCATTGGATGCCGCTGATCAATGGCTCGTCCCATTCCTCGAAATACACTTTCGGTCGTCGCGGCAATGTCGCCGCTTCTTTCGCGATCGCATCGAGGCCGCGCTGCAGTTCATTGGCGTAGGCGATCGCCTTGTCGGCCACGCCGACCAGCGCGCCAAGCCGACGGATGTAGTCGAGGATGCCAGCGACGCTGCGGTGATTGCTGATCCAGACCTCGACACCCTGCTTGATCAACGCCGCGGCGATCTCCGACTGGATATCGGAAAACCCGACGACGAAATCCGGCTCGAGCTTGAGAATTTCGCCGATCTTCGCGCTGGTGAACGCACTGACCTTGGGTTTTTCCTTGCGCGCGATCGCCGGGCGCACGGTGAAACCGGAAATGCCGACGATGCGCGCTTGCTCACCAAGCGCGTACAGGGTTTCGGTCGGCTCTTCGGTGAGGCAGACGATGCGGCGCGGACCGATCATCACGGATACAGCATCCGCTTCGTCCATACGCCATCGACGCGCTCATAGCGCTGGCGTTCGTGCAGGCGGTATTTCGCGCCGTACCAGAATTCGATCAATTCCGGCACCACGCGGAAGCCCGACCAGTGCGGCGGCCGCGGTACCGGCACGCCGGCGTAGCGCTCCTCGAACTCGTCGAAGCGCTGCTCGAAAGTTTCACGCGAATCGAGTGTCTGCGATTGCAGCGAAGCCCAGGCGCCGATCTGACTCGGGCGCGGACGACTGGCGAAATACGCATCGGCCTCGGCGGCGCTGACCGGCTCGACCGTGCCTTCGATCTTCACCTGCACATGCTCGCCATCGCGCAACGCCTTCCACAGGAACAACAACGCTGCCTGCGGATTGATCGCCAGCTGCCGACCCTTGCGGCTATCGAAATTGGTATAGAAAACGAAACCGCGCGCATCGAAGGCCTTGAGCAACACCGTGCGCGCCGACGGCCGGCCGTTGCGCGCGACCGTCGCGACAGTCATCGCGGTCGGCTCCGGATCACCGGCGGCCGTAGCTTCGGCCAACAGTTCGGTGAAAGTTTTCAGTGCCTCGGCCTGCAGATCGCTCATCGTTGCTCCATCCGGTTGCGGCGGGCGTCTGCCGCGTCCCGGCATTGTCGCCCGATGCGGCCACCACTGCACCTGGCTTCGTCGGCGCAATGGCGAAAAAAAACGGCGGGCCAAGCCCGCCGCTCATTCATGTATCGAAACCGCGATCAGGAGACGACGAAGGTGACGCGCAGGTTCACCCGCCACTCCGACACCGTACCGTCGTCATTGGTGACCACTTTGATCTCGTTGACCCAGGCGCCCTTGATGTTCTTGACGGTTTCGGCACATTTCTTGAGGCCCGACTGCACCGCATCTTCCATGCTCTTCTTGGACGACGAATTGACCTCGATGATTTTTGCGATCGACATGATTCTCTCCTGTGGCAGGTTGGGATCCCGACTGGAATCCAGGTTGCGGAGCGACTATATCGGGGCGTTTGTTAACAATTTGGCATAGCCAGCGCGATAATCCGGATAGGCCGGTGCCCAGCCACTGGCGCGCAATCGTGCGTTGGCGATGCGGCGACCGGTTTGTCCATCACCAGCCGACAATGTCGACACCGGCGACAAACCTTCCTGCTCGCGAACCCAGTGCTGCAGATCGGCTTCCAACGCCGGCGCATCGTCGCTGCCCAGATACAAACGCTGCGGCGCGACGAGATCGAGCAGATGCGACAGCGCCGCGACAGCATCCTCGACGTGGATGCGATTGCTCCAGTGCTGGCGGTCGGCCTCGCCTGCACGCGCTCTTCGCAGCAGTGCTTCGCGATCCGGCCCGTAGATGCCGGACAGTCGCAGCGCCACGCCGCCCGGATGCAACGACAGGATTTGCTCGGCATCGAGCAGGGCGCGGCCGTTGAATGCCCTCGGCAGTGCCGTCGTCGTCTCGTCGACCCACTCGCCGGCATCTTCTGCATAGACGGATGTCGACGACACGAAGATCAGCCGCGGCGTATCGACGACATCGAGCAATCGCCGCAGGCCATCGACATACAGGCGTCGATACGCGGCCTCGTCGCGTTGTTCGGGCGCGGCGCAGAACACCAGCGCATCCGGCTGCCGTGGCAGTCGCGACAGGCCTTCGCCGCTGGCCAGGTCGGCGCGCAGATTGCGGATACCCGGCGCGGTTGCGGCGACATCGCGACGACGCAATGCGATCACGTCTTCGCCACGCGCGGCACGCAATGCCGCGAGGCGGCCGCCGACATCGCCGGCGCCGGCAATCACCAGGCAGGCAGAACTCAAGGCCATTCCGCGCTCCGTTGATCGGGGTCGGAATGCTAGCATCCCGCCCCATGAACCCTGCGCCCAACCTCGTCCTCGTCGGCCCCATGGGCGCCGGCAAAACCTCGATCGGTCGGCGCCTAGCCGCCAAACTTGGACTGAGCTTCGTCGATGCCGACCACCGCCTCGAGGAAGTCACCGGCGCCGCCGTGCCGCTTATTTTCGAGCACGAGGGCGAAGATGGCTTCCGCATGCGCGAGGCACAGCTGATCGCCGAACTGATGCAGGGCTCGGCGCAGCTGATCGCCACCGGCGGCGGCGCGGTGCTGTCGCCGGACAATCGCCAGCTGTTGTGCGCGCGCGGCTTCGTCGTCTACCTGATGGTCGGCATCGAGCAGCAGCTCGAGCGCCTTGCACGCGATCGCACGCGGCCGCTGCTCGCCGATGGCAACAAGCGCGCGAAACTCGAAGCCCTGGCGCAGGCACGTGCACCTCTTTACGAGGAAATCGCCGATCTCGCCTTCGATTCCGACGGCCTCGTCGTCGCTACCGCGGTGCAACGCCTGGCCACGCAACTGGAAACGCGCTGGCAGCGCGCGGAGGCGGCGTGATGAAAACGCTTCTCGTCGAACTCGGCGCGCGCCGCTATCCCATCCATATCGGCGCTGGCCTGCTCGGCGATGCCGGGTTGCTTGCGGCGCAGGTTCCGGGCCGGCATGCGCTGATCGTCAGCGACGGCAACGTCGCGCCGCATTACCTTGCCCGTGTCGAAGCGGCGCTGCTGGAAAAAAACATTCGCAGCCTGGTGCTGCCGCCCGGCGAACAGGAAAAAAACCTCGCGCGCTTCGCCGATGTGATCGCCGAACTCGCCGCGCTCGGCGCGAGCCGCGATGTCACCGTGCTCGCGCTCGGCGGCGGCGTGGTCGGCGACCTCGCCGGTTTCGCAGCGGCATGCTGGATGCGCGGCGTGCGCTTCGTGCAATTGCCGACGACCTTGCTGGCGATGGTCGATTCCTCGGTCGGCGGCAAGACCGCCGTGGATCTGCCGGCAGGGAAGAATCTTGTCGGCGCGTTCCATCAGCCAGCGGCAGTGATCGCCGACACCGATACGCTCGCGACCTTGCCGCTGCGCGAATTGCGCGCCGGCCTGGCGGAAGTGGTGAAGTACGGCGCGATCGCCGATGCCGATTTCTTCAAGTGGCTTGAAGATCACGCCGATGCACTGCTCGCGCGCGACGCCAACGTGATTGCCGAAGCGATCGCAGTGAGCTGCCGACAGAAAGCCGGCGTCGTCGTGCGCGACGAAACCGAACAGGGCGAACGCATGCTGCTCAACTTCGGCCACACCTTCGGCCACGCGATCGAAACCGAACAAGGCTACGGTGGCCTGCTGCATGGCGAGGCAATCGCTGTCGGCATGGTGCTGGCCGCGCGCCTGTCGGCGCATCTCGGTCGCGCACCCGTCGCCGACAGCGAACGTCTGCAGGCATTGCTTCTGCGCTTCGGTCTGCCCGTGACGATTCCGCCGGGTCTGTCCGCCGACGCCTTGTTCGCGCGCATGCGCCTGGACAAGAAGTCCCTGTCCGGCGCGCTGCGCCTGATCCTCTGGCGTGGCCTGGGCCAGGCCGAAGTCGTGCGCGACGTCCCGGAAGCCGACATCCTCGCGGTGCTTTCGTAGGCTTTTGTAGGAGCGGCGCGAGCCGCGATTTCTCCAATCGGCGATGTCCTATGGAGAAATCGCGGCTCACTCCGCTCCTACAGAACACCACCCCCGGCAAAGCCCAGCCGCTACAATGCCCACCCTATGCGCTTACTCCTCCAGCAAAAACCCGATGCCGGCGAGCATCCGAAATACGTGCAGCTGATCCTGCAGCAGGATCTGCTCGGCGGCTGGTCGCTGGTGCGCGAGACCGGACAGATCGGCGGCAAGGTGCAGCTCAAGCGCGAACAGTTTCTCGAGCAGGATGCCGCCCTCGCCGCCTTCGAAAAAGCACGCGACGCGCAAGTGCGGCGCGGTTTCGTGGTGATGTTCGCGCAGGGCGTGGATGCTCCGCGCTGATGCCACGGCAACAAGGATGACGCCATGACGCTGAAGAACGATCGATTCCTGCGCGCGCTACGTCGCGAAGCCGTGGATGCCACGCCGGTGTGGCTGATGCGGCAGGCCGGGCGCTACCTGCCCGAGTACCGTGCCACCCGCGCGCGCGCCGGCAGTTTCATGGGCCTGGCGACGAATCCCGACCTCGCCTGCGAAGTGACGCTGCAGCCGCTGGAGCGTTTCGACCTCGACGCTGCGATCCTGTTCTCCGACATTCTCACCATTCCCGATGCGATGGGCCTGGGCCTGTCGTTCGCCGAAGGCGAAGGCCCGCGCTTCGCGCGACCGGTGCGCAATGCCGCCGACATCGCCAAGCTCGCGGTGCCGGACATGGACGGCGAATTGCGCTATGTGATGGATGCCCTGCGCACGATTCGCGGCGCACTGAATGATCGCGTGCCGTTGATCGGTTTTTCCGGCAGCCCGTGGACGCTGGCCTGCTACATGGTCGAAGGCGGCGGTAGCGAGAATTTTTCCCGGATCAAGTCGCTGGCCTTCAACGAGCCGGCGTTGATGCACCAGTTGCTCGAAGTCGTCACCGATTCGGTGATCGCGTATCTGAGCGCGCAGCGTGCCGCCGGCGCGCAGGCGCTGATGGTGTTCGACACCTGGGGCGGCGTGCTCGCGCCGCATCACTACCGGGAATTTTCCCTGCGCTACCTGCAGCGCATCGCCAGCGAATTCCAGCGCGGTGATGGCGCCGAACGCACGCCACTGATCCTGTTCGGCAAGGGCAACGCGCCCTATCTCGAGGAACTCGCCGCGACCGGCGCCGAAGGCCTGGGCGTCGACTGGCTGGTCTCGCTCGACGAGGCGCGGCGACGCACCGATGGAAAAGTCGCACTGCAGGGCAATCTCGATCCGGTGACGCTGTACGCCTCGCCCGATGCGATCCGCGCCGAAGTCAAACGCACGCTCGCAAGCTACGGCCCGCACCCCGGCCATGTGTTCAATCTCGGTCACGGCCTGTCGCCGGACATGGACCCCGCGCACGTGAAAGTGCTGGTCGATGCCGTGCACGAATTCAGCCGAAAACCCGCCTGAGCCCGGACGCCCTGATGAAACGCGCCCTGATCCTGCTGACGTTGACGGGCCTGATCGCGGCACTGGCGTACTGGTCGTTCCAACACGGCTGGCTGCGTTTCAATTATCCATCGGCAGCGCAGTTTCCGATCCGCGGCATCGATGTCTCGCACCACCAGGGCGATATCAATTGGCGCCAGGTCGCCGGTGAAGGCTTTGCGTTCGCCTACATCAAGGCGACCGAGGGCGGTGATTTCCGCGACGAACGTTTCGACGAAAACTGGCGCAACGCCCGCGCCAGCGGTTTGCAGGTCGGCGCCTATCACTACTATTCGCTGTGTCGCGATGGGCTGTCGCAGGCGGATCTGTTTTTTTCGACCGTCCCCGTCGATGCCGCGGCATTGCCACCGGCGATCGATCTGGAGTTCGGCGGCAACTGCCGCCCCGAAGGCAGCCTCGCGGAGCAGGCGAAGGAAATCGACGCTTTCCTCGAGGCCGTGCAGATGCATTACGACCGGACGCCGGTGCTGTACGTGACCCACGATTTCTATCAGGCCTTCGTCACCGATCCGCAGCTCGCGCTGGACCAGCGCCGGCTCTGGGTGCGCGATGTCTACGGCAAGCCGAGCTGGCAGACCAGCGGCGCCTGGGAGTTGTGGCAGTACGGCAATCGCGGCCATGTCGCCGGCATTCAGGGCTTCGTCGATCTCAATGCCTTCAATGGCCAGGTGCGGCAATGGCAGGCCTTCGTCAAACGCAATCGCCTGCAGGCGCCGATCGCGACGACACCCGACACCGAGCCGCCGCTCGCGCCCTCAGCGAGCAGCGCCACGACGCAGTGACCGTAGGTTCGCGATGCAGGGCATCGTGAACCCAGACCGCCATCATCACACCAGACGCAAGTTCACCGGCGCTGGCAACTGCGCCTCGGCCTGACTGGCCGCACGCTCTTCTGCGCGTCGCCAATGCGGCATCGCCTGCATCATCACCGCCGTCAGCATCGCGCTGTTCACCGGCTTGCGCACGAAGCCGTGCATGCCCGCCGCGAACGCCTGCGTCTCGGCCTGCGGATCGGCGCGCGCGGTGATCGCGACCAGTGCGCAGGCATGACCCTGCGACTGGATGATTCGACTCAACTCGAAGCCGTCGAGGCCGGGCAGATCGAGATCGATGAAGGCAAGATCGATGTCACCGTTGCGCAACTCCGACAGCGCCGACAACGCCTGCGTCGCCAACGCGACCTGATGCCCGAGCGAACGCAACAGATCGACGACGACCTCGGCGATCATCACATCGTCCTCGACCACCAACAGACGCAGCGAGGTACCGGCGACCATCGGCAACGGCAGGGATGGCAGGCCGACTTCCGAATGCGCGGCATTCGCCAGCGGCAGCATCACCCGGAAGATCGCGCCTGCGCCGGGATCGCTCTGCACTTCGATGCGACCCTGCATCGCCGCGGCGAGCTCCTGACTGATCGCCAGGCCTAGACCACTGCCGCCATAACGCTGCGCAGTGAGCGCGCCTTCGGCCTGTTCGAAACGCTGGAACAGCCGCGCCTGCTGCTGCGCATTGAGGCCGGGGCCGGTATCGGTGACCTCCAGAATCAGGCCGCCACCGGGCAAGGGCGCGCTGCGGATCGCGACCTCGCCATGGGCAGTGAACTTGATCGCATTGGTGCCGAGGTTGAGCAGGATCTGGCGGACGCGACCGGCGTCGCCGCGCAGGAAACGCGGCGTGCCCGGACTGCGCTGCAATGCGAACAGCAAGTGCTTGGCATGCGCCGACGGCCGCAACAGGGACGCGACTTCTTCCAGCAGCACATGCAGGTCGAAAGGCTCGTCCTGCAAGGTGAGTTTGCCGGCTTCGACGCAGGCGAGATCGAGCGCATCGTTGACCAGGCGCAACAGATGCTGGCCGGCGCGCTGGATCGATTCGACCTGGCGGCGCTGGCGTTCGTCGAGATCCCCGCCAAGCAGCAATTCCGACATGCCGAGCACACCCGTCATCGGCGTGCGGATCTCGTGACCGAGGTTGGCGAGAAAACGCGACTTCGCCTCGGAGCCCTGTTCGGCGAGTTGCCGGCTCTGCTCGCGCAACATCGCGGTGTGGCGCGCACGAAGACGCCGGCGATAGATCAGCGCGATACACATCAGCACGGAAATGATGGAAACAACCCAGACGAAAATCGCCGCGCCGCTGCGCCACCACGGCGGACGTACGATCAGCCTAAAGCCGCGCGGCGCCGACCATGCGCCATCGGCATTCGCCGCCACCACTTCCAGCCGGTACTCGCCGGCGTCGAGCCGGGAAAATATCCGCTCGCCGCGTTCGTCGACATTGACCCAGTCCGGATCGTAGCCGTGCAGCCAGAAGCGGTAGCGATGCGCTTGCGGGTCGACGAAAGACAGCAGCCGCGCATTGATGCGCAGGTCACGGTCCTGCGGTTCCAGCGTGAGCTCGGCGAGATTCACCGGCAGGTCGAGCACTTCTTCGCCGCGACGCAGGCTGATCGCATCGATCACCAGCGCCGGCGCTTTGTTGTTGGTGCGGATAGCCGCGGGATCGAACACCACGAGACCGGCGCGGGAACTGACCAGGACCGTACCGTGCGCACTGACCAGCGGCGCGATCGGACCAAACTCCGAGCTCGGCAGGCCATCATGACTACCGAAATGGCGCAAGCGATCGTGCGCGGGGTCGTAACGAAACAGGCCACGCAGGGTCGGCAGCCAGAGCGCGCCCTCGTGATCGATCGCGAGACCACCCGAGGCGATCGCGGGCAGACCGTGTTCGGCGGCGATGACCCGGAACAGATGCAAGCGCCGGCCATTCCAGTGATAACCCTCGATCGCCGCCATGCGATGGATCCACAGCGTATTGGCCGACGCGAACGCGAACCCATAGACGGTTCCTTCGGACGCGCCTTCGACGTGCAGCAGGCGCTTTTCGACGCGGTCCCAACGCTGCAGTCCAGCCGGACCCGAGACCCAGAGCATGTGATCCGGGCCCGCTGCAAGCTGGGTCAGATCCGGCGACTCCAGTCCTTGGCCGTCGTTGAGTCGCAGGCTGTAAACGACCCGGCCGTCGCCATCGCGCGCCTGCAGACCACCGCCGTAGGAAGCGACCCAGAGCAACCCATCGTCGGTTTCCAGCAAGCGATTGACCGGTCCTGGCAACAGGTCCTGTTTGCCGTCGCCGATGTACCAATGCGTCACGGCGCCGGTGTCCGGCCGATAACGACTCAGGCCCTGCCCATGGCCGATCCAGATACTGCCGTCGCGACGTTCCGCCACCGATTTCAATGCGGTGCTCGGCAACGACTTCTGCCCTAGCAGCACATGCGTGATCGGACCATCGTCAGGATCGAGGCGATCGAGTACTCCCTGCGTCCCGACCAGCCAGACGCGGCCATCGGAAGCATTTGCTGCGCCCGTCACGTCGACATTGCCCAAGGCGTTTTTCCGCGCTCCGCTCGTCACCACGCTGAAATTGCGCCAACCAGCAGACAGCCGAAACAAGCCATCGTTGGAGCTAGCGAACCACAGGCCGCCTTCGGCATCGGCCAATGCCTGGAAAATCGTCACGTGCCCGACCATCGTTTCCGTGAAGCGCTCGATCACGCCCGCGTGTTCGCGCATCAATCCTGTCTCGGTAGCGATCCACAAATCGCCGCGCTCGTCGCGCAGCACCGAAGTCACTCCGGCATCCAGCAGATGCGCGCTCCATGCCGGCCGTTCGAGGCTACCGTCGACGCGGATGCGATCCATTCCGTGATCGCCGCCGACCCACAGACTGCCATCGGCCTCGGGCGAAAGACTGAGGATCGTGCGGCTGCTCAAGCTGTCCGGCGGCAACGTATCGAAACCGTGGTCCGTCCAGCGCGCGAGGCCGCGCGTGGTGCCGATCCAGAGCGTTCCGGCGCGGTCCACCGCCAGGGTGATGATATTGGCGTCGGGCAGGCTGTGCGGATTGCCGCGCGCCGGCAGGAAGCGCGTCATCCGTTCCCGCGGCGTACCCGCGGCATCGATCCGGTAGAGCCCTCCGGCATACGTTCCGAACCACAGCGCACCATCGCGCGTGCTATCGATCGCCCAGACATCGTCGCTTCGCATCAGCGGATGATTGCCGCGATTGATCTGTCGAAAGCCGCGCCGCGCGGTATCGAGCATGCTCAGGCCGGCGCCCTCGACGCCAACCCAAATGCGATTACCGGCATCGACATGGAGGGTCTGCACGTAATTGCCGGGCAGCGAGCTTTCGTCGTTGGCCACGTGCCGGTAGACGCGATAACTGACGCCGTCGTAGCGCACAAGGCCGTCGTGCGTGGCGATCCACAGGTAACCATCGTGATCGATCGCGAGCGCGTTGGTGCCGGTCGATGGCAGGCCATCGGCGGTGCCGACATGCTTGAACAAAGGTTCGGCGGGAATTGCGGCAAAAAGACTGGTACTGAAAAGCAGGCAAAGCAAGGCGAAAAAAGGCCGCATGGAACTCCCCAATGTCCATGAAATGCCTGGCGGAATAAAAATGCCGAAGTACCGCAATTGGGAATCCTGCCTGCCGCGGGCACCCCTGCCCACGGCATGACCTCGCGTCCGGAGTGTTGCCGGCGCCGGCTTTGTGAACGCCGTTGCTGGCCATCCTCGCAACGATGCGTTGCCTTCACAAGCGCCCGGGCTTCATTGTCGGCATCTAGACTTGCCCTCCGCCACCACCGGACTCCGACATGCGCCCATTCCCGCGTCCGCTACTGCCGATGTCATTGCTGCTAACGGCCCTTGCCGGCATTGGCGCTGCGCAGGCAGCAACCACTGATTACGCGATCGACCCGGTGCATACGCGGGTCGCATTCCAGATCAGCCATGCCGGCTTCTCGAATCCGATCGGCAGCTTCTCCGGCAGCCACGGCAGCCTGCGTTTCGACGAACTCGATTGGTCCACTGCGCAAATCGACGTGGTCATCCCGCTCGCCACGCTCGATCTCGGCGATGCCGACTGGCAGAAAAAAGTCCTCGACCCAACGTTCTTCAACGCGAAGAAATTTCCCGAGGCGCATTTCGTTTCCCGCCGCGTGGAAAAAACCGGCAACGCCACCGCGAACATCACTGGCGAGCTCACCTTGCATGGCGTCACCCGGCCGGTGGTGCTGGCGGTGACGATGAATGCGCTCAAGCGCCATCCGTTGACGCTGCGCAAGACCGCCGGCTTCTCGGCCACCGCGACGATCAGCCGCAAGGATTTCGCCATGGACGCCTGGCGCGGTGTCGTTGGCGACAGCGTCCGGCTTATCATCGAAGTCGAAGCGACCCGAAGCGGCCACGATACCGACGCGCAGGAGCATGCCGATGCCGATCAGAAATAAACCTGACCAATGGGGCGTGATCAGCATCGGCCTGCACTGGCTGACCTTGCTGCTGATCCTTGGCCTCGCCAGCGTCGGCCTGCTGATGGTCGAGTTGCCGCTGGGCACGTTCAAGGTGCAGGTGTATGCGTTGCACAAGAGCTTTGGCCTGACCGTGCTCGCGTTGACGCTGCTGCGGCTTGGCTGGCGCCTGGTCGCTTCGGCGCCGGCGCCGGTGGCGGGCACGCCGCGCTGGCAGGATGCGATCGCCAAGATCACCCATGGCGGGCTGTATGCGCTGCTGGTCGCGGTGCCGCTGTCGGGCTGGCTGTTCAACTCGGCCGCGGGTTTTCCGCTGCACTGGTTCGGCCTGTTCAAGGTGCCGTCGCTGCATGCTTACGATTCGGACATCAAGGCATTCGCGCATTCGGCGCACGTGTCGTTGTTCTACGCGATGGCGGCCCTGCTGGTGCTGCATGCCGCCGCGGCATTGTTCCATCACTACCGCCTGCATGACCGCACGCTGGTGCGCATGCTGCCGCTGATGAAGAACCGAACCGAGGAAACCTGACCATGCGCCGCATTGTTCCCGTGCTACTCCTGCTGGCGACGCCGTTCGCCAGCTTCGCCGCCGACTGGACGATGCAGCCCGGCTCCACGCTCGGCTTCACCGCCAGCTACCAGGGCGAAGCCTTCGACGGCCGCTTCGGCAAGTTCATGCCGCAGATCCGCTTCGATCCGACGAAACTCGCCGACAGCCGTTTCGACGTGCGCATCGCACTGGCCAGTGCCGATACGAAAAACAGCGAGCGCGACGAAATGCTGCGCGGCGCGGAATTCTTCGACAGCAAAAAATTGCCGGAGGCGCGTTTCGTCGCGACGAAGTTTCGCGCGCTCGGCGGCAACAAGTTCGCCGCCGACGGCGCGCTCAGCCTGCACGGCATCAGCAAGCCGGTGACGCTGGCGTTCACCTGGACCGCCGGCGCCAAGCCCGTGCTCGATGGCCAGGCGCTGCTCAAACGTCTCGACTTCAGGGTCGGCACCGGCGATTGGCAGGACACCGATTTGCTGCCGAACAACGTCACTGTGAAAACGCATCTCGTGCTGGCAGCGGCTGCGGTCACGAAGCCGGTCGCGCCAGTAGCGAAGCCGGTGGCCGTAAAAAAATAACCGCAGGAGCGCCGTGCCGCAGTAGGAGCGACGCAAGTCGCGATAGCTCTCGCTGCGGGGCCAGCTATCGCGACTTGCGTCGCTCCTACAGCGCTTCTACCAGCGCTTCTACAAAAAATCAGGCCAAAAAAGCCCGCACTGCCTCGGCCGTAAACGGCCAGTCGAGTTCCGCGCCGCTGTCTTCCCGACGCAGCACCGGAATGCGCACGCCATAGATCGCTTCGAGCGCGGCGTCGCCGTCGATCCAGACCGGATCGAAATCGGGCACGCCGGCGGCGACCAGCACCTCGTAGGCGAGATCGCAGAGATGGCAGTGGTCGCGCTGGAACAGGGTCAGACGCATCGGGCTCACATTCGGCGGCGTACTGCGGCCAACTTGGCACGCGGGCATAGAATAGCTTTCCCTCACGGAAGTCCTCCACATGGCAGTCAGCGTTTTCGACCTGTTCAAGATAGGCATCGGCCCTTCGTCGTCGCATACCGTCGGTCCAATGCGCGCGGCGGCACGCTTCGTCGGCAAGTGGTTGGAAGAAAACGGCGTGCTGGAAGAGTGCGTGCGCGTGCGCGCCGAAGTGTTCGGTTCGCTGGCATTGACCGGTCGCGGCCATGGCACCGACAAGGCCGTGCTCATGGGTCTGGAAGGACAGATGCCGAACACCATCGACCCCGACGTCATTCCGGCCGCGCTCGAGCGCATCCGCGAAAGCAAGACGCTGCGCCTGTTCGGCAAGCACGAGATCCGCTTCGACGAGAAGCAGGATCTGATCATGAACAAGCGCCAGAAGCTGCCCTTCCACACCAACGGCATGCGTTTCATCGCCTACGCTGCCGACGGCCGCGAACTCGCCGCGCGCGATTACTACTCGGTCGGCGGCGGTTTCGTGGTGAACCAGGATGAAGCCGCGGAAGATCGAATCGTCGCCGACACCACCGAATTGCCGCATCCCTTCCATTCCGGCGATCAACTGCTCAAGCAGGCCGAAAGCAGCGGCCTGACCATCGCGGCATTGATGTTCGCCAACGAGCACGCCTGGCGCAGCAGCACGGAAATCCGTGCCGGCCTGCGCGAGATCTGGCAGGCGATGAAGGATTGCACTGCGCGCGGCATCCGCGAAAAGGGCACCTTGCCCGGCGGCTTGCACGTGATTCGGCGAGCGCCGGCACTGTATGCCGAGCTGTCGAGCAAGCCCGAAGCCGGCATGCGCGATCCGCTCACCGTGCTCGACTGGGTCAATCTCTACGCGCTCGCGGTCAACGAAGAGAACGCTGCCGGCGGACGCGTGGTCACCGCACCAACCAATGGCGCCGCCGGCATCATTCCCTCGGTGCTGCATTACTACGATCGCTTCATCCCCGGCGCAACCGAGCAAGGCGTGTTCGATTTCCTGCTCACCGCCGCCGCGATCGGCATCCTCTACAAGGAAAACGCCTCGATCTCCGGCGCCGAAGTCGGCTGCCAGGGTGAAGTCGGCGTGGCCTGTTCGATGGCGGCGGCGGGCCTGACCGCGGCGCTGGGCGGCACGCCGGGGCAGATCGAGAATGCCGCGGAAATCGGCATGGAACACAACCTCGGCCTGACCTGCGATCCGATCGGCGGCCTGGTGCAGATTCCCTGCATCGAGCGCAACGCGATGGGCGCGGTCAAGGCGATCAATGCCTCGCGCATGGCGATGCGCGGCGACGGCAAGCACAAGGTGTCGCTGGACAAGGTGATCAAGACCATGCGCGACACCGGCCGCGACATGCAGGACAAGTACAAGGAAACCTCGCGCGGCGGCTTGGCGGTGAACGTCATCGAGTGCTGATTCCCGCGGCCGTGCGCGCCCGCGCGTGGCCGTGCGTTGCCGCACAGATCGGAGCAGCCGCCGTCGGTAGCATTGCTTTCGTGGCGAGGACTGGCGTTACACTCGGGCCAAGCGATCCGGGGACGCGCGATGCTGCGATTCATCCTGTTGACAGGTCTGTACCTGCTCGGCGCGTGGTATGCGGTGGCCTTCATCCATGGCCCGGAACAAGTCACCCTGTTCTGGCCATCCTCGGGCATCGCCTACGCCGCGGTGCTGCGCTACGGCTGGCGCTCAGCCCTTTTCATCCCGGTGGCGATGCTCATCGCCCATCTCACTTTCGTGCCGGCACCGGCCGCGTTCATTCCGTTTTCGGTGATGAGCAATCTCTGCGGCGTACTCGCCGGCGCACTGACCGTCAGCCTCACCGACACGCCAATGCGCATCACCATGGCCAGCGGTTTCGGCATGCTGCGCGGTGCGCTGGTGATGGTGACGGTCTCCGGGCTGGTGGGCTGCACCGGTCTGGTCTGGTCGGGAATGATGGGGCTCGATGACTGGTGGCCAGCGCTGGCGAAATGGAGCATGGGCGACCTGCTCGGCGTCGTCAGCATCGCGCCCAGCATGCTGATCCTCACTGCCGGGCCCGCCACCAATCCGGATACGCCGCGATCGCGCGACTATTCCAGTGCGCGCGAGAAAACCGCCTGGCTGATCGCGCTGGTGCTGTCGTTCGCCACGGTCTACTGGAGCGGCAACCGCGGCAGCCTGTACGCGCTGGCGATGGTCGCGCTGCCGCTGAGCCTGTTGCTGTGGAGCGCGATCCGCTTCCAGCCGATCTGGACGATCCTATCCACATCCCTCGTGGTGCTCTACCTGACCTCCCTGACCGGCCTCGGCCTGGCCGGCTTCACACCGCCGACGCAACCGCTGGACTCGGCGATGCTGCTCGGTTTCATGTGCCTGATTTCGCTGATCCCGCTCGTACTGGTCGCGGCGATGTTCCAGCAGCGCATGGCGACGCGGAAAGTCCTGCGCCGCGCGATGACCGATGCGTCGACCGGTCTGCCCAATCGCGCCGCCTTCGAGGACGCGGCGATGCAGGCGCTGTCGCGACCTGGTGGCAGCCGTGCGCTCGCCTATCTCGATCTCGATCACTTCACCCTGATCAACGACACCGCCAGCCACGCCGCCGGCGATGCCCTCATCCACGGCGTCGCGTCGCTGCTGAAAGCACGCGTGAGCGACGGCGACCGCGTGTTCCGCATCGGCGGCGACGAATTCGCGCTGTTGCTGGAAGGCGATCCGACGCGCATCGAGCCGCGCATGCAGGACCTGCTGCGGGCGATCGAGAACTACCGTGTCGGCTGGCGCGACCACGTGCTCAACATCACCGGCAGCATCGGCCTGGTGGCGTTCGAACACGGCCAACTGGAATTCGCGCGCCTGCTTTCGCTCGCCGATGCCGCCTGTTTCACCGCCAAGGAACTCGGCGGCAATCGTGTCTGCCTGGCCAGCCAGGAGCCCGGCGAAACCCAGGAGCGCACCGAATCGATGCGCTGGGCCGTGCGCATCCGCGAAGCGCTGGACGGCGGCTTGTTCGAACTCGACTGCCAGGCGATCGTGCCCCTGCATGGCCAGGCCGTCACCGGCCGCTGCTTCGAAGTGCTCTTGCGCATGCGCGATCCGGTCAGCGGTCAGCGACTCGCGCCCGGTCATTTCATCCCGGCCGCCGAACGCTTCCAGCTCGGCGTGGCGCTGGACCGGCACGTCGTCGAACTCGCCCTGGGCTGGTTGGAGGCGCGGCCCGACGCGACCGCGCAGGTCGATTCCTGCGCAATCAATCTCACCGCCGCCTCGCTGGTGGACGAAGGATTCCGGCAGTTCCTGTTCGAACGCGTGCGCGATAGCCGCATCCCGGCACACAAGCTGTGTTTCGAGGTCACCGAGACCAGCGCCGTGCGTGATCTGGCGCGCGCGCAGGTGCTGATCGGGCAGATGCGCAGTCTCGGCTGCGCATTTTCCCTCGATGATTTCGGCACCGGTTTTTGTTCGTTCAACTACCTGCACCGCCTCGATGTCGACTATTTCAAGATCGACGGCAGCTTCGTCCGCGACCTTGAAAGCTCGCCGCTGTCGACGGCGGTAGTGCGCGCGATCACCGATATCGCGCATGTGCTGAACAAGCAGACGGTAGCCGAACACACCGAAGATGAATCGATCTGTTCAGTCTTGCGCGAGCTCGGCGTGGACTTCGCCCAGGGCTTCGGCATTCACAAACCCCAGCCAATTGAACAATACTTCGCGCAGCCCCCCGACTTGCGCCTGCCTTGATGATCGCCCGCCTCCTGCTGTATCCCCTGCTCGCCCTGATGACTGCCGCCCTCGCCCTTGCCGGCGATCCCGCTTATCGCCGCATCGATGCCGCGATCAACGGCCCGCATATCGACAATCCGCACAATCCCGTCGGCGCCGGCGCCGCGCATGTTTCGCGCGCGCGCGTGCCGACCAGCAACGATTCCCTCGCCGATCTGGAACGCGTGCGCAATGGCGACGCCACCGATGTCTATGTCAGCAACCGCCTGGGCGGGCCGCTGGAGCTGGAGCTGTCGTTCACCGACGCGATCAACGTGCAGTCGCTGCCCGCGCTGCCGCTGCGCCAGGTGATCGCCGCCAACACGCGCGTGCTGATCAGCCGCATCGAGACGATGACGCCGGGGCAGCCATCGAGTTACGGCGTCAACCTACTCACCATGCCCGGCGATCCGCACGCGATCGCCGGCAACGTCACCTACTCGCTGCCAGTGGACGAGAACAGCAGCTGGGACCTGGGCCAGGTCTTCCACGGCGGTTTTTCCCACACCGACGAACAGAACCGCTTTGCCGTCGACCTGATCGTGCCGGTCGGCACGCCGGTGCTGGCCGCGCGTGGCGGCGTGGTGATGCAGGTGCAATCGGGCTTCAGCGGCGCCGGGCTCAACCGCGCCGAATTCGCCGAGCGCGCCAACCTGATCCGCATCCTGCACGACGATGGCAGCATGGCGATCTATGCGCACCTGCAGGAAAACGGCGTGCTGGTGAAGGTCGGGCAGCGCGTGAACCTCGGCGAGGTGATCGCCTACAGCGGCAACACCGGTTATTCCAGCGGCCCGCACCTGCATTTTTGCGTGCAGGTCAATCGTGGCCTACGCCTGGTCTCGGTGCCCTTCCGCATGGTCGGCCCGAACGGCTTTTTGCCGCTGCCGGGGCAATGACGTTTTTGTAGGAGCGGCGCAAGCCGCGATTTCCCCAATCGGCGACGCACATTGGAGAAATCGCGGCTTGCGCCGCTCCTACAGGTGCCAAAGGGCCGCGCCGCAGCCGGCTGGTATACTCGCCGCCCTTCTTCCGACCCCCGCTGCGGCCTGCCGCGGCGTCCGCCCCATGTCCGAACACCTGCGCGAAACCCACCGCCGCCGCACCTTCGCCATCGTCTCGCATCCCGACGCCGGCAAGACCACGCTGACCGAGAAGCTGTTGTTGTTCGGCGGCGCGATCCAGATGGCCGGCAGCGTGAAGTCGCGCAAGGCCGCGCGCCATGCGACCTCGGACTGGATGGCGCTGGAAAAGGAACGCGGCATTTCGGTGACGTCCTCGGTGATGCAGTTCCCGTACGAGGGCTGCATCGTCAACCTGCTCGACACGCCCGGCCACGCGGATTTCTCGGAAGACACGTATCGCGTGCTGACGGCAGTGGATTCCGCACTCATGGTGATCGACTGCGCGAAAGGCGTGGAAGAACGCACGATCAAGCTGATGGAAGTCTGCCGGCTGCGCGACACGCCTATCATGACCTTCATCAACAAGCTCGACCGCGAAGGCCGCTCGCCTATCGATCTGCTCGACGAGGTCGAATCCGTTCTCGGCATCCAGTGCGCGCCGATCCTGTGGCCGATCGGCATGGGCTCGCGCCTCAAGGGCGTGGTGCATCTGGTCAGCGGCGAAGTACACCTGTTCGAATCGGGGCGCAACTTCACCCGCCAGGATTCAACGATCTTCGCCTCGCTCGACGACCCGCAGCTGGCCGCGCGCATCGGCGCCGACATGCTGAAGGAATTGCGCGAAGAGCTCGAACTCGTCGAAGGCGCCTCGCATCCGTTCGACAAGGATAAATATCTCGCCGGCCGGCAGACGCCGGTGTTCTTCGGCTCGGCGGTTAACAATTTCGGCGTGCAGTTGCTGCTCGATTTCTTCGTCGAGCACGCGCCGGCACCAAAACCGCGCCCGACCACCTCGCGCGAAATCGCGCCGGAAGAAGAAGTCTTCTCCGGCTTCGTGTTCAAGATCCAGGCGAACATGGACCCGATGCACCGCGACCGCGTCGCTTTCCTGCGCGTGTGCTCGGGTCGCTTCGACGCCGGCATGAAAGCTTTCCATGTGCGCAGCGGCAAGGAGCAGAAGCTTGCGAACGCGCTGACCTTCATGGCCAGCGATCGCGAAATCGTCGAGACCGCGTATCCCGGCGACGTGATCGGCCTGCACAACCACGGCACGATATCGATCGGCGATACCTTCACCGCCGGCGAAAAACTCAGCTTCACCGGCATCCCGAATTTCGCGCCAGAACTGTTCCGGCGCGCGCGCCTGCGCGATCCGCTCAAGCTCAAGCAATTGCAGAAAGGCCTGGCGCAGCTGAGCGAGGAAGGCGCGACGCAGTTTTTCCGCCCGATGATGTCCAACGACCTGATCCTGGGCGCGGTTGGCACGCTGCAGTTCGACGTCGTCGCCTATCGCTTGAAGGACGAGTACAGCGTCGACGCGATCTTCGAGCCGGTGACCGTTTCGACCGCACGCTGGGTGCGCGGCGGCACGCCGAAGAAACTGGAAGAATTCCGGGAAAAGGCCGCGCTCAACCTTTCCCTCGATGCCGCCGGGCAACTGGTCTACCTCGCACCGACGCGGGTGAACCTGCAGCTCACGCAGGAGCGCTGGCCGGAGCTGGTGTTCGCCGCGACGCGCGAGCACGCGCACGCGATCGCGCTCGACTGATTGCGCGGCAGGCGTTCTTGTCCGCGCCCGCCCCCTCTGCCATGCTCGCTGGCACTCGCCGGGAGTCCGCCATGGCCAAGACATCGTCGCGATTTTTCCTGCTGTTGATGTCGGCACTGTTGTTGGCCGCCTGCAAGCAGCACGTCCCCGCGCAGATCGCGCAGGGTCCGGCGCCAGCTTCGGTTTCGCTACCGGCACCCGCCACTGTCGCTGGCAACGCCGCCAGCAACCTCGCGTATTTCGACAACAGCGGCCGCAACGACGTCGACAGCGGCGGCGCGCGCCGCATCGAAATCAGCACGCCGAAGGGAAAATTCTCGGTCTGGACCAAGCGCGTCGGCAACAATCCGCGCATCAAGGTGCTGATCCTGCACGGCGGCCCGGGCGTGACGCACGAAGCCTACGAGGCCTTCGACAGTTATTTCCCCGGTGCTGGCATCGAGTATTACTACTACGACCAGCTCGGCTCGTTCTACAGCGACCAGCCGCACGACGCCTCGCTCTGGGACACCGACCGTTTCGTCGACGAGGTCGAGCAGGTGCGCGCCGCACTGAAGCTCGACAAGGATAATTTCTATCTCTACGGCCATTCCTGGGGCGGCATCCTCGCGATCGAATATGCGCTCAAGCACCAGGACCATCTCAAGGGCCTGGTGATCTCGAACATGATGTCGAGCATTCCCGCCTACAACGAATATGCGCGCAGCACGCTGATGCCGCAGCTCGATCCGAAGGTGCTGGCCGAGATCCAGGGCTTCGAAGCCCGCCACGACACCACCAATCCGCGCTACGACCAATTGCTGATGCAAAACTTCTACACACAGCATCTTCTGCGCCGTCCCCAGGAACAATGGCCGGAGCCGGTGCTGCGCGCTTTTTCGCACCTCAATCGCGAGGTCTACGTGCCGATGCAGGGGCCTAGCGAACTCGGCGCCAGCGGCAAGCTCGAGCATTGGGATCGCAGCAAGGACCTGGCGAAGATCACCGTGCCGACGCTGGTGATCGGCGCGCGTTACGACACCATGGACCCGGAACATATGCGCTGGATGTCGACGCAGCTGCCGCATGCGCGCTATCTGTACTGCGCCAACGGCAGCCATCTGGCGCTCTACGACGACCAGAAAACCTATGTCGAAGGCCTGATCGGCTTCCTCAAGGATGTGGATGCAGGGCGCTTTTGAAGGCAAGGACGAGATGAAGAAGAAAGACGGAAAGATTTCCCTGCTCCGGTTCGAACGCAAGCACGAGCCCTTGCTGCCGTGGCCGGCGTTCGTGCGCCGCATGCTGCTGAGTGCGCTGGTCGGGCTGGCGATGATCGCGGTCTCGCTTCTGATCGGCATGATCGGCTACCACGCGCTCGAAGGACTCGACGCGATGGACAGCTTCCTCAATGCCTCGATGATCCTGTCAGGCATGGGCCCGCTGTGGTCGCCGCGAACCGAGCCGGGCAAGTTGTTCGCCGGTCTATATGCGCTGTATTCGGGCCTGGCCGTGCTGGCGATCGCCGGCATCACCTTCGCGCCGATGGTCCATCGCTTGCTGCATGCCCTGCATGCCGAACCCGACAACGCCGAAAATTCCTGAAACCCCGCCGGATTCCCAGCCTTGAAAACCAACGACCTCACCGCGGCGACGACGCCCGCGAAAACACCGCTCTGGCTGCGCGTGCTGCGCAATCCGCTGGTGCGCATCATCCTGTTTTCATTGCTGGCGATCGGGCTGAGTTACCTGAGCACGGTGACGAGCGGCATCCAGCGCATCGTCCACGACGACTATTCGCGGGCGACACCGGCGCAACTTCTTGTCTGGGCGGTCGCGGTGGCGACGCCGATCATCCTTGCTTACTGGCTGCTGGTGCGCGGCATCGAGGGTCGGCGTGTCGATGAACTCGCCTGGCGAAAACTGTTGCCGCATACGGCGCTGGGCCTGCTCACCGGCTTCGCCATCATGATCGCCGCCGCCGGCTTGATGGCCGTGTTCGGCTGCTACCGGATCACCGGCGTCAATGCCGATGCGAACCTGCTCGGCCCGCTCGTGCTGATCGCGATCCTGCCCGGCATCACCGAGGAAATCATTTTCCGCGGCGTGCTTTATCGCGTCGTCGAAGATGGCCTGGGCTCGTGGCTGGCGGTATTGGTCTCGGCGCTGTTCTTCGGCGTCGTGCATCTGGCCAACCCCAACGCCACGCCCTGGAGTGCATTCGCGATTGCACTCGAAGCCGGCCTGCTGCTGGGCATGGCCTATGCGTGGACACGTTCGTTGTATTTCGTGATCGGCCTGCATGCGGCCTGGAATTTCACCCAGGGCGCGATCCTCGGAATTTCCGTATCGGGCATCGAACAAAAAGGTTTGCTGGTATCGACAACGCAGGGTTCGCCGTGGTTGTCGGGCGGCGCATTCGGTGCCGAAGGTTCGGTGTTGACCGTGATCATCTGCACGGCACTGGGCCTGTTCTTCACGCGCAAGGCGATCGCCAGCGGGCAGATTCGCGCGCCGTTCTGGAACCGTAGTAGCGCCGAATCAATGCCGCCGCCGGCGACGGGCAAGCATATTTAGGTTGCCGACTCCGCTGGCAGTCGCCACTATCGCGCGATCCTGGGCATTCCCGTCCGGTCGGAAACAGCAATGAGCGACCGGCACGAACTGCGCGAGGAAATCTGGAACGCGCTCACCCACGGCGTCGCCTTCCTGCTGAGTCTCGCGGCTGGTTCAGTGCTGATCACGCTCGCGGCGCTGCGCGGCGACGGCTGGCAACTGGCCAGTGCGATCGTCTTCGCGATCGCTCTCGTGCTGCTGTATTGCTCGTCGACGCTCTACCACGCGATCCCGCATCCGGCAGCGAAAGCGCGCCTGAAGATTTTCGACCACTGCGCGATCTTCATCCTGATCGCCGGCACCTATACGCCATTCACGTTGATCGGCCTGCGCGGGCATGGCGGCTGGGGTTTGTTCACGGCGGCGTGGACACTGGCGGTACTCGGTGTGGTTTTCAAGCTGTTCTACACCGGCCGCTTCAAGGGCGTGTCGACGCTGATCTACATCGGCATGGGCTGGATGATTGTCGTCGCGATCAAACCCTTCCTGCGCGAAGTGCCGATGTCGACACTGCTCTGGTTGCTCGGCGGCGGCATCGCCTACACGCTGGGTACGCTGTTTTACATGAGCAAGCGCGTGTACATGCACGCTGTCTGGCATGGCTTCGTGATGCTGGGCAGCCTCTGCCATTTCGTCGCGGTGTCGATGCAGGTGTTGACGGTCGCCGCCTGAAAGTGCTTTGCGAAATTCAGGCAGGCGGGTTGTCGAGCCAGCTCGGCTGATCGCGATCGAAGTATTCGAAGATCAGATGGATGCGATGGGTCTTGCCTTCATTGACCACGGCATGCACATCGAGATTGTTGACCTCGACGGCCTCGCCGACCTTGAATTGGTAGGTCTGCGGATCGACGAAGAACCTCACGCCGTCGTTCGTAGTGAGCGGCACGTGGATTTTGTGCGGCCATTTCGCCGACGGCATCGCGTCGCGGTGCGGATGGATCACGCCGCCGGGCGCCATGCGCGCCAGCATGATGCGCGGGAAGCTGCCGTTGCTGTAGCCGTAAGGCTTCGTGGCCTGCTGCAGGATCGGCAGCAGGCGGTCCTGCCAGTCGGACCACAGGCTGCGATTGTGCGACTCGCGCCAATCATCGAGATGGTTCACGAACCGGAAAATGATGTGCTTGGTCTGATCGAGAGCGGCGAACTGATTGGGTTTGCCGGCATTCTCGATATCCCAGATTTCCTCGGGTATCGCCAGCACGTCGTCGACCAATGTGCCGAGTTCGACGGGGCCGAGAAATTTGACGGAGCGGGTCTTGCGCGGATTGGCGTACATGGTCATTCGAACCGGTAGTCGAACATTTCGAGATCTTTCTGGTACAGCTCGGAAACCCAGCCGATCAGGTCGCGATCATAGTATTCCTGCCAGGGCCGGTGCTTGGAACTATTGACCTTGTCGAGCGTGCGCGAAGCGATGCCGAGGCGCTGGCACAACTGATCGTATGAGGCCTGCATGGTTTCGTTGCGACCAATGAAATCCGTCGTCAGCCTGCCTTCGGCATCGACCACGAAACTGTACTGGGGCAAATACAGCAGGTGATTGACCGGACGCATTTCCCGGATGATGTGCTTCATGTAAGCCGTCGGCGACGTCTCGAAATGCGGCGTGCCGCGGCTCATGAAAGCGCAGTAGGACACGAAGCGATCGAACGGATTGCGCACGAAGGTGAACTTCAGATAGTCGTCGAACACCTCGTCGCCGAGTACCGGACGGATTTCCCTGGCACTGATGTGGCCATGCGTGATGTCGGCGAACTCCGGGAACGGAAACCGCTTCTGGACGAACAGACCGACCTGCTCGAGATCGTCCTCGCCCATGCTTTCGCGCAGCGCCTGGCGAACTGAATGCGTGCCGGTTTTTGGTATGGGAAAGAAGATGTAGCGGTGTTTCCGGGAAATGATCATTGCGGGCTTTCTGGGGCGAAAACAACGGATGGGAGCTATGTTCCCATGGACCCGCCCCCCGGCAAAACCCTGCCGCGCAGGCTCAGCTGGTGATGTATTGCTGCAGCTGGTGGATTTCCATCTGCTGGTCCTCGATTACCGAGCGCACCAGATCGCCGATCGAGACCATGCCGATCAGTTGGCCGTCGTCGACAACGGGCAGATGGCGCAGCTTGCGCTCGGTCATGATCGCCATGCATGCCGGCACGGTATCGCCGGGCGAAACGCAGACGACCGGGCTGGACATGATCACGCTGACTGGCGTGTCGGCCGAGGAACGGCCCTGCAGGATGACCTTGCGGGCGTAGTCGCGTTCGGTGGCGATGCCGATGATTTCCGGACCACGCATCACCAGCACCGAGCCGATGTGGTGCTCGGCCATGAGGCGGATGACTTCCAGAACCGGCGCTTCCTGCGGCACCGTGATCACGCGGGCGCCCTTGTCTTCGAGGATATGGCTGACCTTGCGCATGGCGCCTCCGCTCACGAATGACGGGTCATCATAGTCCTTCCGGCGCGGGCGGTGAACACGCCGCTCATGGTCGCGGCCAGCGCTCGCGGATCAGGTACAAGGGCCGCTGCTTGGCCTCGAGATAGAGCCGGCCGAGGTATTCGCCGATGATGCCCAGCGCGACCAGTTGTACGCCGCCCAGAAACAGCACCACTGCCATCAGCGTCGGCCAGCCCTGCACTGGATCACCCCAGAGCTCGGTCTTCATGACGATCCATCCACCGTAGGCGAACGCGACCATCGCAGTCAGCAAGCCGATGTAGGTCGCGACGCGCAACGGCACCGTGGAAAACCCGGTGATGCCGTCGAGTGCGAGATTCCACAGCCGCCAATAGTTGAATTTGCTGTCGCCGGCGATGCGCGCCTGGCGCTCGTACGGCAGCGATACCTGCCGATAACCAACCCAGGCAAACAGGCCCTTCATGAAACGCTGGCGCTCGCGCAGTTGCCGCAGCGATTCCAGCGCGGCACGCGACATCAGGCGGAAGTCGCCGGTGTCGGCGGGAATCGGGATATCGGAAAGACGATTGATCACGCGATAGAACGCGTTCGCGGTTACGCGCTTGAGCCAGCTCTCGCCCGGTCGCGCCGTGCGCGTGCCGTAGACGACGTCGTAGCCTTCCTGCCAGCGTGCGATGAAGGCCGGGATCAGTTCAGGCGGATCCTGACCATCGGCGTCGAGCACGATCACGGCATCGCCATCGACCAGATCCAGACCGGCGGTCAGCGCCAGTTCCTTGCCGAAATTTCGCGCCAGACGCAGCAGCGACACACGTGGATCGGCGGCGGCAAGCGCGGTCAACGCTGCCCAGGTGCCATCGCGACTGCCGTCGTCGACATAGAGCACGCGCGCCGGCATCGGCAACGCATCGAAAACCTTGGCCAGCCGCGTCTGCATGCCGGGCAAGGCTTCCTCTTCGTTGTAGGCGGCGATGACGACAGCGAGCACGGGCGTGGTTTCCATGGCCCGATGGTAGCCGCTCGTCCCCGCGGCTTGACACGATTCCATAATTCCGGAATTATCGAATTATGGAAACCACTGCCGCCCTCGAAGCGCTGCGCGCCCTTGGCCACGAGTCCCGGCTCGCGGCTTTTCGTCAGCTGGTGCAGGCCGGCCCGGCGGGATTGTCGGTCGGCGAACTGAAAGATCGCCTCGCGCTGCCGCCGGCCACATTGAGCGCGCATCTGAATGTCCTGCGCGCCGCCGGCCTTGCCGATGACGAACGCGAGGGCCGCGTCATCCGCGTCCGCGCCAACTATCCGCAGATGAATGCCCTGCTCGCCTACCTCGGCGAAAACTGTTGTCAGGGTGTTGGCTGCAGCCCCGATGTGTCCTGCCCTCCACAAAAAGACTCCGGAGTCCGCTGATGAAGCGCTTTCATGTCCATCTCAATGTTGCCGATCTGCCGACTAGCGTGCGCTTCTATTCCACTCTGTTCGCCAGCGCGCCGCATGTACTCAAGGCCGACTACGCAAAGTGGATGCTCGAGGATCCGCGGGTGAATTTCGCGATTTCCAACACTGGTCGCGTGCAGGGAGTCGACCACTTGGGCATCCAGGCCGAATCGGATGAAGAACTGGCCGAGCTCGGCGTTCGCCTGGATACGGCCGGCGGCAGCGTCATCCCCGAAGAAGCAACGGTGTGCTGCTACGCGCGATCGGACAAGGCCTGGACCGAGGATCCGCAGGGCACGCGTTGGGAAACCTTTCACACCCACGGCGAAGCGACGACGTACCACGAAGGCAAAAAAGCCTGCGCGACCGACGGCGCCGCCTGCACCCCCGATCCGCAGGCGATGAAGCCCCGCGTCGACAAAGGTACGTCCTGCTGTGCACCGCAGTCCGGTTGCTGCTGATCCGACCAAACATCCGCTTTCCGCAACGCAGTGCCTGTCCTACACCACAGCATCGAGTTGTCGCTGCCACCGGACAAATTTTGATCGCTTTGCGGCAGGGCGAGAACTGCGCAATATCACCCGACGGGATTGAATCCAGACATGTCCGAAAAAAAACGCCTGTTGTTCGTCTGCGTCGAAAACGCCAATCGCAGCCAGATGGCCGAGGCGTTTGCGCGCATCCATGGCGGCGATGCCGTCGAGGCGATCAGCGCCGGCTCCCGGCCTTCGGGTGTGATCAATCCCAAGGCGCTGCGTTTCATGGCGGAACTGGGCTACGACCTCGGTGCGCACGATTCGAAATCACTGGATCAGATCACCGGCGAGTTCGATGCGGTGATCACCATGGGCTGCGGCGACAGTTGCCCCTGGGTGCCGGCAAAACGCCGCGAGGACTGGGCGCTGCCGGATCCGCGGCACATGGACGACGATGCCTACCGCGCCGTGCGCGACGAAATATCCGCGCGCGTGCAAAAACTGCTGGCGTCGCTGCGATGAGCCTGTCGAAGAAACTGTTCTCCGAATTCATCGGCACGGCGTCGTTGCTCGCCACGGTCGTCGGTTCCGGAATCATGGGCGTGGCACTGTCGCGCGGCAACGACGGCATCGCGCTGCTGGCCAATGCCGCGGCCACCGCAGGGATTTTGTACGTGCTGATAGCGCTGCTCGGGCCAATCTCCGGAGCGCATTTCAATCCATTGGTGACGCTGGCGATGCGCTGGCGGCGCGAACTCGACACGCGGGAAACGCTCGCCTATATCGCGGTGCAAATCGTCGCGGCGATCGCTGGTGTGATGCTCGCGCATGCGATGTTCGCGCTGCCGTTGATCGAACCCGGTACGCATGTGCGCACCGGCGTGGCGCAGTGGCTGAGCGAGGCGGTCGCCAGTTTCGGCTTGCTGTTGACTATCTTGCTGGCGCGCGAACATCGCCCGGCTTCGGTACCGGCTCTCGTGGCGAGTTACATCTTCGCGGCGTACTGGTTCACTGCGAGTACTTCATTCGCCAATCCGGCGGTGACACTGGCACGGGCGCTGACACAGACGTTTGCCGGCATCCGTCCCGGCGATGTCGCCGCTTTCATCGCCGCGCAGTTGCTCGGCGCGGCGATTGCCTTGCTGGCTTATTCGGCGCTGTCGTCTTCGTCGTCGTCGACGTTTTCCAGCGCGCGGCCCGAGGCCAGGTAACTGGCACCACCAAGATGGCCGACCTGGCGCTGGATCCAGTTCGCGCGCCGCAGCACATACGCCCCAGGTTTGCGCGCGTTGTATTTTTTTGGATTGGGCAGCACCGCCGCCAGACGAGCGCTCTCCGATGGCGAGAGCCGGATCGCGGAATGTCCGAAGAAAGTTTTTCCTGCAGCTTCCGCGCCATAGATGCCATCGCCGAACTCGGCGATGTTGGCGTAGACCTCGAGGATGCGCTGCTTGGACCAGAACAACTCGATCAGCACCGTGTACCAGGCTTCCAGGCCTTTGCGCAGATAACTACGGCCGGGCCAGAGAAAAAGATTTTTGGCGACCTGCTGGCTGATCGTGCTGGCGCCGCGCACGCGCTTGCTGTGCTTGTTGTGCGCCATCGCCTTGTCGATCGCCTGGAAGTCGAAGCCGTTGTGCGACGGGAATTTCTGATCCTCGGCCGCGACCAGGGAAATCGGCAGGTTCGGCGATAGCTTGTTCCACTCCTGCCATTCGTAGCGCGGCCGGAATTGCCAATCGCCGGCGCTGATTGCCTCGAATTGGCGGTCGATCATGAAAGCGCTGGTGAACGGCGGCACCCAGCGCAGCACCAGCACCTGGGCCATCGTGATCAGCACGAACCACAGCGGCAGCCAGAAAAAGATCAGGCGTAGCCAGCGACGTTTGCGGCGAGGCGAAGCGGCGCCCCGGACGGGCGCGGAAATGATGGCTGCGGACATTTATTCTTTCGGTGCTGGCGCGGCCCGACTGATGTCCACCGCAAGCCGCCATCCTAAACCAGGCGCGTCCCCGGCCGAAGGACGGCGCCAGATGCGCAGCCAACTTGGCGAACTGTTGCCGCCGCCCCAGGTCACCGCGAGGTCGCCGGCAGAGGCGATCATCCAGCCCGCATCGACACGGCCGAAGGACGGGGCAGCCAACGCCACGCCTTCGGCGCGACCGTCCGGAATGCGATTGTCGCGCAGCCGCAGAAAATCGGCCGAGACCAGACCGGTATTGAGCAGCCCCGCCGGCAGCATGTCGGCCTTGCGCAATTCCCCCACACCCACCGGCCACGGCGGCGCCGCGCCGGCACTGAGCCCACCGCGCCGCGCCGCTTTCTCGGGCAGGGGCATTTCGTCGTGGCGCACGTTCGGCTGCAGCAAGACGCAGGCTGCAGCGGCAAAAATCATTGCAAATCCGATGATGTCAGGCACGGTCAGCCGCTCATCAAGCACGATCGCGGATGCACTGACGCCAATGACCG
>Ga0207983_1000003_pt1 | contig 42813 bp, 38 predicted proteins | sample SoimicmetaGmgHMB_FD_188341 | JGI IMG/M metagenome (GOLD analysis project Ga0207983, IMG submission 188341) | Soil and rhizosphere microbial communities from Laval, Canada - mgHMB (SPAdes) (version 2) | ecosystem: Environmental > Terrestrial > Soil > Agricultural land | place: Laval, Canada...
CCCATGGGGAGCCGCCACCTGCTTTTGCTGTTGAGTCTGTGCGTCGCCGCACCGGCGACCGCGGGCACGCTGTATCGCTGTGTCGGTGCCGATGGTGTGCCCAACTACACCAGCAAGCGGGCATCGGGCGCGGTCTGCTCGGTGGTTGCGCAGACCGCGTACACGCCGCCGGCGCGAACATCGCCGGTGCTGATACCCGCTGCATCGTCCGGCCCTTCGGCGACAACACCCGCAATCGCAGCGACGACCGCGACCGCACCGGTTGCCGCTGCGAAGAAGGGTCCGCGCTTCCTGGGCATGGGCGCATCGACGACGTATTCCTTCGTCGACGCCAACGGCGTGCGCAACTTCAGCAGCCGTCGTCCCAAAGGCATCGCCAACCTCACGGTGACGCGCACCGAGTTTCCGATCTTCGCGATGGAAACCTGTTACGCCTGCGCGGTCGCGCCGAACATCAACTTCAATACGCTGCGCTTGAACACGACTGCCTATGGCGCGGAAATAAGCGCGGCGGCGTCGCAATACGGCGTCGAGGAAGCGGTGGTGCGCGCGATCATCCACGCCGAATCGGCGTATCGCGCCAATGCCCGCTCGGCCAAGAATGCCCAGGGCCTGATGCAGTTGATCCCATCGACCGCCGCGCGCTTCGGCGTCACCGATGCCTACGATCCGGCGCAGAACATCAGCGGCGGCGTGCAATACCTGGCGTGGCTGATGAAACGCTACAGCTCCAACCTCACCCTGGTCGCTGCGGCCTACAACGCCGGCGAGGGAGCGGTCGATCGCAACGGCGGCGTGCCCCCGTATGCCGAGACCCAGCGCTACGTGGCGCGCGTGGGCCAGCTCGCCGATCGCTACCGCAGTGCCCTGGCGACGCGCTGAGCCGCCCTGTCCGTTGTGGCGCGCTTCAGGCATCCGCTACAATTGCGCGTCTTTGGATGGGGGTTTCGCCCGCATCCGCCATCTTCACAGCTAATTCTCGGAGAGCCGAATGGCTAACGATGAAGCCAATCTGGGTCGCCGCCGCTTCCTGACTGCCACCACGGCAGTGGTCGGTGCGGTCGGCGTGGGTTTCGCGGCGGTACCGTTCATCACGTCCTGGAAACCCAGTGCCCGCGCCCAGGTGGCCGGTGCGCCGGTCGACGTGGACATCAGCAAGATCGACAACGAGCCGGGCATGCGCATGATCGTGCAGTGGCGCGGCAAGCCGGTCTGGATCTTCAAGCGCAGTCCCGAGCAGCTCAAGGGCCTGCCCACGCTCGACAACCGCCTGAAGGACCCCGCGTCCGACAATGCCGACCAGACGCCGGCCTTCGCCAAGAACGAAAGCCGCGCCATCAAGCCCGAGATCGCCGTCATCGTCGGCATCTGCACCCACCTGGGCTGCTCTCCGGGTTACGTGCCGGAAATGGCGCCGCAGCCCTACGACGCTGATTGGAAAGGCGGCTTCTACTGCCCCTGCCACCAGTCGCGTTTCGATCTCGCTGGCCGCGTGTTCCAGGGCGTCCCGGCGCCATCGAACCTCGAGATCCCGCCTTACCACTTCATCGATGACACGCACATCACCGTGGGCGTCGCACCGCAGGGAGCCGGCTGATGAATGTCATCGAACGCGCCGTGACCGGCGTCGCCGGATGGGTCAACGAACGCGCCCCGGCGCTGGTGCCCGCCTACAAGAAGCACATGTCGGAGTACTACGCTCCGAAGAACTTCAATCTCTGGTACTACTTCGGCTCGCTCGCCCTGCTGGTTCTGGTCAACCAGATCGTCACCGGCATCTTCCTCACCATGAACTACAAGCCGAGCGCGGCGGAAGCCTTCGCCTCGGTCGAATACATCATGCGTGACGTGTCCGGCGGCTGGCTGATCCGCTACATGCACTCCACGGGTGCCTCGCTGTTCTTCATCGTCGTCTACCTGCACATGTTCCGCGGCCTGCTGTACGGCTCGTACCAGAAGCCGCGCGAGCTGGTCTGGGTGCTGGGCATGCTGATCTTCCTCACGCTGATGGCCGAAGCCTTCATGGGCTACGTGCTGCCGTGGGGCCAGATGAGCTACTGGGGCGCGCAGGTGATCATCAACCTGTTCGGCGCGTTCGAGCCGGTGCTGCGTTCGATCGGCATCGACTTTCCGATCACCGAGTGGATCCGCGGCGACTATCTGGTTTCCGACGCGACGCTCAACCGCTTCTTCGCCCTGCACGTGATCGCGCTGCCGCTGGTGATCCTGCTGCTGGTGGTGCTGCACCTGGGCGCGCTGCATGAAGTCGGATCGAACAATCCCGACGGCGTCGACATCAAGAAGGTCAAGGACAAGGCCACCGGCATCCCGCTGGACGGCATCGCCTTCCATCCGTACTACACGGTCAAGGACCTGTTCGGCACCGGCTTCTTCCTGCTGATCGCGGCCTTCATCATCTTCTTCATCCCGACCATGGGCGGCCTGTTCCTGGAGCACGACAACTTCGTGCTGGCCAATCCGCTGGTGACGCCGGAACACATCAAGCCGGTCTGGTACTTCACGCCGTACTACGCGATGTTGCGTGCGGTGCCCAACAAGATCATCGGTGTGATGGTGATGGGCGGCGCGACCATGATCCTGTTCCTGCTGCCGTGGCTCGACCGCAGCCCGGTCAAGTCGATCCGTTACCGGCCGATGCTGCACAAGCTGCTGATCGCGATCTTCTGCGTGGCCTTCATCACACTGGGCTGGCTGGGCATGCAGGCCGGCGGCACCACGCAGACGCTGATCGCGCGCTGCCTGACTGCGTTCTACTTCCTCTTCTTCATCACCATGCCTTTCTGGAGCCGGATGGGCCAGTTCAAGGCGGTGCCCGAGCGGGTGACCATGCATGACTAAGTTCCGTCCTGCCTTTATCAAGGCCATCGTGCTGGGCCTGCTGCTCGCGCCCGCGCTCAGCTGGGCGTCGGAAGGCCCGGAAATGGCTTCCGCGCAGATCGACCTCAACGACAAGGCGGCGCTGCAGCGCGGTGCCGGCCTGTACATGAGCTATTGCTCGGGCTGCCATTCGCTCAACTACCAGCGTTACTCGCGCGTGGCCGAAGACCTGGGCCTGAGCCAGGAGCAGGTCGAGCAGAACCTGATCTATTCCAACGCCAAGTTCGGCGAGAACATCCGCACCAGCATGGCGCCCGGCGACGGCCTGGCCTGGTTCGGCAAGGCGCCGCCCGACCTGAGTGTGGAAGCCCGCGCCAAGGCGCAGGGCGCTGACTGGATCTACAACTACCTGAAGTCCTTCTATGTCGACGAGTCCCGCCCGCTGGGCTGGAACAACGCCGTCTACAAGGGCGCCTCGATGCCGCATGTGCTCTGGGAACTGCAGGGCCAGCAGCACGCGGTCACCGAACCCAAGAAAAAGAGCGCCAGCGGTGAGGCCGAGCCCTGCGAAATGGGCGAATACCAGGGCCAGTGCATCAAGGGCTTCGTGATTCCGGAAGGGCAGAAGGGCACGATGACTCCCGAGCAGTACGACCGCGCCGCCCGCGATATCAGTGCCTTCCTGGCCTATGTCGGCGAGCCGGCCGCGTTGCAGCGCGAATCGATGGGCGCATGGGTGGTGTTGTTCCTGGCCTTCTTCACCTTCCTGGCCTATCTGCTCAAGAGCGAATACTGGCGCGACGTGCACTAAAGCGCCGACTGCGTCGCAAGCCCGGACAAAGGCCGCCCCAGGGCGGCCTTTTCCTTGTGGACAGGGCTTGCCACAAAGCGGCCATTTCGGGCAGGGTTAGGGTTCGAACGACCTAAGGCAGGGGGCTGGCGGCGTTCTCCCGAGGTGTTCGTCGATGGCTGCAAGCCCGCGTATCCGCAATGCCCTGACCCTGTTCTCCGCCTCCGACTGCGTCGTCTGCCATCGCGTGCGGCTGGTGTTGGCGGCCAAGGGCGTCAGCTACGAGCTGGTGAACGTCGATCCGGCCAATCCGCCCGAGGACCTGCTCGATCTCAACCCCTATCACTCGGTACCGACCTTGGTCGATCGCGACCTGGTGCTTTACGCCGCCTCGGTGGTCAGCGAATACCTCGACGAGCGCTATCCGCATCCGCCGCTGATGCCGGTGGACCCGCTGTCGCGCGCGCGTCTGCGCCTGGCGATGCTGCGCCTGGAGCTGGAATGGGTGCCGCATGTGCAGGCGATCCAGAACGGCAGCAAGGTCCAGGCAGAAGCCGGCCGCAAGCGCCTCAAGGAATTGCTGCTTGGTGCGCTGCCCTTGTTCAAGGCCTCGAAGTTCTTCCTCAATTCGGAAATGAGTCTGGCCGATTGCGCGGTCGCGCCGATCATCTGGCGGCTGCCGTCGCTGGGCGTGGTGCTGCCCAAGGAAGCCAAGCTCATCGAGGACTACGGTCAGCGCATCTTCCGCAATCCCGGATTCCTGCGCAGCATGACCAACGAGGAAAAACAGCTGCGCGAGTTGCCTGCGTGAGCGAGCCGGCGGCCATGAGTTCCAACCGCCCGTATCTGCTGCGGGCGCTTTACGAGTGGATTGGTGACAACGACATGACGCCCTACCTGCTGGTCGATGCCGGCCAGGAAGGCGTGCAGGTGCCGCAGTCGACGATCAAGGACGGCCGCGTCGTGCTCAACATCGCCGCGCGCGCGGTGGCGCAGCTCGACATGGGCAATCGCGACATCCGTTTCATGGCGCGCTTCGGCGGTGTCAGCCAATCGGTGATCGTGCCGATCCCCGCGGTGCTGGCCATTTACGCGCAGGAAACCGGGCAGGGCATGATGCTGCCCGAGGATGGTGCCCAGATGCCCTCTGACGGTGATGGTCCCGATGACGACACCCCCGGGCCGGTCAGCGACGGCCCCAAACGCGGCGGGCATTTGCGCGTGGTGAAGTAGGCGTTCGCGCCGGTCCTGCGCTGATCAATGCAGGCGCGGCAGCGCGACCACCACATCGTCCGGATCGTGTTCGGCGATCATCGGCCCGACCAGGGCGATCAGGGCGCGACCCTGCAAAGTCACCAATCCTGCATGGCGATCGTCACCGCCGGCGGAATATTCGAAACGAAATTGCCGCTCCCAGCCCAACCAGCCGTCGCTGCGGCGGCGCGGGCGGATCCGCACCAGGTGCACGCTTTGATCGAGCCACTGCACGCCAGCGCGTTGACAGGCGAGCCGGCCGAGTTCGGTGGCGCGTTCGGCAGCAGCGCGGCCCGCCGACCAATAGGCCAGCGCCGGTGCCGCGACAAGCAAAAGGATCATCAACCAGGTCATTCAGGCAGTCTGGGGGCGAGGATGGGCGACGACAAGTTCGATAGCGCTGACCTATTCGTGCAGTTCATGGCTAAGATACCTGCCGGGCCGTCCGATGGGGCGGCCAGCTTTTCGCAGGAGGGCGAAGATGAAACTGGTTTTTCCGAATGGTGAGCACAGTCAGGTTTTGCTGAGTCCCGGCGTCAACCGCATCGGTTCCGACCCGGACAGTGCAGCCGTTCTGACCCAGGACGGCATCCTGCCGCATCACTGCGAGATCCACATCACCAGCACCGGCGCCAACCTCCAGGTCGGTGTCGAGGGCGGTCCGGTCACGGTCAATGGCAAGCCGGTCACCGACATCATGTCCCTGCGTGCCGGCGACAGCATCGGCATCGGCCCGGTCGTCGTCGCCAAGTACGCCATCGTCGAAGCGGCGCGCAGCGCGCCTTCCGCAGGCTCACCGGATGAAGATTCCGGCGCGACGCGGGTACGCATGGCGGTGCCGAAATATGTTCTGCGCGGTGTTTCCGGCGCAGTGTTCAGCAAGGTGTTTCCGGTGACCGGCCCGGTCGTGATCGGCCGCGCCGCCGAGTGCGACATCTCCGTGCCCGCCGATGAAATTTCCCGCCGCCACGCAATGGTGAAGCCGACCGCGGAAGGTTTGTCGGTCGAGGACCTGGGTTCGTCCAACGGCACCTACATCAACAACAAGCGCGTGCAGCACGGCTTCCTCAATCCCGGCGACGAGCTGCGCCTGGATGCGGTGCGTTTCATCCTGGTCGCGCCGGGCATGGAAATGGCTGCGCGTTCCCCGCAGGCAGGCCGTCAGGCTGCGGCGACGGTGGTCGGGCGCACGTCCAACACCAACAAGATGCAGACCTGGGCGATGATCATGCTGGCCGTCGCCGCGCTGCTTATGATCGGGTTGATGATCGTCAAGCACTGAGTGTCGTGGAAGCTGGCATGGCCGCGACGCTTTTGCCTGGGCCTGTCTCGATATCGTTCGCGCCGAGTTGTGGTCATCGTCATCCCCGCGAAGGCGGGGATCCAGCGACTTGAATTTGTTGAACAACAAAGACACTGGATCTCCGCCTTCGCGGGGATGACCGGCTGTAAATTGATGGCACGCGGGTTGTTTCTATTTTGAAACAGGGCAAGGCGAAACAATCGCGGCCATGCCCGCTCCCACAGGCAAGAAAATCTAGCAGGGCGGATCGCCCAGCCGCATCGACAGGTCGATCGCGTGCACGTGCTTGGTCAGTGCGCCCACTGAAACGTAATCGACGCCGGTGCCGGCGATCTCACGCAGGCGGGCGAACTCGACGCCGCCGGAAACTTCCAGCGGAATTTTCCCGGCGGCGATCTTCACCGCTTCTTGCAGGTCGGCGAGACTGAATTCGTCGACCAGGATGCGCGTGCACCGCGTCGCCAGCGCCTGGCGCAATTCGTCGAGGTTTTCGACTTCGATGATCAGCGGCAAGTCCGGAAATCTTTCCTTCGCCTGTGCGGCCGCCGCAGCGATCGAACCGGCGGCGTGGACGTGGTTTTCCTTGAGCATCACCGCATCGAACAAACCGATCCGGTGATTGACGCCGCCGCCAACACGCACCGCGTATTTCTGCGCGATACGCAGGCCGGGCAGGGTCTTGCGGGTGTCGAGCACGCGCGTGCGCGAGCCGGCGAGCTCGGCGACGAATTCGCCGGTGCGGGTCGCGGTGCCCGACAGCGTCTGCAGAAAATTCAGCGCGCAGCGTTCGGCGCTTACCAGCGCGCGCGAGCGGCCGCTGAATGTGCAGAGCACGTCGCCGGCGGCAACCCGATCGCCTTCGCTGATGCGCCAGTCGATCCGCACGAAAGGATCCAGCGCGCGGAAACAGGCGTCGAACCAGGGACGGCCGGCGATTACGCCGGCTTCCTTGGCGATCACGTAGCCATGCTCGGCGACGTCGGGTAGCAAGGCTGCGGTGACGTCGCCGCTGCCGAGATCTTCGGCCAGTGCGCGCGCGACGTCGGCTTCGATCACCGACTCCGGTGGAACGGGAATACGCTCGCTCATCGCGGGAAATCGGCGATCTGGCTGGTGTTGATCGCTTCATCGGAAAGCAGCACGGGAATGCCGTCGTCGACGCGGTAGACCAGTTTGTGGTCGCGGGTGATCAGGCCTTCCTTGAGCGTGTCGGCCTGGCGGCTGCCGTCGCTGCGGGAAATGCCGCCAGCGATGATGGCGCGGTTGAGCAGGTCGAGTTCGGCGCTGTTGAGCTGAGCCAGGGGTTGCTTGCTGCTGGGGCAGCAGAGGATGTCGAGCAGCTTGCGGTCCATGGGTCGTACCGGCCGGGAGAAGCGTCTAGAATAGCTTTTACTCGCGCTGCGTTGCTCGCCCCCGGGGCCGGCTTCGCCGAACACTCACTCCCTTCGGTTGCCAAAAGCCCAAGCCATGAGCAAGCACGCTGCGTCTTCGCCCCTGGTGGGTGTGGTGATGGGGTCCCGCAGCGACTGGGACACGATGCAACACGCGGTCGCGCGGCTCGAGCAACTCGGCATCGCGCATGAAGTCCAGGTGGTGTCGGCGCATCGCACGCCCGACCTGCTTTTCCAGTACGCCGAATCAGCCGCCGCGCGCGGCCTGCGCGCGATCATCGCCGGTGCCGGCGGCGCAGCGCATTTGCCGGGCATGCTCGCGGCGAAAACCTCCGTGCCGGTGCTCGGAGTACCGGTGCAGAGCAAGGCGCTCAACGGTCTCGATTCGCTGCTGTCGATCGCGCAGATGCCGGCCGGTGTTCCGGTCGCGACGTTCGCGATCGGCGCGGCGGGCGCCGCCAATGCCGGTTTGTTCGCCGCCGCGATGTTGGCCTTCGATCATGCCGATGTGCGCGCCGCGCTGGCTGCCTTCCGGGCGCAGCAGACCCAGGACGTACTCGATCACGCGGATCCGAGAACGGCATGACCACGGTCGGCATTCTTGGCGGCGGGCAACTGGCCCGCATGCTGGCGCTTTCCGGTGCCCCGCTGGGCCTGCGCTTTCTCGTGCTCGATTCCACCAGCGATGCTTGTGCCGCGCAGTTCGCGCCGCTGCTGCAGGCCGATTATCGCGATCAGGCTGGGTTGGCTGAGTTCGCTCAACGCGTTGATGTCGCGACCTTCGATTTCGAGAACGTGCCGGCGGAATCGGCGCGCTGGCTGGCCGAACGCGTGCCGGTGTTTCCAAATCCGCGCGCACTTTCCGTGGCGCAGGATCGTTTGGCGGAAAAAAGTCTGTTCCGCGAACTCGACATTCCGGTGCCGGATTTCGCCGACATCGGATCGCGCGCCGATCTCGATCAGGCGCTGATCCGCATCGGCGTGCCGGCGATCCTGAAAACCCGTCGCCTCGGTTACGACGGCAAGGGCCAGTTCCGTATCAAGACGTTGGCCGATGTCGATGCCGCGTGGGCGGCACTCGGCGCGCAGGCCGCGACCGTCGGCTTGATCCTCGAAGACTTCGTGCCGTTCCAGCGCGAGGTGTCGGTGATCGCGGTGCGCGGTCGTGACGGCGAGTTCCGCACCTGGCCGCTCACTGAAAACTGGCATGAAAGCGGCATTCTTTCCGCGAGCCTGGCGCCGGCGACGCTGGCCGATGATCTCGCGGAAAAAGCAGTCGCGCATGCGCGGCGTGTTGCCGAGGCGCTGGACTATGTCGGCGTGTTTGCACTGGAACTTTTTCTCAAGGACGGCGAATTGCTGGCCAACGAGATGGCACCGCGAGTGCACAACTCCGGTCACTGGACGATCGAAGGCGCGGAGACGTCGCAATTCCAGAATCATCTGCGTGCCGTACTCGGCCTGCCGCTGGGCAGCACGCGCATGCTCGGCCATGCCTGCATGCTCAACTGGATCGGTACGCTGCCGTCAGCAGCGGGCGTGCTCACCAACGATTGCGGGCATTGGCACGACTACGGCAAGTCGTCGCGTGAGGGCCGCAAGGTCGGGCATGCGACGTTCCGCGCCGATTCCCTCGCGGCTCTGAGCGACGCGCTGCAACGCGCCGGCCGTGCGCTGGATCGCGAAGCACAGGTCGCGCCCGTCATCGCACGCCTCGGCGGCTGACCCGCGTCATCCGCAGGAGCCAGCTTGCTGGCGACCATGCGTGCCTGGAAGCGATGTCCGCCCCAGGTCGCTTGGGTGCCGCGATCGGGTTTGTTCTTTGGCAATCTCGCCTCCGTACCCGCGACGCCGCGGCCGATGGGGAATCCGTGCCGGTTCGGTCGACACGTCCTGTGCCGACTCACCGTCGCGGGCCATCCTTGGCCCGCTCACGGACACACTCCATCGACCACGGCGTCGCTCTGAAGTGGAAATGTATTTGACCCAAAAAAGCGAATAGCTTTTCGTCGAGTTGCGACGAAATTCCGGAGAGCCTCCGAAACCCATGAGGAGGCTGTGAGCAGGCCAGGGATGGCCTGCGACGGTGAGTCAGCACAGGAGGTGCTGACCGAACCGGCATCAGTCGGATCGTGGGCTTCGGAGGCGCGAGTGCGGAGGCGAGATTTTCGGCGCCTCCTTTCGGCAAGCAGGTGGTTTTTGGGAGGACACCGCTTCGGGGTAGGCATGGTCGCGAGCAGGCTCGCTCCTACAAGAAGCTGCATGTTCGCAGCGTGGGTTCCAGCAGCGCGAATGCGAAGACGAGACTTGTAAACGACCGGCAGGAAAACAAAAACGGCCAGGGTTCCCCGGCCGTTTTTTTTGATGACGATGACGATGCGATCTGCGGAGGGCTTTACGCCATCTGCGAAGCGACGAAATCCCAGTTGACCAGGTTCCAGAATGCCTCGACGTATTTCGGGCGGGCGTTGCGGTAGTCGATGTAGTAAGCGTGTTCCCAGACGTCGCAGGTGAGCAGCGGTTTGTCGGCACCGGTCAGCGGCGTGGCGGCGTTGGGCGTGCTGGCGAGAGCCAACGAGCCGTCCGGACGCTGCACCAGCCAGCCCCAGCCCGAGCCGAAGGTGCCGACCGAGGTCTTGGTGAACTCTTCCTTGAATGTCGCGAACGAGCCGAACGCCGCGTTGATCGCGTCAGCCAGCTTGCCGGTCGGCTCGCCGCCGCCGTTGGGCTTGAGGCAGTTCCAGTAGAACGTGTGGTTCCAGATCTGCGCGGCGTTGTTGAACATGCCGCCCTGGGCCTTGCGGATGATCGCTTCGAGGTCGAGGTTTTCGAACTCGGTACCCTTGATCATGTTGTTGAGATTGGTGACGTAAGCCTGATGGTGCTTGCCGTAATGGAAATCGATGGTTTCGCCGGAGATATGCGGTTCCAGGGCGGTGCGGTCGTAGGGCAGGGCAGGCAGTTCGATGGCCATGGGGATCTCCGGCGGTGGCGGGTCAGGGAAGCTATAATTCTAGCTTGAATGCGCGGACAGACTGTTCCCGCGTCGTGAATGGAGCAAGGCAATGGCGAGCAATCCGGTCATGGACCGCATCAAAGCAGAGGTCGAGGCGCATCCGATCGTCCTCTTCATGAAAGGCACCGCGCAATTTCCGATGTGCGGTTTTTCCAGTCGCGCCAGCCAGGCGCTCAAATCCGCCGGCGCGCATTTGCACACGGTGAACGTGCTCGAGGACGCCGAGATCCGCGCCAACCTGCCGCGTTATTCCGATTGGCCGACATTTCCGCAGCTTTTCATCAACGGTGAATTGATTGGCGGCTGCGACATCACCGTCGAGTTGTTCGAAAGCGGCGAGCTCGCACGTATGGTCGCCGAGGCGCAAAAGCCGGCATGACCGGTGTTCCAACCCCGCCGGCACAGGCGCTGGCCGGCCGGGTGATCCTGGTGACCGGTGCGTACGGCGGTCTCGGCGAAGCTGCCGCCAAGGCCTGCGCCCAGGCCGGCGCGACGGTCGTGTTGCTTGGCCGGAAAGTGCCCAAGCTCAACCGCGTTTACGACGCGATCAAGACGATCGGCCCAGAGCCTGCGCTGTATCCGCTGGACATGGCCGGCGCCGATCCCGCTGATTACGAGGCGATGGCCGACAAGATCGGCGCGGACCTCGGCAGCCTCGATGGCCTGTTGCATTGCGCGGTGGAATTCACCGGCTTGCGTCCGTTGCAGGCGACGCCGCCCGCGGATTTTCTGCGCCACCTGCACGTCAATATCACTGCGCCCTGGCTGTTGACGCAGGCCTGCCTGCCCTGGCTGGGCAAATCGGCGGACAGCGCAGTGGTTTTCGTCAGCGATGATCTCGCCCGGGTCAATCGTGCCTACTGGGGTGCGTATGGCGTGGCCAAGGCCGGACTCGTCGGCATGATGCGGATGTTGCACGACGAAACCGATCACGGCCCGGTCCGGGTCAGCGCACTGGAACCCGGGCCGATGCGCACGGCGATCCGCAACCGCGCCTTCGTCGAGGAAGCGGCGACCCGTTGCCCGCCGGCGAGTGCCTATGCGCCAGCCTGCGTGCATTTGCTGTCGGCGGCTGGCAGTGATCAGCGCGGACAGGTGTTCGCGCCGCGGGCCGATTGGGCTCCGAGCGCCTGAAAAATCCGCGCGTCGCGCTGGCGCAGAGATTCACCGATCCAGAAGCAAGCCATCCGTCGTGCCAACGAGGGTGCCGGTCCGGTGTCTTTCATGGCCACAATCAAAGACACTGGCTCCCCGCCCACGCGGGGACGACGACCGACCCCGCCGGATCGTCCTTATGGATAGCCAATCACCATGATGACCACCACTTCCGCCGCGCTGCTGCTGTTCCTGATTTTGGATCCGCTGGGCAACATTCCGGTTTTCCTCGGTCTGCTGCGGCCTTTGCCGGCGCCGCGGCGGCGGGTGGTGCTGGTCCGGGAATTGCTGATCGCGCTCGGCGTGCTGTTCGCCTTCCTCTGGGGCGGGCGCTACGTGCTGGAGTTGATGCATCTGCGCCAGGAGTCGGTGAGCATCGCCGGCGGCATCGTGCTTTTCCTGATCGGACTCAAGATGATCTTCCCCAGCCCCGAGGGCATGTTCGGGGAGGCGTTGGAAGGCGAGCCTTTCATCGTGCCCATGGCGATCCCGCTGGTTGCCGGCCCCTCGGGCATGGCCTCGGTGATGCTGTTGGGCAGCCAGGAGCCCGATCGTATGGGCGACTGGAGCCTGGCCCTGGCCATCGCCTGGTTCGGGACCGCGCTGATCCTGTTTTCGGCCACCTACCTGTACAAGATCATGGGGCCGCGGGTGCTGGTGGCTATCGAACGGCTGATGGGCATGCTGCTGGTGGCCATTTCTGTGCAGATGCTTTTGGACGGGGTGGCCACCTACCTCCGGGTGGCCCCGGCAGGCTGACCTTCAGGAGGGGAGTTTTCTTAACGTCATCTGAGTGTCATACCCCAGAATTACCATGTTAAGCTCTTGTTATTGTTCGGGGTCCCCGGGGGGATGTTCCGGACATGCGCAGACGTATCCATGCTTGGAAAGGCATGCATGTCTGTCGCCAGGAAGCGAAGATTTTCCACATACTCAAAACAGGGTTCACTCCATGACCAATCGCAATCGGGTCCGGCTCTCGAAGCTTTCCCTTGGCCTGGCAATCGCACTGGCCGCCGCGCCGGCATTCGCACAGAACACCACGTCCGCCCTCGGTGGTCGCATCACCAGCACCGGCAACACTGCCGTCGCTGGCGCTGAAGTGACGATCGTGCACACGCCGTCGGGCACCATCAGCAAGGCCACCACGGATGCCGACGGTCGTTACGTCGCCCGCGGCCTGCGCGTCGGTGGTCCGTACACCATCACCATCACCAAGGATGGCAAGACCCAGACCCGCGAAGGCGTGTATCTGCAGCTCGCCGAAACCGGCACCGTCGACGCCTCGCTGGCGGCCGATGCCACGCAGATCGCCGCGGTCAAGGTCACCGGTGCCAACAACAGCATCTTCGACCCCAATTCCATGGGCGCGACGACCAGCATCAGCCGCGAGCAGATCGCAGCGTTCGCATCGATCCAGCGCAACCTGCAGGATTACGCCCGCATCGATCCGCGCGTCGCGCAGACCGATAAAGAGCGTGGCGAGATGAGCATCGCCGGCCAGAACATCCGCGCCAACACGATCACCATCGACGGCGTGAACACCTCGGACACCTTCGGCCTCGAGCCGAACTCGTTGCCGACCGCCAAGCAGCCGATCTCGATCGACGCGATCGACGCGGTGCAGGTGAACATCTCCAACTACGACGTGACCCAGACCGGTTACACCGGCGGCAACATCAATGCCGTTACCAAGTCGGGTACCAACGAGTTCCACGGCAGCGTCTACAACGTCTTCCGCAACAGTGCCTACACCGGCAAGAACTACAACCTGGCCAAGAATTCCTATTCCAAGGTCAATCCCTACCTCGAGCGCACCTGGGGCATGACCTTCGGCGGCCCGATCGTCAAGGACAAGTTGTTCTTCTTCGCCTCGTACGAGGACTTCACCAACACCCGCGGTTATGACAACTGCCTGTTGGGCGACAACTGCGGCACCATCGTCGGCATCACCCAGGCCGACATCAACTCGATCCAGGCGATTGCCAACACCAAGTCGCCGGCGATGAACATCGGCACGCTGGCGAACGCCACGCCGTCGACGGTCAAGGACGAGCTGGTCAAGCTCGACTGGAACATCAACGACAGCAACCGTCTGAGCTTCCGTTACAACAAGACCAAGGAAACCACGACCAACTATCGTGACTTCGGCGCGCGCGCGATTTCGCTCGATTCGCATTGGGACGTGCAGAACAAGGTCTTCGAGAACTACACCACGCAGTGGTTCAGCGACTGGACCGACAGCTTCTCGACCGAAGCCAAGCTTTCCTATCGCAGCTACGACAGCACCTTCGTGCCCGGCTCGAACCTGCCGGAAGTGACCGTGCAGTTCACCGCCGCGCTGCCGCCGGGTTCGGTGGTTTCCAGCACCGGCAACCGCACGCTGCTGTTCGGCACCGAGCGCAGCCGCCAGACCAACGTGTTGTGGACCAAGACCTGGAACGGCTACTTCGCCGCGAACTGGTACCTGGGTGACCACCAGGTCAAGTTCGGCATCGACGAACAGCGCAACGAGATCTTCAACTACTTCGTGCAGGCATCGAAGGGCCGCTACTTCTTCACGACCCCAGCGACCTTTGCTTCCAACACGCCGTCCAGCTACACGCTGACGGTGCCGGCGCCGGGTTACGTGGCGACCGATGCCGCGGTTGATTTCAAGCTCAACAACCACGGCCTGTTCGTGCAGGACTCCTGGGCGTTCAACTCCAACCTGACCCTGCTGCTCGGCGTGCGCGCCGACTCCCTGGGCGTCGGTGGTACGCCGATCCGCAACATCGCCGTGAATCAGCCGACCGTCGCTGCAGTTGGTCCGCTGAAATCGGCACGCCAGACCGGCGGTTTCGGCTATGACAATACGTCCGTGCCGTCGAACACCTGGCTGTTCGAGCCGCGCGTCGGCTTCAACTACACCTTCGACAGCGATCGTCCGACCCAGCTGCGCGGCGGTTTCGGTCTGTTCCAGGGCCAGGCGGCCAACGTCTACCTGTCCAACGCCTTCACCAACAACGGCATGACCACGCGCATCATCGGTTGCGGTACCGACAGCAGTCTCGGTACGGCCTTCGCTGCCTGCGCCCCGGGTACGTTCAGCTCCGATCCGAACAACCAGCCGGTGTTCAACCCGGTCGGTACGCCGCCCAAGTCCAACGTCGATCTGATCGATCCGAACTTCAAGCAGCCGACGTCCTGGAAGTTCAACCTGGCGTTTGAACACGAGCTGCCGTTCTTCGGCCTCGATTTCACCGCCGAGTACATCCGCGTGCAGACCAAGGACGGCATTCTCTACAAGCACCTCAACCTCGGCGCGCCGACGCGCATCGGTCCCGATGGTCGTCCGATGTACTGGGGCGGCACGGGCACCAATGCGTATGACCCGTCCTGCTTCGTCGACACCAGCGGTTTCACCACCACGGCTGGCGCTGCTTGCGCAGGCCTGACTGCCCGCGCCAAATCGAACGCGCTGTACAACAACGTGATGTTGTTGACCAACACCAACAAGGGCGACAGCAATGTCCTCACGGTCGGCGTCAGCCGTCCGATGAAGGATGCCTGGTCCTGGTCGCTGGCCTACACCTACACCGATGCCACCGAAGTCAGCCCGACCACCAGCTCGACCTCGAACAGCACCTGGAACAGCCGTCAGGTATTCGATCCGAACGAAGACGTGGCTTCGACCTCGAACTACGAGATCCGCAACCGCTTCAACGGCACGGCGAGCTGGCAGCACAGTTTCTTCGGCGACTACAAGACCGAACTCGGCCTGTTCTATGAAGGCCGCAACGGCAAGCCGTACAGCTGGGTCTACAGCAACGACATGAACGGCGATGCCCAGAACAGCGATCTGGTCTACATCCCGCGCGGCATCGGTTCCGGCGAAGTCGTGTTCCAGTACGGCACCAGCACGGGCTTCACCAGCAACGTCGGTGCCAACAATCCGGCCGCGGAAGCTGCGTTCTGGAACATCATCAACGCCAACGGTCTGTCCAGGTACGCCGGCCAGGTCATTCCGCGCAACTCCTCGCGCAATCCCTGGGTCAACCAGTTCGATTTCCGCGTGAAGCAGGAATTCCCGGGCTTCTTCTCCGGCAACAAGGCGGTCGTGACGCTCGACATCCTCAACGTCGGCAACCTGCTCAACAAGAAGTGGGGCCACATCGACGAAATCGGCTTCCCGTCCAACCGCAATCTCGTGCAGTTCGATGGCATGGATTCCAGCGGCCGTTATGTCTATCGCGTGATCAACGACACCAACGGCGCGCCGACCACCGAGCAGTTGCTTACCCGCAACGTGCGCAGCGAGTCGCAGTGGAATGCCCAGCTGACCGTGCGTTACGAGTTCTAAGATCCGGCAACAGTGCAAGCAGAACGGCCGGTGGCGACACCGGCCGTTTTTTTGTGCCCGGATTCTTCCCGTCGCGCATCCGGGTTGCCCGGCGGCGATGCGGTGGTAAAGTTCGAAACGACAAACACAGACGACCAGAAGAAGCGAAAGATGAGCGAAATCCGCAGCCCCCTCCCGACCGTCAACGCGCGCATTTCCCCGCGTGGCGGCCTGGATATCCTTTCCCGCAACGAGATCGCGCGACTTCGCGACGCCTCGATTGGCGGCATGCACGAGTTGCTGCGCCGCTGTGCGTTGGCGGTGCTGACCACCGGTAGCGATTCCGATGATCCTCGCGCTGCGCAGCAGCGCTATCCCGATTTCGACATCGAGGTGCTGCAGCAGGATCGCGGCATCAAGATCGAATTGCGCAATGCTCCGGCGATGTCTTTCGTCGATGGCGAGATCATCCGTGGCGTCGCTGAGCTGCTGTACGCCGTCGTGCGCGACATCGCCTACACCGCCGCCGAGATCAACGACAGCGGCAAGTTCGATCTCAGCCAGGGCGACGGCATCACCGGCGCGGTGTTCGAGATCCTGCGCAACGCCCGCGTCCTGCGTCCGCACATGGATCCGAACATGGTCGTGTGCTGGGGCGGCCACTCGATCGGTCGCGACGAATACAACTACACCAAGAAAGTCGGCTACGAGCTCGGCCTGCGCCGCCTCGACATCTGCACCGGCTGCGGCCCGGGTGCGATGAAGGGCCCGATGAAAGGCGCGACCATCGCCCATGCCAAGCAACGCCGCAGCGGCAATCGTTACATCGGCATTACCGAGCCCGGCATCATCGCCGCGGAATCACCGAATCCGATCGTCAATCACCTGGTGATCATGCCGGACATCGAAAAACGCCTTGAAGCTTTCGTGCGTCTTGGCCACGGCATCATCGTGTTTCCCGGAGGTGTCGGCACCGCCGAGGAAATCCTCTACCTGCTCGGCCTGCTTACGCATCCGGACAACGTCGACATGCCGTTCCCGTTCGTGCTGACCGGGCCGGCGGCGTCGGCGGCGTATTTCGAGCAGATCGATCAGTTCCTGCGCCTGACCCTCGGCGATGCGGCGACCTCGCGTTACCAGATCATCGTCGACGATGCGCCGGCGGTGGCTGCGGCGATGGCCAAGGGCATCAAGAAAGTGCGCGAGCAGCGGCTCAACAACAAGGACGCGTTTTTCTTCAACTGGTCGCTGAGCGTGCCGACGGAGTTCCAGCAGCCGTTCCCGCCCACCCACGCCGCCATGGCCGGATTGAACTTGAATCGCAACCAGCCCGTGCATCGTCTCGCTGCCGATCTGCGCCGTGCCTTCTCGGGCATCGTCGGCGGCAACGTCAAGGAAGAGGGCATGCGCGCGATCGAACAATTCGGTCCGTTCGAAATCCATGGCGATCCGGAAATCATGCAGGCGCTCGATGCCCTGCTGCGGGCGTTCGTCGACCAGCGACGCATGAAGATGGTTGGCGAATACAAACCCTGCTATCGCGTCATCGGCGTGTAGATCCACGCGCCGCCAGTGCTGGATCCGGCGCGTCGATGCTGTCGCGTTTGCGCGCGCCGCGTCGATGATCGCGCGTTGCTGTCAGCTCACAGCGGCAAGGTGATGACGGCGAAATAGCGACCGTTCTCGATGCGCGTATCGAGGCGGCCGCGGCCGTTGCTCAGGGCTCGGATGCGTTCGCGCGCCGACGACTGCCCGACCTGGTGGCCGGGCGTGGCGGCGGTCCCGGGACGGGGCAGGTCGTTGCAGACGACAACCTGCAGCGAGGTGCCTTCGACGCTTACCGCGATGTCGATCGCGCCGCCGGCAGGGCAGGGTTCGATGCCGTGGCGGATCGCATTCTCGACCAGCGGCTGGATCGACAAGGCCGGCACCAGCACCTCCGGCATCGTCTCCGGCAGCTGCCAATGCACGCGCAGGCGTTCGCCGAAACGCAGTGCCTCGATTTCCAGATAGCGCCGCGCCAGCGAAAGCTCGTCGGCGATCGGGATGTCGCGCGGGCCGGACAGCGCTGCACGGAAAAGATCGGCCAGATCGAGCAGCAGGTGTTCGGCATCGCCTGGCCGCGCGTGGACGAGGGCAGCGCCGGTGTTGAGCGTGTTGAACAGGAAATGCGGCCGGATCCGCGCCTGCAATGCTTCGAGTTCGGATTGCTTGGCGCGAACCGCCAATCGTCGTGCCTGCCAGTGGTTCTGGAACGCCGCGAGCCCGAGCAGGCCCACGGCCAGTGCGATCGCCGTCAGTCGCAGCAGGAAGGTCTGCCAGTCATGCCTGTCCATCGGCCAGCTTTCGTGCAGCGCCAGCCAGGTCGCGCCGCCGACCAGCCAGGTGCTGGCCAACAGCAGCGCGAGGGACAGCCAAGCCACCCGATGCGCTGGCCACAGCGTCAATGATCGTCGCAACAGGAACAGGCCACCCAGCGAGAGCAGGGCGATCCACTGGATCATCAGCGACGCCAATCCGAAATACACCCAACGGTCGCCCTGGCCGCCGGGCACCAGCGCAAGAACCAGCGCAAGCCCTTCGCCGGCAATCATTACCGAGATGATCGCCGGCGCCTGCCAGAGGGCTTCAAGCGGGTGCGTGGGGTTGGACGCGGATGCCGGCATGGGGCGTGGCGTGGCTGGCTGGGGTGGGAATCGCATGATGCCCTGTGCCGTCGACGACAGGGAATGCTAGCCAGCCGCTGGCGCCTTCGATCATTCCGCCTGTCGGTGGAGGCTGGCGCCCCGGCAGCGACTGCACTAGGGTGCCAATCAAGCCAATCGGGGTGCGCCGTCTTGCAACGAGCAATCAATCAATCGAAAGGTCGGGTTCCGGACCAGAATCGTGGAAGCCAGCGCGGCTTCACCCTGGTCGAGCTCATGATCACCATCACGGTGGCGGCGGTGCTGTTGATGATCGCCTTCCCCAGCTTCAAGCTGATGAACAACATCAGCCGCCTCACCACGCCAGCCAACGAGTTGGTGGCAACGATGCAGGTGGCGCGTATCGAAGCCGTCCGTCGCAATGCCCGCACTGTGGTTTGCCGCAGCGACAACGCCGATGCCGGCGCCGCTGCTTCCTGCGTCACCACGGCCGGCAACTGGACTGGCTGGATCGCCTTCGTCGACAACGGTGATGACGGCACCGGCACGATCGTCGCGGCGAATGCCCGCAATGGCGTCCGCGATGCCGGCGAAACACTGATCCGCGCGACCACGGTCAATGCACCGGTGCTGGTGACGCCCAGCGCCGCCATCGCCGCTGAATCCAACCGCATCGTGTTTCGCGCTGATGGCATGTCGCATGCAGCCGCCAACAACGCGCCGCTTTCCGGCATCGTGAGCGTCTGCCTGGCCGATACCACGCCCGCAGAGAATGCCCGCGAAGTCACCTTGTCCGCGGGCAGCCGCGTATCGATCCATCGGTTCGCCGGTGGCGGTGCCTGCGCTACGCCGCCGGACAGCCGTTGATTCCACCCGGACACCTGAAATGAAGAACGTCGGAGATTCCGCATGACCATCCATGCATTCCAGGGCAGGCGCCATCCCGCGGCCGCAAGCCGTGGCGTCAGCCTGATCGAAGTACTGATCGCCGTGCTCATCCTGGCAATCGGGCTTCTCGGCATCGCGGCACTGCAGGCCAGTGCACTGCGCAACAGCCAGAGTTCGCTCGAACGCAGTCAGGCGGTGATCTACACCTACAGCATTCTCGATGCGATGCGCGCCAATCCGTTGGTGGCGCGGGCCGGCACTTACAACCAGGTGTTGCCGGCAGGGGCTTGTGTGATCCCGGCGGCGTCCGCGACCGACCTCAGCGCGAACGATCGCCGCCAGTGGCTGCAGAAAATCCAACAGAACCTGGGCACGACCGCTTGCGGCAGCATCAATTGCACGATCGTGGCGGCGCCGAATTATTCGCAGTGCGCCGTCAGCGTGCGCTGGGATGACAGCCGCGGAACCAGCGGCGTCGCTGCCGGCACCTTGTCCACCATCACGACGGTGAGCCAGCTATGAAGACCAATAAAGCCAGCGCGGCACGTCGCGCGCAGATGCAGGGCGTCGGTCTCGTTGAATTGATGATCGCGCTCGTGCTCGGCCTGCTTGTAGTGGGTGGTGCGATCGGCATGTTCATCAGCAATCGTCAAACCTATTCGGCGACGGAAAGCCTGGGCCGTGTCCAGGAAAATGCCCGCGTCGCCTTCGAACTCATGGCCCGCGATATTCGCGAAGCCGGCGGCAACCCCTGCGCCAGCAGCTTGCCGGTGGCCGACGTGATTACTCCCTCGGCCTGGCAGAACAGCTGGAACAACGGCGTCACCGGTTACGACAACGGTGGTTTGGCCGGCAGCGCTGCCGGTACCGACGCGATCGAGGTCAAGTCCGGTGGCAGCAGCGGCATCGGCGTCACCCACAACGCCGGCGCCAGCACATTCACCGCTGCGTCGGGTGGCACGGCCTTCAAGGCCGGCGATCTTGCCTTGGTCTGCGACTATCGTCAGGCCGCGATTTTCATGGTTGCAACGGCGACTGCGACGGCGATCACCTACAACACGACAGCGCGCGCCGACGGCACGAAAAACTGCCAGACGGATTTCGGCTTGCCGGTCGTATGCGGTGGCGCCACCAAGGCCTATGCCTTCCAGCCGAGCACCGTCATCACCAAGCTGCGTTCGGCGCGCTGGTACGTCGCGGACAATCCGCGCGGTGGCCGTTCGCTGTATCAGTCCGTTGATGGGCTCGGTGCGCAAGAAGTCGTCGAGGGTGTGCGCGACATGCAATTGACCTATCTGATGCCAGGTGGTGCCGATTACGTCCTTGCCTCCGCTGTGCCCAACTGGACGCAGGTCCTTGCCGTACGCATCACCCTCAACATGGAGGGCGGTGAAGGTCAGGAGCGCGTCGGTACCGACACAGCCGCCCTGCGCCGCGAGTTGTTCCACGTCGTGACCCTTCGGAATCACAGTTCATGAAAAACAGAGCCCTTTCGATGCCATCGGCAAACCGGCAGCGTGGCGTCGCATTGCTGGTCGTGCTGATCCTGTTGCTGATCATGACTTTGCTTGGTCTGGCCAGTCTGCGTGGTGCGCTCATGGAAGAACGCATGAGCAGCAATCTCTACGATCGCAGCCTCGCTTTCCAATCTGTCGAAGCCGCGCTCCGTCAAGGCGAAGCGCTGGCTGCCACCAGCGTGCCTACCGACTTCCCCACGTCCGGTTCCTGCAATGCCTCCGGCCGCTGCCCGCAGCTGGCGAGCGCAGCGGATACCCTGGTGACAGGCGGCGGCGTTGCCTCGACATTCAATGGTGCTCTGGGCAGCGCATCCACGGCGACACCACGATTCCTGATCGAAGATATGGGTGAAGCGCCCAGCTGGTTCCGTTGTGACCACGAAAAGCCGGTGCCGGCAACCTGCCTGACCGAGCGCTATCGCGTTACCGCCAGCAGCAACGCCACCGATCGGGCGCAAGTGATCCTGCAATCCAACTACGCGGCACAGTGAGCGGGAAAAATCTCATGAAAACGACCAACCAGTATTCAACGGCACGTGATATCGCTGGCTCCTCGCGGCTGTTGCCGCTCGCAGCGAGTTTCTTCGCGACCCTGCTCAGTCTGCCCGCCGCCGCCACCAGCATTACGGTGCCGAACGTGCCGCTACAATCGGGCGGTACGGTTCCACCGAACATCATGTTCATCCTCGATGACTCGGGCTCGATGGCGAACACCTACATGCCCGAACCCGGCGCCACCAGCGACACCGCGCCGACGACGGACACGTCCGGCAGCAGGCCGGACATTGGCCAGCAGACCTATGCCCTCAATGGCATCTACTACAACCCCGCGACTACCTACACGCCCTGGAAGGATTCCACCGGCGCCTTCGTCGCCAACACATTGCCGACAGCAGCCTACAGCAGCGCCAACTTTGCCAGTGGCAGCACCACCAACCTGACCTCGTCGGTGCAAACCTTTTATGTGCCGAAAGTCGGCACCACCGTTGCCGGGCTCCAGGATGCGAACAACTACTGGCGTTATCAGATTCTCGTCGATGGCCGGGTGATCCGTGCCGAGCGCATCGTCTACGCCGGTGCGCCGCCGACGACGGTGGCGGGCGCTCCGTTCGTGACCGGCGCGGTGGCCAACGGCAGTTATTCCGCTGATTGGGTGTTCTCCATCCCGGCGGGTGCGACCAACCTTGTCGTTACATCCTCGGGTGGCACTGGTACCGCAGGCGATCTGTACATCAAGCGGACGGCAACACCGACCAGCGGCACCAACGACTGCGCGTCGACCACGGCAGGCACGAACGCCGGCTCCTGCACCGTCGCCGCACCCACCACGGGTACGTGGCACGCCATCATGAAGGCCAATGGCGGCGCCATTTCCGGCGTCACCATGACCGCGACCTACGTGCAGGGTGATCTCTCGACCGATGGTTGCGACATCACCACCTCGGGCACCGGCTGGAGAAACTGCACGCGCGTTACACCGACGGGTCGTACGGAAGCTGCCGAAATGCAGAACTTCGCCACCTGGTATTCCTTCTATCGCACGCGCACCAAGACCGCGAAGGCCGGCGCCAGCAGTGCGTTCTCCGATCTTGGCCAGAACCTGCGCATCGGTTTCACCACGATCTGGGGCGGCAACGATGTTGCCGGCACGCGCACGCCGTTCAACATTCCGGTCACCAGCGACGGCGGTTTGTTCCGCGACGTTGCATCGCCGGCATCGACCAACCGCACCACCTGGTTCAACAACCTGTTCGCGGCATCCACGGGTCCGACCACGCCGCTGAAGGGCGCGTTGCAGACCGCAGGCACTTACTACGGACGTACCGACGCCTCCGGCCCCTATGGTCCGGAAAGCGGCACCGCGCAGCTTGCCTGCCGCCAGAACTTCACCATTCTTACCACCGACGGTTTCTGGAACGACAACAACGCCTACACCTCGCCGGTCGGCAACTCCGACAACACGACGACGGCGGCGAATCCATTGCCGGCAGGTGTTGCCGGTACGCCGATCGGCTACACGGCCGCGCGTCCCTACAGCGACAGCTGGAGCGACACGCTCGCCGACGTCGCAAACTATTACTGGAAGACCGACCTGCGTCCGACCATGAGCAACATCGTGCCGACCTCGAGCGATGATCCGGCTTACTGGCAGCACATGGTCACCTTCAGCATCTCGATCGGTCTGCAGGGCACGTTGGCGCCCAATGACACGACTCTTGCTTCGATCACTTCCGGAGCTACGTCCTGGCCTGATCCGACCGATGCCGAGGATCCGGATCGTATCGACGATCTGTGGCATGCGGCCGTCAACGGTCATGGCGAATTCGTTGCCGCCACCAACGCCGGCGCGTTTGCCACCGGCCTGAAAGCAGCGCTCGCGGCGATCGGCCGGCGCCTGAGTTCGGGTTCCAGCGTCGCGACCACTGGCCCGCGTATCGGCAGCAGCTCGCGTGCTTTCAGCGCCAGCTATTTCTCCGGTTCGTGGACGGGTGATGTCACTGCTTATCCGGTGACTTCCGCCGGCATCGGTGCCACGTCGAGCTGGATCGCGTCGACGAACATGCCGGTGGCAGCGTCGCGCAACCTGTTTACGTTCAACGGCACGACAGGCATTTCCTTCGCATGGGCCAGCCTGACCAGTGCCCAGCAAACCGCGTTGGGCAGCCAGGCCGTATTCGACTACATCCGTGGCGTCCGCACCGGCGAAGGCACTATCTATCGCGCCCGCGATACGTTGCTTGGCGATATCGTCAACTCTTCGCCTGCGTATCTCCAGGAACTGGCGACCACGACGCCGAGCTCATTGCCGGCGGTTGATACGGTTTTCGTCGGCGCGAACGACGGCATGTTGCATGCCTTCAATGGTGCGACCGGTGTCGAGCAGTTCGCCTACGTCCCCGGCGGCGTCAGCTTTGCCGACCTCAAGGGCCTGGCCGATCCGTCCTATGCCCACCACTACTTCGTCGATGGCCCCGTGGTCATCAGCACCCGCAAGGAAACACCCGGGAAGAACGTCCTGGTCGGCGCGCTTGGTCGCGGCGGCCGCGGCATTTTCGCCTTGGATGTTGCCGACCCGGGCAATTTCAACGCCAGCAAAGTGTTGTGGGAGCAGGGTAGCGATCCTGACATGGGCAATGTGCTCGGCAAACCGATCATCACCAAGCTCAATGACGGCAGCATGGGTTTGATCGTTGCCAACGGCATCAACAGCACCAGCGACACGGCCAGCCTGTTCATCTACAACCTGACCACCGGTGCGGTACTGTCGGAAATCAACACCGGTATCGGTGCAGCGGCGACTCCGAATGGCCTGATCTCGATCAAGGGCTGGGATGACGATGGCGATGGCGACGTCGACTTCGTGTACGGCGGCGATCTGCTCGGTAATGTCTGGAAGTTCGACCTGTCCAGCGCCGTTGCGAGCAACTGGAACGGAGCGAGCAACCGTCTCGTCCTGTTTACCGCGAAAGATGCTGCCAACAAGGTGCAGCCGATTACCGGTGGTCTGACCCTGGCGACTGATCCCACCACCTTCAATACCTGGGTCTTCTTCGGCACCGGCCAGTTCCTGGTCGGCAACGACCTGACCAGCACCGATGTCCAGACCTGGTACGGCCTGATCGATGGCGGTGCGACGATCGCGGGCCGTTCGGCCTTGAAACAGCGCCAGGTGACGTACGCCTCCGGCGGATTGCGCGCCTTCGACGTGCCGGTACCGGGAGATATGTCGGGCAAGAAGGGCTGGTATCTGGACCTGGTCAATCCGCCTTACGGCGCGACTGAAAAAGTCGGCGAGCGCATGGTGTTCGATCCGATCATCATCGGCGGCAAGATTCTGGTCGAGTCCAGTCAGGTCCCGAGCTCCGATGCCTGCAGTCCGGGTGGTACCGGTTACGTCAATGCCATTGATCCCTTCACGGGTGGCAGCGTTTCCGCGCCGTTCTTCGATGCCAACGGAGATGGTGTGTTCACCGCCGCGGACACGGTGACGGTGGGCGGAAGCCAGGTCAACGTCGGCTCCTACGATCCGGGCGGCGGCATGCCTTCTTCGCCGGGTGTCGCTGGCAACTTCCTGGTCATCGACCGGTCGGGTGGCGGCAAGCCGGTTACGCTCCGCTTCCCACCCCAGGGAACCACGGGTCGAATTTCCTGGCGCGAAATCTTGAGGGATTGATCATGACGAATTTTCTTGGCGTACAAGTGCGGACATCGCCGATCAAGGCGGTGTCCCCGCGTCACCACCAGGCCGGCTTTACCTTGCTGGAGTTGATGATCGTCGTGGCGATCATGGCGATCCTGGCGGGCCTGGCCTACAACAGCTACCAGAGCTCGATCATCAAGTCGCGCCGCAAGGCGGCCACGGCCTGCATGCAGGAAGCGGCGCAATTCATCGAGCGCTACTACACGACCAATCTGACCTATGTCGGCGTTGTCGTCCCGAACCTGACTTGTCAGACCGACCTGTCGGAGTTCTATACGATATCCACGGTGGCTGCGCCGACCGCAAAGGCTTACACCCTGCGAGCGGTTCCGAAGCTGGTCCAAGCGAGCAAGGACACCATGTGCGCCACCTTGACCATCAATCAGTCCGGCGTGAAGACAACGTCCGGAACCGCCGCGCTTTCGGAGTGCTACCCATAACGGTCGAAACATCCGCAGGCGCGGCGATTCGCTTCCGCCTGCGGTCTTTTTTCTGAAAGCCACCGGACCATTGCGTCGATAGATGTCGACACACTCAGTTTTCTGGCACCAAAAACAAAAAGGCCTGCATTTCTGCAGGCCTTTTTGTTTGCGCGTGTCTGGCGCCCGAAGTTGGACTCGAACCAACGACCCCCTGATTAACAGTCAAGTGCTCTAACCGGCTGAGCTATTCGGGCGAAGTCGGCTATTTTACCTTGACTGGCCGGTCGGTCAAGCCGGCAGCTAGTCCCGGAACTCAGATCGGGCAGGAAGCACCGGCTTTTGCTTCCGCCAATCGGCTTCTTCCGCCGACGCTGACGATGATCTGGCGCAGCTCCTGGCGCTCGGGGCTGCAGATATGCAGGGTGAGGTTGTCGCCGCGGGTGATGCCGTCGGGGCGGAAGCTCAGGGTCGGGCGGCCAACGCTGCTCACCACCAGCAACTGATTCAGATCGGAGGCTTGAATGACCGACAGGAGCGTCTCGGCGTCGCTTCGTTTCGCATCACCGTTGCTGTCGAGGAAGACGATCATGCCATCGGACCAATCCGGCTTGCCGTTGCAGGACAGTCCATCCGATGAACCGCAAAGCGTCGCCCGATGCCCGTGCAGGATCGCTTCCTGGCGGACCCGATGGATTTCGCCCTGCAATCGGTTGCTGACCGCCGCGACGCGATCGTGTTCGATCAAGGTCCGGAAACTGGGTACGGCCGCCGCCGAGAGTATCGCCACGATCGCCATCACGATGACGAGTTCGACCAGGTTGAATCCGCGTTCGCTGCGCATGGGCTGCTCCGACAGGGCTGGCCCAGCATGGTTTCCGGAAGGGTTGGCGGGCGTCGGCGGCCTCCGGACGTAGAGGTAGGAAATCCGCCAGTGCGGCTTCGTCCGATGCCGATTGGCGTCGGACTATACTGCGCGATTGCATCCGGAGCCCGCCGATGTCCGATCGCTTCGAACTCGTTGCGCCCTTCGAGCCCGCCGGCGATCAGCCGGAGGCGATCCGCCGCCTGATCGACGGTTTCGAATCCGGACTGGCGCACCAGACTCTGCTCGGCGTGACCGGCTCGGGCAAGACCTTCACGATGGCCAACGTCATCCAGTCCGTGCAAAAGCCGACGCTGGTGCTGGCGCCGAACAAGACGTTGGCAGCGCAGCTGTACGGCGAATTCAAGAGTTTCTTCCCGCACAACGCCGTCGAATATTTCGTCAGCTATTACGACTACTACCAGCCGGAAGCTTACGTTCCGGCCAGCGATACCTTCATCGAGAAAGACTCGAGCATCAACGAGCACATCGAGCAGATGCGCTTGTCGGCGACCAAGGCGCTGCTCGAGCGTCGCGATGCGATCATCGTCGCGACCGTTTCGTCCATCTACGGCCTGGGCGACCCGAACGAATATTTCCGCATGGTCCTGCATCTGGTGAAAGGCGACCGGATCGACCAGCGCGAGCTGATCCGCCGCCTCACCGAGATGCAGTACACGCGCAACGACACCGAGCTGCGCCGCGCCTGCTACCGCGTGCGCGGTGAAACCATCGATGTCCACCCGGCCGAGAGCGAAATCGAGGCGCTGCGCGTGGAGTTGTTCGATGGCGAGATCGAGAATCTCGCGCTGTTCGACCCGCTGACCGGCGAGGTCTATCGCAAATTGCAGCGCTACACCCTGTATCCGAAGTCGCATTACGTGACGACGCGGCGCACCGTGCTCGATGCGATCGAGACGATCAAGCCGGAGATGAAGGAACGGCTGGAATATTTCTATCGCGAGAACAAACTGGTCGAAGCGCAAAGGCTGCAGCAACGCACGCAGTTCGATCTGGAGATGATGGCCGAGGTCGGCTTCTGCACCGGTATCGAGAACTACTCGCGGCATCTGACCGGGCGCATGCCCGGCGAACCACCGCCTTGTCTCTACGATTACCTGCCGCCGGACGCGCTGCTGGTGGTCGACGAATCGCACGTGACGATTCCGCAGCTGGGCGCGATGTACAAGGGCGATCGCTCGCGCAAGGAAACCCTGGTCAATTTCGGTTTCCGGCTGCCGTCGGCGCTGGACAACCGGCCGCTGAAATTCGAGGAATGGGAACGGCGTTCGCCGCGCGCCGTGTTCGTTTCGGCAACGCCGGGAAAGTACGAACACGAGCATTCCCAAGGCAATATCGTCGAGTTGCTGGTGCGCCCGACCGGGCTGATCGATCCTGAAATCGAAGTACGACCGGTGGCGACCCAGGTCGACGACCTGCTCTCGGAAATCCATCTGCGCACAAAAATCGGCGATCGCGTTCTGGTGACGACGCTGACCAAGAAGATGGCGGAGAACCTCACCGACTATCTTTCCGAGCATGGCGTGCGTGTGCGCTACCTGCACTCCGATATCGAGACTGTCGAACGCGTGGAAATCATCCGCGACCTGCGTCTTGGCGTGTTCGATGTGCTGGTTGGCATCAATCTGCTGCGTGAAGGCCTGGACATGCCGGAGGTGTCGCTGGTGGCGATCCTCGATGCCGACAAGGAAGGCTTCCTACGCTCGGCTGGCTCGCTGATCCAGACCATCGGCCGCGCCGCGCGCAACCTGCGCGGCAAGGCGATCCTCTACGGCGATCGCATCACCAACTCGATGAAGATCGCCATCGACGAAACCGATCGTCGCCGTGCGATCCAGGTCGAATACAACCGCAAGCACGGCATTGTGCCGAAATCGATCACCCGCGAAATCATGGATGTGATGGAGGGCGCGCGTTCGACTGACGGCGAGTCCGGTCGCGGCCGTGACAAGCAGCGGCGCGTCGCCGAAGCGGGCAGTGATTACGTGATTCTCGATCCGACCAAGCTCGCGGCGAAGCTCAAGCAGCTCGAATCGCAGATGTACCAGCACGCGCGCGATCTGGAGTTCGAGCAGGCCGGCAAGATTCGCGACGAAATGCAGCGGCTCAGGGCCGCTTCGCTGCAGGCTTAGCCAAGCTTTTTGCTCGGCTTGCCGGCGCTGGCGGCGCGGCACAGAATCGGATCAGGGGGCGCCATGACGGAAGCGGATATCCAGGGTTTGTTGCGCGAAGCGCTGGCCCGCGATGGCGACGCCCGTGAGCGGTGGCTGCGGGAGTTGGAAGCGCATTCGCCCGATCAGGCGACTACCTTGCGGCGCTTGCTCGATGCGCAATCACGACCGGCAACGCAGGTGTTGCCGCTCGATGTCGCAACGGCGGTCGCAGCGCGCACGCAAAGCGGCGGCGGCCGGATCGGCCCATATCGATTGCTGCGTTTGCTGGGGCAGGGCGGCATGGGCGAGGTCTGGTTGGCCGAACGCGCCGATGCCGCCTATTCCAAGCAGGTGGCGATCAAGTTCATCGCCACCCTGCTCGGCAATCGCGAAGCGATCGACTGGTTCCGGCGCGAACGTCAGGCACTGGCGCGACTTGAACATCCGCATATCGCGCGCCTGCTCGATGGTGGCGAGAGCGAGGATGGTCGGCCTTTTCTGGTAATGGAATACGTCGATGGCCTGCCGATCGATACCTACTGTGCGGACCTGCCGCTGGACAAGGTGCTCGCCTTGTTCCTGCAGGTGTGTTCCGCCGTCGAGCATGCGCACCGCGCGTTGATCGTGCACCGCGACATCAAACCGGCGAACGTGCTGGTCACGGACGATGGCGAATCGAAGCTGCTCGACTTTGGCATCGCCAAGGAAATGGATTCCGGTGAACGCGGCGACAACGGCACCACGCGTACGCAGGCTTTCACGCTGCACTACGCCAGTCCGGAACAGATGGACAGCCGCCCGATCACCGTGGCGAGCGATGTCTATTCGCTGGGGGCATTGCTGTATCGATTGTTGAGCGGCCAGGTTCCCTATGCGCAGGTGACCAGTGCGATGGCGCAGTTGCGCGCGATCGAGGCTGGTCCGCCAGAACGTCCAAGCCGTGCCGTGCTCGGGCAGGTGAAGTTCGCCGAGTCCGAACGCAAGCGCCTTTCGCGCGGCCTGCAGGGCGACCTCGACGACATCGTGCTCAAGTGCCTGCGTCGCGAACCGGAGCTCCGTTACGGTTCGGCACGGGAATTGGCCGAGGAGATCCGTCGCTATCAGGCGCATGAACCGGTGCAGGCGCGACGCGGCAGCGTTGGTTATCGCGTGTCGCGCTGGTTGCGCCGCAACTGGTTGGCGGCCGGTGCAGCGGCGACGGTATTGCTGGTGCTCGCCGGCGGTCTGGCGGCGACGGCATGGCAGGCGAAAGTCGCCGAGCACCAGCGCGCGCTCGCGCAGAAACGATTCGATCTGTCGCGCAGCCTGGTGAAGGATGTGTTGTTCGATTTCCAGGATCGTCTCGCCTCCGTGCCCGGCACCATCGACGCGCGCAGGCAACTGGTCGATCGGACGAAAACGTATCTGCAGGCACTCGCGGTCGATGCCCAGGACGATCCCGGCATGCTCGTGGACTTGTCGACGGTCGAGCGTCGTCTCGGTGATATTTCCGGCAGCCCCAGCCTGCCCAACATCGGCGACACGGTGGCGGCGAGATTGCATTTCCAACGTGCCGAGGCGCTGGCACGACGGGCGATTTCGCTGCGTCCCGGCGATCAGCGATTGCAGCTGGAATTGGCGCGGGCGCTCGCAGCGCGCGGCTCCTTCGCTTTCTGGGACAACGATCTGACTGCTTCCGAGAAAGCCTATCGCGAGGCCATCCCGGTTTTTGCCAATGCATTGCAGCAACAGCCTTCGCCTGCGGCAGAGCGCGAGCACGCGTCGGCGGTGGTTGGCCTGGGCGACGTGCAGGCCTGGAACGGGCAATTGGATGCAGCGCTGGCGTCGTACGATCAGGTCTGCCCGGCATTGGTGCGCGAAGCGCAAAACGATGCATCGATGCAGGACGCAGCCTCGGTCTGCCACACGCGCCGTGCCGACACGCTGGCCTGGCTCGAGCGTTACCCTGAGGCCGAGCGCGAAATCGCCGGCGCCATCAGCATCAATGCCGCACAGCATGCCAAGCATCCGAAGGACATCAATGTCGGCCATGCCTACATCGTGTCCTTGATGAAACAGGGTGAGATCGCGCTGTGGTCGGACAAGAGCGACGCGGCGTTGAGTGCCTATTCCGAGTCACTCGCGATCGCCGATGCCGACATCCAGTCCAATCCTGGCGATCTGCGCTCGGCCCGCGATCTGGCGCTGGCGTACAACAAGCGTGGCGATGCGCTGTTGAAAATGAAGCGGATTCCCGAGGCCATTGCCGATTTCCACCTCGGCCTGGAAGGTTATCGACGCCTGCGCGACCGCGATCCGTCGCAGGCCGAGCACCAGCGGGATTTCGCCTCCTCGAACAAGCGCCTGGGCCAGGCCTATGTCGCCGCGGGTCAGCGCGAACTGGCGGTGCCGTACATGGACGAGTGGCTGAAGACGGCGCGCGATCGCTGGCAAGCAGCGCCGAAAGAGGTGGCGGCCAGGCGCGATCTCGCCGTGGCATTGGCTGATCGCGAGGACGTCTCCGGCAGCAGCGCGCAGCAATGTGGATGGGTCATGGAAGAGGCCGATCTATGGCGGCAACTGGAAAAGGAAGGCACGCTCTCGCCATCGGATCGCCCGCAATTCAAGCAGGCGGAAGAACGGTTGGCCGCGTGCCGGCCGTCGGGGCAGGGCAAGAAGCCCTGATGTGCAGCGCGCCGTTGCACTGCCCCCGATTTGCCAGCACCCGGCCCCTGCATTAGAATGCGCGCTCGTTTCGGGCGATTAGCTCAGCGGTAGAGCATTACCTTGACATGGTAGGGGTCACAGGTTCGAACCCTGTATCGCCCACCACGCCTTTCCGGCGTGATCCCGAAATCTGCGGCCCGGCCTAGCCGGGCCGTTTTCGTTTCCGGCCTTGAAAGTGCGGGCGAGCTTTGACAAGGCCGGGGCAGGGCACTAAATTCCGCTTCAGACCAGCCTTCAGGTGGCGTCGGGAAACCGCCGTCGAGCGTGCGACATGAGCACTACCAGCCGCCAACGATAAGTCCTGCCAGGTTCTCGTCGCGCACGAAGGACGCTTGGCGTCCTTTTTTATTTTCCACCCGTCCGTGTAGGAGCCAGCTTGCTGGCGACCACGTCAGCGGGTCGCCAGCAAGCTGGCTCCTACGAAAGCATCGAAGATTTTCGCCATGATCAACATCACGCTCCCCGACGGCAGCAAACGCCCGTTCGAAAATCCCGTTTCCGTCGCCGAAGTCGCCGCCTCGATCGGCGCCGGCCTGGCCAAAGCTGCGCTCGCCGGCAAGGTCGACGGCAAACTCGTCGATACCAGTTTCCGCATCGATCACGATGCGTCGCTGGAAATCGTCACCGAAAAACACCCCGACGCGCTGGAAGTGCTGCGTCACTCCACCGCGCATCTGCTCGCCCAGGCCGTGCAGCGCCTGTATCCCGGCGCGCAGGTCACCATCGGCCCAGTGATCGACAACGGCTTCTATTACGATTTTGCCTACGAGCGTCAGTTCACGCCGGACGATCTGCCGAAGATCGAAGAAGAGATGCTCAAGATCGTCAAGGAAGCGCTACCGATTTCGCGTTCGGTGAAGTCGCGCGACGACGCCGTGGCTTTCTTCAAGGGAATGGGCGAGAACTTCAAGGCCGAGATCATCGAATCGATCCCGGCAGCCGAAGATCTGTCGCTGTATTCGCAGGGCGATTTCATCGATCTGTGCCGCGGCCCGCACGTGCCGGCCACCGACAAGTTGCGCGCGTTCAAACTGATGAAAGTTGCCGGCGCCTATTGGCGTGGCGATTCCAACAACCAGATGCTGTCACGCATCTACGGCACCGCCTGGCTCAACGACAAGGACCTCAAGGCCTATCTGTTCCAGCTTGAGGAAGCCGAGAAGCGCGACCATCGCAAGATCGGCAAGGCCCTCGACCTTTTCCACCAGCAGGAAGAAGCACCGGGCATGGTGTTCTGGCATCCCAAGGGGTGGGCGTTGTGGCAGGTGGTCGAGCAGTACATGCGCAAGGTCTACCGCGATTCCGGCTATCAGGAAGTGCGCTGCCCGCAGATTCTCGATGTCTCGCTGTGGAAGAAATCCGGCCACTGGGACAACTACGCCGAGAACATGTTCTTCACCGAATCGGAGAAGCGTACCTACGCAATCAAGCCGATGAATTGCCCTGGTCACGTCCAGGTCTACAACCACGGACTGCACAGCTATCGCGACCTGCCGATCCGTTACGGCGAATTCGGCGCCTGCCATCGCAACGAGCCCTCGGGCGCGCTGCACGGGATCATGCGCGTGCGCAGCTTCACGCAGGACGACGGCCATATCTTCTGCACGCCCGAACAGATCGAATCCGAAGTCACGGCCTTCCATCGCCAAGCGATGCAGGTCTATGACCACTTCGGCTTCTCCGACATTTCGCTCAAGATCGCGCTGCGCCCGGAAAAACGTCTGGGCACCGACGAAACCTGGGATAAGGCCGAGGGCGCCTTGCGCGCTGCCTTGGCGGCGTGTGGCGTCGAATGGCAGGAATTGCCGGGCGAAGGCGCGTTCTACGGCCCGAAGATCGAATACCACATGCGTGACTCGATTGGCCGCGGTTGGCAGGTCGGCACCATGCAGGTCGATTTCATGATGCCCGAGCGCCTGGGCGCCGAGTATGTGGACGAGCATTCGAGCCGTCAGCACCCGGTGATGCTGCATCGCGCCATCGTCGGATCGATGGAGCGGTTCCTCGGCATCCTCATCGAAAATCATGCCGGTGCGCTGCCGTCCTGGCTTGCTCCGGTGCAGGCCGTGGTGCTCAACATCACCGACGCGCAGGGCGATCATGTCGCTTTCGTGCAGAAATCCCTTGTAAATCAAGGTTTCCGGGTCGCCGCCGATTTGCGGAACGAGAAGATCGGCTATAAAATCCGCGAGCACACGATGCAGAAAGTCCCTTACCTGCTGGTCGTCGGTGACCGCGAGAAGGAATTGGGCCTGGTTGCCGTGCGCACGCGCAGCGGCGAAGATTTGGGCACAATGACGCCGGAAGCTTTCGCCGCAAAGCTGCGCAACGAATCCACCCCGGTCGCCTGAGGCGACCGGATTCCGAAAAACGAACGAGGATTGTCGAATCAATACGCCAGCGACCGAAAAAGGTAACCGCAAGAACAATGAGATCCGCGTCCCGCGCGTACGCGTGATTGGTGCGGATGGAGAAATGGTCGGCGTGCTATCGCGCGATGAAGCGCTGGCGCTTGCGGAAGAATCGGGCATGGACCTCGTCGAGATCCAGCCGACGGCGGATCCGCCGGTCTGCCGCATCATGGATTACGGCAAGTTCAAGTTCGAGGCCCAGAAAAAGGCCAATGCCGCCAAGAAGAAGCAGAAGATCGTCGAGATCAAGGAACTCAAGTTCCGCCCGACGACCGACGACGGCGACTACAACATCAAGTTGCGCAATCTTCGCCGTTTCCTGGAAGAGGGCGACAAGGTCAAGGTCAACATCCGTTTCAAGGGCCGCGAAATGGCCCACCAGGAGTTGGGCATGGAGATGGCGCGCCGGATCGAAGCCGACCTCGCCGACGAAGTGGTCATCGAGCAGCGGCCGCGCCTGGAAGGCCGACAGATGATCATGATGATCGCCCCCAAAAGAAAATAATCGGCCAAAGGTCGATACCCCCCGTTATCCCTTCCCCGCTTGTGGGGAGAGGGCAAAGGGAGGGGAAAACGCGCCGCGAGGCGCGTTTTTTGTTGCCGCTCGCGGAAATCCACTTAAATGCGGAGCGGACGCCGCCCGACATTTGATCCCGCCCCACCCCCGGATCCCACCTCATGCAGTCCACGATGGACTTCTGCCTGGGGAAGCTCGAGGAGAGGGGGCGGGCGGCTTTCCATATGTGAGCGCGGACAGGGCTGGTTACGGATCAATCAACTTGCCTAAGCCACTGACTTTCCTGCATAATCACCGGTTCTTGGCTCCGGCCAAGAGCCCCGGTGCGGTATCCGGGCCCGGAACATCGGGCGAAGCCGCTATGGACCCAGCGTTGGATTCTTTGAATTCAATGACTTACAAGCCGACACAGGCAGGACGGAAAGACCGGGCTCAATGAGTTTTCGCGACGAAGTCGCGCAAGACCCAGACAAGCTTGGCGCCTAGGTCAGTCAAATAAAAAAACCGAAGGGACACCCACATGGCCAAGATCAAGATCAAGACCAATCGTGCGGCGGCCAAGCGCTTCCGGAAGACCGCTTCCGGCAAGTACAAGGCAGGCCACGCAAACCGTAGCCACATCCTCACCAAGAAATCGACCAAGCGTAAGCGCAACCTCCGCCAGACGAACCACGTCCGCGCCGAGGATTCCGGCCGTCTTGATCGCCAGCTGCCCTATCTCTGAGGAGGACTGAACCATGGCACGAGTCAAACGTGGTGTAACGGCGCGCCGTCGCCACAAGAAAATCATCAAGCTGGCGAAGGGCTATTTCAACGCCCGTCGCAAAGTCTTCCGCGTCGCCAAGCAGGCCGTCACCAAGGCTGCGCAGTACGCCTACATCGGCCGCAAGCAGCGCAAGCGCCAGTTCCGCGCCCTGTGGATCGTGCGCATCAACGCCGCCGCGCGTATGTACGGCCTGAGCTACAGCCGTTTCATGAACGGTCTGCTGAAAGCCGACATCAAGCTCGACCGCAAGGCCCTCGCCGACATCGCCGTGCACGACCTGCCGGCTTTCGGCAAGATCGCCGAGCAGGCCAAGCGCGCTCTCGCTGCGTAAGGCACAGTTGTAGGAGCGCTTTCAGGCGCGATCGCGGCTAAAGCCGCTCTACGACCGAAAGAGATGGGGAAGGGCGAGAGTCCTTCCCCATTTTGTTTTGTGGACTCCGTTGCAATCGACATGGATTCGAGATCCGCATGAGCGATATTGAAAATTTGACCCGCTCGGCCCTCGCCGACATCGCCGCTGCTGCCAACCTCGACGCGCTCGAAGCGCAGCGCGTCGCATTGCTGGGCAAGTCCGGCAGCATCACCGGCCAGCTCAAGCAGCTTGGCGCCCTGCCTGCCGATCAGCGCAAGGCTTTTGGCGAACACATCAATCGCGCGAAGGACAGCGTCAACGAAGCTATTTCCGCGCGCAAGACGGTTCTCGAAGATGCCGCCTTCGCCGAACGACTGGCCACCGAGAGCGTCGATGTAACCTTGCCCGGTCGCGGCAACGGCATAGGCAACCTGCACCCGGTTTCGCGCACGCTCGAGCGCATCACCGACATTTTCGCGCGCCTCGGTTACCAGCTCGCCGACGGCCCCGAGATCGAGGACGACTGGCATAACTTCGAAGCGCTGAATTTCCCGCCGCATCATCCGGCGCGCGCGATGCACGACACGTTCTATTTCCCTCCCGATGAAAGCGGCGCCGCCCGCCTGCTGCGCACGCATACCTCGGGCGTGCAAGTGCGTTTCATGCAGGAAAACAAGCCGCCGCTGCGCATGATCGCCGCCGGCAAGGTCTATCGCTCCGATTCCGACCAGACGCACACGCCGATGTTCCATCAGGTCGAAGGTCTGCTCGTCGACGAAACCTCCAGCTTCGCCGACCTCAAGGGCACGCTCGCCGAATTCGTGCGCGCGTTCTTCGAGCGTGATTTCGAGATGCGTTTTCGCCCCAGCTATTTCCCCTTCACCGAGCCGTCGGCGGAAGTGGATATCGCCTGGCAGCAGCCCGATGGCAGCACGCGCTGGCTGGAAGTCCTAGGCTGCGGCATGGTGCATCCGAACGTGCTGCGCAACTGCGGCATTGATCCGGAACGCTACACCGGCTTCGCTTTCGGCCTCGGCGTGGAACGCTTTGCGATGCTGCGTTACGGCGTCAACGACCTGCGCAGTTTCTTCGAGAACGATGCGCGGTTCCTGAAGCAGTTCGCCTGATGGCTGGGAATAGGAAATCGGAAGTCGAGAATCGTTTCTCGTCCCAGATTCCTTCCCAGGCCGGTATCGCGATTCCCAATTCCCAATTCTCCATTCCCGGCCCTTTATGAAATTCCCCGAAAGCTGGCTCCGCGAACACGTCACGGTCAATGCCACGCGCGATGAACTCGCTGCCAGCCTGACCGCCATCGGCCTGGAGGTCGAAGGCGTTGAAAACATCGGCGCGGCGCTCGATGGCGTCGTGGTCGCGGAAATTCTTTCCTGCGCCAAGCATCCGGAAGCCGATCGCCTGCAGGTCTGCCAGGTTTCCGTGGGCACCGGCGAGCCGGTGCAGATCGTCTGCGGCGCACCGAATGCACGCGCCGGCCTGAAGGCACCGCTGGCCACGATTGGCGCGAAGTTGCCTGGCGGCATGGATATCAAGGCCGCGAAACTGCGCGGCGTCGAATCGTTCGGCATGTTGTGTTCGGCGAAAGAATTGGCGATCGATCCCGATGCTTCCGGCCTGCTGGAATTGCCGATCGACGCGCCGGTCGGCAGGCCGCTCGCAGATTATCTCGGTCTGCCCGATGCCAGCTTCGAACTCAAGCTCACGCCCAATCGTGCCGATTGTTTCAGTGTGCGCGGCGTGGCGTTCGATGTCGCAGCCGCCTTGGGCACGAGCGTCAACGCGCTTGAGATTCCGGAAGCGAAGATTGAAATCGACAACGCATTCACCATCGACTTGCAAGCCGGTGCCGATTGCCCGCGCTACTGCGGACGCATCGTCGAAGGCGTGAATCCTGCGGCATTGTCACCGCTGTGGCTTACTGAAAAACTCAAACGCGCCGGGCTGCGCCCGATCAGCCCGCTGGTCGATATCGCCAACTTCGTGATGCTTGAACTTGGCCAGCCCATGCATGCCTTCGATGCCGACACCTTGCGCGGCCCGATCGGCGTGCGTCACGGCAAGACCGGCGAAACCTGCAAGTTGCTCGATGGTCGCGACGCCATGATCGATGCCGGCTTTCTCGTCGTTACCGACGCCGACAAGCCGGTCGCGCTCGCCGGCATCATGGGCGGCTTCGATACCCGCGTGACCGAGACGACCGCACGCGTTTTTCTTGAAAGCGCGCACTTTGCACCGTCCGCGATCATCGGCCGTGCGCGCAAGCTTGGCCTGCATACCGACGCTTCGCATCGTTTCGAACGTGGCGTCGATCCATCGCTCCCGCGTTACGCACTCGAGCGCGCGACGGCTCTTGTGCAGCAGATCATGGGCGGCCAAGCGGGACCGATCAGCGAAACGGAGTTGCCCGAACATCTGCCGTTGCCAGCGCCCGTCCTGCTGCGACGTGATCGCCTCGCACGCGTGCTCGGTGTCGTGGTCGCGCCGGCGGAAGTCGAACGCATCCTGCGTGCGCTGGGCATGCAGGTGACGACGACGACGGAGGGCTGGCAAGTCACCGCGCCGACGCGCCGTTTCGACATCGCGATCGAGGAAGACCTGATCGAGGAAGTCGCGCGCATCCATGGCTACGAAGCGATCCCTGTGCGCACGCCGGCCGGCGAAATCCGTCTGGTCGCGCCGAGTGAAACCCGCGTCCCCGACGCGGTGCTGCGCCGGCAATTGGTCGCGCAGGATTATCTCGAGGCGATCAACTACGCCTTCGTCGATGCGCAGACGTTGACGACCTGGCATTTGCAGGACGGCGCCGTCGCACTCGCCAATCCGCTGACATCGGAGCTCGGCGTGATGCGCACGTCGTTGTTGCCTGGACTGGTCGAAGCGTTGCGCGGCAATCGCGCGCGACAGCAGGAGCGCGTTCGCCTGTTCGAACTTGGGCGCGTGTTTCACCTTGACGCCGGCAAGGCGCCGCGCGAAACCCGCCGCATCGCCGCGATCGCCACCGGTCATGCCGACGCCGAACGCTGGTCGATCAGCGCTCGCGATATCGATTTCCACGATCTGAAGACTGAGGTGGAGCGTTTGCTGGCGCTTGCCGGAGCGACCGGCGAATTCCGACCGGCGACCGAGCCGTTCGGCCATCCCGGACGCAGCGCCACGATCTGGCGCGACGGCCAGCGCATTGGCTGGATCGGCCATCTGCATCCGCGCCTGGCCAAGGCTTTGGATCTGGATGGCGAGGTGGTCGGCTTCGAGCTCGACTTGGACATCGTCACTGCCCGCCCGGTCCCTCGTGCCGAGAGCCTGTCCCGGTTTCCGTTCGTCCGCCGGGACCTCGCGCTCGTCGTCCCGGAAACCATGCCTTGGGCCGCGCTTGAAGCCAGCCTCAAGGCCGCGCTGGGCGGGCGCTTGCGGGAGGTCGTGTTGTTCGACCAATACCGTGGCCCCGGTCTCGAAAACGGTACAAAGAGCCTCGCTATGGGCTTGATATTGCAGGACGTTTCCCGCACTCTGACCGACCTAGACGCCGATCAGGCGGTCGGCGATGCCTTGGCGGCGTTGGCCTCCGACTGCGGTGCCCAGTTAAGGAAATGAGTGCCGTCGCGGACGGCGGCTCGCAGGGGATGAGATGGCATTGACCAAGGCCGAAATGGCCGAACGCTTGTTCGAGGAAGTCGGTCTGAACAAGCGTGAAGCCAAAGAGTTCGTGGACGCCTTTTTCGACGCGCTGCGCGAGTCGCTGGAACGGGGGCAGAGCATCAAGCTCTCCGGCTTCGGCAACTTCGACCTGCGGCAGAAGAACCAGCGCCCGGGCCGCAATCCGAAAACCGGAGAAGAGATTCCGATTTCGGCGCGCACGGTCGTTACCTTCCGTCCGGGTCAGAAGCTGAAGGAGCGCGTGGAGGCATATGCTGGATCCGGGCAGTAACCGCGAGCTACCGCCGATCCCGGCGAAGCGCTACTTCACCATCGGTGAAGTCAGCGAGCTGTGCGACGTCAAGCCGCACGTGCTGCGTTATTGGGAAACCGAATTCGAGAGCCTCAGCCCGGTCAAGCGCCGTGGCAATCGTCGCTATTACCAACGCCACGACGTGTTGATGATCCGCCAGATCCGCGGCCTGCTTTACGAGCAGGGCTACACCATCAGCGGCGCGCGGCAACGCCTTGAAGGCGAGTCCGGCCGCGTCGAGACCAGCATGTCGGCGCAGATCGTCAAGCAGGTGCGCATGGAACTCGAAGAAGTGTTGGCGCTGCTCAAGCGCTGAATCGGCAATGTAGGAGCGACGCAAGTCGCGAACTCGCTCATATGGGCATCCGGCTCGCGATTTGCGTCGCTCCTACACACCAGCAATTCCCGTATAATCGCCAGCCTGTCGGGGCGTAGCGCAGCCTGGTAGCGCATCTGCCTGGGGGGCAGAGGGTCGTGGGTTCAAATCCCGCCGTCCCGACCAAGTATCAAAGCAAGTTAGTTCAAAAAACCCGCCTTCCGGCGGGTTTTTTCTGAGCCGCATGAGCGGCGATGCCACTGCTCTGTCAAAGCAAGCTAGTTCAAAAAAACCCGCCGGAAGGCGGGTTTTTTCTGAGTCGCATGAGCGGCGATACTACTGCTCTGTCAAAGCAAGCTAGTTCAAAAAACCCGCCTCCCGGCGGGTTTTTTCTTTTCATCGGGAGGATGGTGCAACCGGTCCTCAGCTATCAAAGAGCGCCGCATCCAGGGCCAGCAACGACGTCGGTCCGCTGCGCATGGTTGCCGCATGCGAATGGATGCGCGGCAAGATGCGGGCGAAATAGAAGCGCGCGGTTTCACGCTTCATCGTGCGGAAGTCAGCAGGGTAGTCGCCGGCATCCGCGGTCGCCACGGCGCGGGCCCACCAGTAAGCCAGCGCGACGTAGCCGGAATAGAAAAGGTAGTCGACCGAAGCCGCGCCTACTTCATCGGCATTGCTCATCGCTTTCTTGCCGATTTCCATGGTCAGCTCGCCCCATTGTTTGGTCACTTCCGCGAGCGGCAGCACGAATTCGGTGAGCTCTGGCTTGGTCGCATTGGCTTCGCAGAATTTCTGGATCATGCCCAGGAACTGGCGCATGCCGGCACCCTGCAGTTGCATGATCTTGCGGCCCAGCAGGTCGAGCGCCTGGATCTGCGTGGTGCCTTCGTAGATCGTGGTGATGCGGGCGTCGCGCGCGAGCTGCTCCATGCCCCATTCGGCAACGTAACCATGCCCACCGAAAACCTGCATCGAATGGTAGGTGCATTCGTTCGCCCATTCGGTGAGCAGGCCCTTGGTGATCGGCGTGAGGAAGCCCAGCAATTCGTCGGCAGCTTTCTTCTCTGCTTCATCCGTCGAGCGCTCGATCACGTCCACCTGCGTCGTCGCATGCAGGGCCAGCATGCGTGAGCCTTCCGCCAGCGATTTGCAGGTCAGCAGCATGCGGCGGATATCCGGATGCACGATCAGCGGGTCGGCGGGTTTGTCCGGGAATTTCGCGCCGCTCATCGCGCGGCCCTGCAGGCGGTCGCGCGCGTAGGCGAGGGCATTCTGGTAGGCGCGATCCATCAGGCCCAGGCCTTGCAGGCCGACGGCGAGGCGCGCGGTATTCATCATCGTAAACATCGCGTTGAGGCCTTTGTTCGGCTGACCAATCAAATAGCCTTGCGCGCCGTCGAAGTTCATCACGCAGGTCGCCGAACCGTGGATGCCCATCTTGTGTTCGATTGAACCGCAGCGCACCGTGTTGCGCTCGCCGACCACGCCTTCGCGCGTGACCTTGAATTTCGGCACGATGAACAGCGAAATGCCTTTCACGCCCGCCGGCGCATCGGGAAGACGCGCGAGTACCAGGTGAATGATGTTGTCGGTGAAATCGTGTTCGCCGCCGGTGATGAAAATCTTGGTGCCGGTGACGGCATAGCTGCCGTCAGCATTGGCTTCAACGCGGGTTTTCAGCAGACCCAGATCAGAGCCGCAATGCGGCTCGGTCAGGCACATCGTGCCGGTCCATTGACCGGCGATGATCGGCTTGAGGAAGACCTCCTTCTGCCAGTCTTCGCCATGATGTTTCAGCGCTTCGACGGCGCCGTGCGAGAGCAGAGGATAGTTGCCCCAGGAAAGATTGGCGGCATCGATCATTTCCTTGGCGGCGGCACCGAAACTTTCCGGCAGGTCCTGGCCTCCCATCGCTTCTGGCGCGGTCAGACCGGTCCAGCCGCCCTCGACGAATTGCGCGTACGCCTGCTTGAATCCCGGCGGTGTGGTCACCGTGCCGTTGGCCTTGTCGAAGACGCAACCATGCTCATCGCCGACCGCGTTGAGCGGCGCCAGCACCGATTGCGTGAACTTCGCTGCTTCCTCCAGCACCGCATCCATCAGATCGCGTTCGGCGTTGACGATGCCAAGGCGTTGATAGATTTTCTCGGCGCCGATCACGTCGAAGAGCGCGAACTTGATGTCGCGAAGCGGGGCGGTGTAGTTGTTCATTGCGTGCTTCCTTGGATGTCGATGCGCCGCGCGTCAGCGCATGACGCCGGTGAGGCCGGGAGCGGGATTGAGCGTGCTCTCGTAGCTGAATTCGTCGTCGCGTTTCGGATCATGGGTATTGATCCGGCCCGACAAGGTGTAGCGCACCGGTCGGCCGGCGGAGAGCGCCGACGCGAGCGTGGCTTTCGCCAGCAAGGCTGGGCTGATCGTGGTGCTGACGATATCGGCGGACTCGGGACCGATCGTCAGCGCCGGAGTGAGCGTGATCGCGCCGGCATCCTGGCCTGAAACGACCAGTTTTGCGCGGACGCTGTCGAAGGTGGTCGGGACGTTGCTGAAATTCTGCAAGCGGACCGTCAAGCGCCATTGGCCGTTGGCCTGGGCGACCAGTTCCTGCAGGCTCGCGCGCGGCGGATTGATCATTTTCTTGGTGCCACCGAAACATCCGGCAAGGAGGGCGGTGAACAACAAAGCGAGCAGCAGTCTGGAGGCGTGGCGCATTGGGTATATCCCTTGATTCATCGCGGCGAGCATAGCAGGCGGCCTCTTTGGAACGTCGCAGCGGCGCGGTGTTCCCGCGATCCCAATGTGGAGGTCGCCATGGCGGCGATGTCTTGCTCGAACATCGGCCAGTCAATGCGATCCGGGGCGCGCGTGACGAGACAAGCGACAAGGGCGATGCGCTATCAGGGCGGCGGTGAACATCACCGTCGGGTCGCGACAGAAGACTTGTTGCCGTCGCCGTCGCCGCTTGGGCAGGCACGAGACAGCGATCGTATCGATGGCAGCG
>Ga0207983_1000004_pt1 | contig 40866 bp, 38 predicted proteins | sample SoimicmetaGmgHMB_FD_188341 | JGI IMG/M metagenome (GOLD analysis project Ga0207983, IMG submission 188341) | Soil and rhizosphere microbial communities from Laval, Canada - mgHMB (SPAdes) (version 2) | ecosystem: Environmental > Terrestrial > Soil > Agricultural land | place: Laval, Canada...
CGATCGACTTCGGCTAGCGGATCGGCGAGTTCGCGCGTCTCGGTGATCTCGCCGTGCTCGCGCACTTCCAGCGTGTGACCGCGAAACGTGTACGTGCGGCGCGCGGGCAGGCCGATGATCGAATAGCGCCCCCAGGTTTCGCCGCCTTCGACCGATTCGAACAGATAGGTGTGCGGACCGTCAGCAAGCTTGAGGTAGACCGACAGCGGCGTGTCGAGATCGGACAGCACCTCGCGCACGATCGGGATGCGGTTATGGCCAGCGGCGGCGAGCTGCCGGAATTTTTCGGCTGAAATCACTGGGAGATCCGGGTTTGACGCGAGCGTCGAGTATAGCCAATGCCCTTCAATGCAGCGGGCTGGCGCTCACGATCACGCCATCTTCGTCGGCATACAACCAGTCGCCGGGCTTGATGTCGGTGCCGCCGATGCGCACGGCGACATTGCGCAGGCCCTGGCCGAGTTTCTCGGTCTTGCGCGGGCAGGTGCCGATCGCCTTGACGCCGAGCGGCAACGCCGAGATGGCAACGCTGTCGCGGATGCAGCCGAACACAACAATGCCGGTCCAGCCATTGGCCACCGCCATTTCCGCGAGCTGGTCGCCGAGCAGCGCGCGCCGCAACGAGCCGCCGCCATCGATCACCAGCACGCGACCCTCGCCGTTTTCCGACAGCGCCTCGCGCACCTTCGAATTGTCCTCGTAGGCGAGCACAGTGCTGACCCGACCGAAGAAAGCGGTCTTGCCGCCAAAATCGCTGAACAATTCCTCGACCACGCGGGCGAGGTCGCCGTGGTTGTCGCATAGGTCGGCAGTGCGCTGGTTCATGGTGGAGCCTCCGGAACGTAACGTAGGAGCCAGCTTGCTGGCGACCAAGCCTACCCAGACAACAACTACCCAATGCTCGCCTGCTTGCGTGGATCAAACAATGTCCTGTCGCCAGCAAGCTGGCTCCTACGTCTGCGAAGCTGCGACCTCTTCGCGCATGCGCCGGATCACCTCGGCGTAGTCGGGTGCGTTAAAGATCGCGGAACCGGCGACGAAGGTATCGGCACCGGCAGCGGCGATCGCAGCGATGTTGTCGACCTTCACGCCGCCATCGATTTCCAGGCGGATGTCGCGGCCGCTGGCGTCGATGCGTTTGCGCACCGCGCGCAACTTGTCCAGCGCCGAGGGAATGAAACTCTGGCCACCGAAACCGGGGTTCACCGACATGATCAACACGAGATCGAGTTCGTCGAGCACGTGGTCGAGATAGTCGAGCGGCGTCGCCGGATTGAACACCAGCCCGGCCTGGCAGCCCTGCGCCTTGATCAGCTGGATGGTGCGATGCACGTGCTCGCTGGCTTCCGGATGGAAACTGATCAGCGAGGCGCCGGCCTTGGCGAAATCCGGGACGATGCGATCCACCGGCTTGACCATCAGATGCACGTCGATCGGCGCGGTGACGCCGTGCTTGCGCAGCGCCTCGCAGACCAGCGGGCCGATGGTGAGGTTGGGCACGTAGTGATTGTCCATCACGTCGAAATGCACCCAGTCGGCGCCGGCCTTGAGCACGTTGTCGACTTCTTCGCCGAGCCTGGCGAAATTCGCGGAAAGGATGGACGGCGCGATCAGGCATTTCGACATGGCTCAACCCTTGTGGCGTTGCTGCTGGATGGATTCGTAGGCGGCGTTGATTTCGCGGGCACGGGTTTCGGCGAGCTCGCGGATTTCCTTCGCGGCGCTGGCGACGCGATCGGGATGGTATTCGGAAATCAATCGTCGCCAGGCCTGTTCGACTTCGTCATCGCTGGCGGTCGGCAACAGACCGAGCGTGGCGTAGTGATCGAGCATGGTTGCTTGCGGTGGCGGCGGAGGTGGCGGCGCGGAAACCTGGCCGCCGAATATTCCGATGTCGTAAAGATGGCCGAGGACCAGGCCCAGCACCATGAACTGCGGACGCCGCGTCAGCACGCCCAGCAGGAAGCCGATGACCTTGCCTTTCCAGCGCGTCATGGCTTGGCCATCGGCGCGCGGGCCGCGGGCTGCTGCGAATACCAGCGTGCAAGTGCGGCGATGTCGCGCGGCTGCAAGGTGTTGGCGATCGAATTCATCGGCACCGCCTTGCGGCTGCCATCACGATAAGCGGCGAGCGCGTTGATCAGATAGGTCTCGTCCTGGCCGGCGAGATGCGGCGTACCGGCGACATGGCTGTGCCCGTCGACACCATGGCAGGCCGCGCACAGACCGAGTTTCGCCGGTCGCGGTGGCGCGGCGGCCTGGGCCGCAACACAGAGAAAGATCAGTGCGGCCGCAGCCAGGAATCGATGCATGCGGCGATTCTAGCAGCCGCCCCGCGCGGAGGCCCGGTTACAATGGCGCCTGCCCAGACCCGCGCCTCGCGCCCGCCGGCCGCGCGTCCCACCTTCCCGTCTCGTCCCGGATCCGCCCGTGCCCACCACCCTGCATACCTCCGACCTGCCCGGCCTGCCCCTGCTGCATCGTGGCAAGGTGCGCGATGTTTATGGCCTGCCGAACAATCGTCTGTTGATGGTCGCCAGCGATCGCCTTTCCGCTTTCGACGTGGTGCTGCCTGATCCGATTCCGGGCAAGGGCGAGATGCTCTGCCAGATCTCGAATTTCTGGTTCGGCAAAACCTCTCACCTGATGCCGAATCACCTCACCCACGAAGCCGTCGCGAGCGTGCTGCCGGCCGGCGTCGATCTCGCGCTGTATGCGCAGCGCAGCGTGATCACCAAGAAACTCAAGCCGGTGCCTGTGGAAGCGATCGCCCGCGGTTACATCATCGGCAGCGGCTGGAAGGACTATCAGAAGACCGGCGGTATCTGCGGCATCGAATTACCGAAAGGACTGCGCCAGGCCGAACAATTGTCGGCGCCGATCTTCACGCCCTCGACCAAGGCGGCGGTCGGCGACCACGACGAGAACGTCAGCTTCGATGCGATCGTCGCGCAGATCGGCGGCGACCTCGCCGAGCAGGTCCGTGCAGCAACGCTGAAGATCTACGATTTCGCCGCACGTTACGCCGCCACGCGCGGCATCATCATCGCCGACACCAAGTTCGAGTTCGGCCAGGACGAACACGGCGTGCTGCACGTGATGGACGAGATGCTGACGCCGGATTCGTCGCGGTTCTGGCCGGCCGATTCGTATGCGGTCGGCATCAGCCCGCCGAGTTACGACAAGCAATACGTGCGCGACTATCTGGAAACGCTGGACTGGAACAAGACCGCGCCCGGTCCGCGCGTGCCGGCCGAGGTGATCGAGGCCACACGCGGAAAATATGCCGAGGCGCTGCTGCGTCTCGCCGACATCAGCATCGCCTGAGCCGACACGATGAGGGACACCATGCGCAGCGCCGATTCCCTGCTCGCCCAGTATTCGTCCGATCACCAGAACGCCATCAACCAATGGATCCACGTGGTCTGCGTACCGGCAATCTTCTGGTCGGTGACCGCAATGCTCTGGTGCATTCCGGTGCCGACCAGTTATTTCAACACCGGCACCTGGTGCGCGCTGGCGATGTTCGCCGCCTGGGCTTACTACTGGCAGCTGTCAAAAAAACTGTCGTTGGGCCTGTTCGTCTGCTTCTTCGGCATCATGCTGCTCAACCAGTTCATCGCCACGCACTACGGCATGCGCTTCCTTCTCGGATTGGGCATCGGCGTGTTCGTGGTCGCGTGGATTGGCCAGTTCATCGGCCATATCTACGAGCGCAAGCGCCCGAGTTTCTTCACCGACCTGGTCTATCTGCTGATCGGCCCGATGTGGACGCTGGACAAGCTCTATCGCCGGATCGGCATTGGCCGCTGAGGCACGCGGCGGTTTCGGCGCACGCGATCTGCTGCTGGTTTCGCTAATCTGCCTGGCTTGGGCCGGCAACTTCCTCGCCTCGAAACTCGCACTGCTGGAATTGCCACCGCTGTTGTTCACGGCGCTGCGCCTGGGACTGCTGGCAGTTTTGCTTGCCGCCTTTCTCAAGCGGCCATCGCGTGAACAATGGCCGCGCCTGATCGCGGTTGCGCTGTGCAACGGCGTGCTGCATTTCGGACTCAGTTTCTGGTCGCTGAAGCTGTCGAAGAACATCGCCTCGCCGGCGATCGTCATGCAAAGTTATGTGCCGATGGCGACGCTGTTGGCGTGGTGGCTGCTGGGCGAGCGCTTCCATTGGCGCACCGGCGCGGCGATCGCGCTGAGTTTTCTCGGCGTACTGGTGCTGGGTTTCGACCCGGTCGTGCTGGCGAGTCCCGCGGCGCTCGCGTTGATGCTGGTGTCGGCGTTCTTTCTTGGTCTGGGCACGGTCTTCCTGCGCGGCCTCAAGGGCATGAGCGCGGTAAATCAGCAGGGCTGGGCGGCGATGATCGGCGTCGGGCCGTTGCTGCTCTGGAGCTTGCTCGTCGAACCCAATGCGCTGGCCGCCGCAAGCCACGCAAGCTGGGTGGCCTGGGCCGGTGTCGCCTACGCGGCGGTCATCGCCTCGCTGGTCGGGCACGGCATTTACTACGTATTGATGCAGAGACACCCGGTCGCGCAGGTCACGCCGTATCTGTTGGCGACGCCGCTGCTGGCGACACTGCTCGGCATCATCTTCCTGCACGACCAAGTCGGCCCGCGCCTGTGGCTGGGTGGCGCGATGGTACTCGGCGGCGTGCTGATCATCGGGCTGCGTAATCTTGCGAAATCGCGCGAGATTGTTTCCGCGAGCAGAATCTGACGCCGGACATTCGTAGGAGCGACGTCAGCCGCAACCACTTCCTCGGCTGCGTTGACAGAAAATCTCTTCGCCTCACCCACGCTCTCGAAATCCACGGTCCGACTGATGCCGGTTCGGTCAGCACATCCTGTGCTGACTCACCGTCGCCGGCCGTCCCTGGCCGGCTCACAGTCTCCCCATGAATTTCGAGAGCGCTCTGTCAATTCGACCCGTTTGTCTGGAAGCTGTCGCCCTGGATTGGATGGTGCGGCAACGACATTGACTCTATCGAGCGGAACAAGATTCGCTCTTTAAGACAATCCGACGTTATTTCAGAGCGACATCGTGGTCGACGGAGTGTGTCCGTGAGCAGGCCAGGGATGGCCTGCGACGGTGAGTCGGCACAGGATGTGTCGACCGAACCGGCACGGATTCCCCGTCGGCCGCGGTGTCGCGGGTGCGAGGACGAAGTGGTTTTCGAAGGTCCATCTCGGCAAGCGGATAAGCTTGGGCGGACACCGCTTCCAGGTAGGTATGGTCGCCGGCAAGCTGGCTCCTACGATTGGCGATTTTCGAGGCAAGAAAAAACGGGCCGAAGCCCGTTTTTCTTTTTCTGATTTGCCGGATCGGGAACAGGTCAGACCTGCTCTTTTCCGTCCAACGACACATGCGGCGTCCAATCGTCCTTCTCGCCGGGACGCAGGATCCAGCGGCATAGCGCTGGCAGGAAGATGATCGCGGCGAGCATGTTCACCACGAACATGAAGGTGAGCATGATGCCCATGTCGGCCTGGAACTTGAGGTCGGAGAACATCCACATCGCCACGCCCGCCGCCAGCGTCAGCGCGGTGTAGAAGATCGCGATACCGGTGGTCTTGAGGGCGATGAAGTACGACTCGCTCAAGGTTCGTCCCTGCAGCATCGCCTCGCGCATGCGCGCGAAGATGTAGATGCCGTAGTCCACGCCGATGCCGACGCCAAGCGCGACCACGCACAGGGTGTTGATCTTCATGCCGATGCCCAGCTGCACCATCAGCGAGTGGCCAAGCTCGGTCACCAGTACCAGCGGCAGCAGGATGCACAGCGCCGCACGCGGGCTGCGGAAGCTGATCAGGCACATCACGAACACGGCACCGTAGAGCAGATAGAGGATGAAATGCTCTTTCTCGCGCACGGTGTCGTTGATCGCCGCCATCACGCCGACGTTACCGGTGGCCAGGCGCAGATTGACCTGATCGCTATGGAAGCTCGGGTCGGCGTCGGTCTTGGCCTTGAGCTGCTTCTGCAGGTTCACGCCTGGCGTATAGACGCCGTTCTCGCTGCGGAATTTCTTTACCGCTGCGACCACGCGGTCGATCGTCGTCGCCTGGTGGTCGGAAGTGAAAATGGTCACCGGGATCGCGCTGCAGTCGGCATTGAGCAGGCCCGAATCGGTCTCGAAACTTTGCGTCGCCTGGCGCAGCGTATCGGGATCGCGCGGCAACACGCGCCAGCGGATCGAACCGTCGTTCCAGCCGGCGTTGACGATCTTCGCAGCCATCGGAAGCGTCAACACCTGCTCGACGCCCTTGACGTTCTGCATGTGCCAGGCAAAACGATCGATCGTTTCCATCGCCTTGTAGCTGCCCGTGCAGGCGCCCGGCGCGGCTTCGGCGATGACGCTGAGGATGTCAACACCGAGCGCGAACTTGCTGCTTATCACGCCGGCATCGATGTTGTAGCGCGCGTCGGCTTTCAATTCCGCCACGCCTTTCTGGGCGTCGCCGACCATCACGCGATTGCCGTACTGCCAGGCGAAGAACCAGATCACCGCACCGACGACGATCACGCCCATCGCCGCCGACGGACGGCTGAGCTTGGACAGCGCCAGCCAGATCTTGTCGAACTGAGTGAGTTGGCGCAGGCGGAACGCGCGCTTGCGATCGAGGTTGCGCAACTTGGTGTAGCTCAGCAGCACCGGCAGCAGGATCAGGTCGGTGAGAATGGTGATCGCGACGCCGACGGTGGCGGTGATCGCGAGCTCCTTGATCATCTGGATCGGGATGAACCAGATCGCACCGAAACCGATGCAACCGGCCAGCAAGGCCACGGTGCCGGGCACCAGCAGCATACGGAAGGACAGGCGCGCGGCTTCCAGCGGCGGCACGGCGAACTTGGCGCGTTCGCGCAATTCCTCGACGCTGCCCTCTTCAAGACCGCCGAAGAAGATTTCGCCGCGGAAGCGGTTGATCATCTGCTCGCCGTGACTGACCGCGATCGCGAATATCAGGAAGGGCGTGAGCATGTTCATCGGATCGATGCCGAAGCCCATGAGCTTGAGCGCACCGAGCATCCACACTACCGAGATCAGCGCCGACAGCACGGTGAGGCTGGCGAGCTTGGCCGACGAGGAGTACAGGAACAGCAGCAGCCAGGTGAAGGCGATGGTGATCGCGAAGAACTTGATCACCGACTGCGCGCCATCGGTGATGTCGCCGACCATCTTGGCGAAACCGATGATGTGCACGCAGACGCCTTTCGCACCCGCAACCGGCTTGCCCTGCTCGGCGAGGCGGCAGGACGGCGAATCGGTTTCGTATTTCGCGCGGATCGCCTCGAGCTGGTGGCCGATCTCCTGGTAGTTGAGCGGCTTCGGGCCGGCGTTTTCCGGAATCAGGTCAGCCCAGATCATCGCGCCGGAATAATCCTTGGCGACGAAACGGCCGACGATGTTGGCCTTGACGATGTTGGCGCGGATCGTGTCGAACTGATCGGGGCGCGCGACGAAACCGGCGGTGTTCGGCGAGAAATCCTGCGGAATCACGTTGCCGCCGGCGAGGCCGTCCTCGACCACCTCGATGAAGCGGACGTTGGGCGTGAACAGCGAACGCACGCGTGCGTCGTCGGTGGCATCGAGATTGATCACGTCGTTGGTGACGTGTTCGAGCGTGGCCATGTAGCTCTGGCTGAAGATGTTGCCGTCCTTGGCCATCACTGCAACCAGGACGCGGTTGGCGCCGCCGAAGTCCTGTTCGTAGTCCAGGAACGTCTTCATGTACTCGTGCTGCAGCGGGATCTGCTTCTTGAAGCCGGCGTCGATTTTCAGCTGCGAGGCCATGAAGGCCATCAGCACGGTGACGACCGCGAAGGTGATCAGCACCGCGGGCCGTGCGCCAAAAACGATTCTTTCTGCGAAGCGACTGAAAGCGCTCATTGGAACTCCATCACTTCGGAAGGTAGAGATCGGCACCCTTGTCGCCGATCAGCACGTATTGGCCGCTGCCGGTCGCTTGCACGCCTGACAACACCGGAATGTCGCCAGCCTGATTGGAGAAGGTGCTGGCGACGAAGGGCGAGCTACCGTCCTTGCGCGTGAGCACCGTGCCGTTGGCACCGACCAGGATCGCACCGCCGTTGGCCAGCGCCTGGCCGCCAAGCAACGAGGTCTTGCCACCGGTTTCGACCTTGCTCCAGGTATTGCCGAGATCGTTGGATTCGTAGACGTTGCCGCGCAGGCCGAAGGCGAGGATGTGGTCGCCGCCGTCCGGCCAGGACAACACGCCGAACATCGAACCCTGGTACGGGAATTTCGCTTTCGCCCAGGTCTCACCGGCATCGGTCGAGCGCAGGAAGGTGCCGCGTTCGCCGACAATCACCATCGCACCGGAAGCGGTACGCGCGATCGCATTGAAATGCGGATCGGCCTCGTCGCCGAGTGCGAGCTGGTCGCTGCTCATCGTCCAGTCGTCGCCCTTGGGCGCGCCGGCCTTGGCGGCAGGCGCAGCAGCGAAGGCAACTTTTTTCGGCGTCCAGGTAGCGCCAGCGTCGTGGGTGACCAGCATCAGGCTGTAGGCGCCGACGGCGTAACCGTCCTTGGCGCTGGTGAACAACAGATCGAGAATGGGCGCACCGTTGGTGACTTCCTTGCTGTCGGCCGACCACGGCGCGACACGCTGCCGGTTCCAGGTCTGGCCACCATCGGAGGAATGCACGATCACGCCATCGTGGCCGGCGGCCCAGAGTTCGCCGTCGGCGGTGGCGATCGCGGTGAGTGCGGAGCGCGTTGGCAGATTAAGTTGCGTCCAGGTCTTGCCATCGCTGGAAGTAAGCGCGTTGCCGCGCTCGCCAACCGCGAACAGGCCGGAAGTGGTCTGCACGATGTCGAGCAGCAGCGAACGACTGGCGCGCGGCTCGATCTCGGCGGGAAGAACCGCGGGATCGTCCTTGGCAATCGCGGGATCAGCCGCGGGTGTGGCAGGCGCGGCCGGACCAGCGGGCGGCGACTGCGCAAAAATCGGTAGGGTCAGTGCGACCAGCAAGGCGCCAGCGAGGCGCGTGCTGCGAAGACGAATTGGGGACATCGAATCCTCTCCTGGGGGCATCGGCACGCACGAGGCCCGGAAAGCAGCCGCGCCCTGATGGGCGCGGCTGGTGTGGCTTGATTAACGAACGCCGCTGTCGCGGAGATTCTGTGGCGAGTAGTCGGCCGGTGTGCTCTGGAAGCTGAAGTCGCGCGGCTTGTCCTGGTTGTCCAGCAGGCCGGAAATGTAACGGCCGGACTTGAGGTCGTAATGCGACTCGAGCGTGGTCCACAGCGTCGGGACTTCGTAGTAGTTGATCGGCAGGGCTTCCGAATAACGCCACAGCTTGCCCTGGCCATCGTAGTGATCAACCATCACGATCTGCCAGCTGTCTTCGTCGAGATAGAAAGTACGACGGCTGTTGATGTGACGCTCGCCGGGCTTGAGCTTGGCATCCACCACCCACACGCGATGCAGCTCGTAGCGGATGTAGTCCGGATTGATGTGACCGGGCTTGACCAGATCGGCGACCTTGGTATTGCTGCTGTCGGCCTTGTAGTCGTTGTACGGAATCAGCATTTCCTTCTTGCCGACCAAGGTCCAGTTGAAGCGGTCCATCGCGCCGTTGAACATGTCGGTCATGTCATTGGTGCGCAGGCCGTCGGACGCGGTACCCGGGTTGTCGTAGGCCACATTCGGCGCACGACGCACGCGGCGCTGACCGGGGTTGTAGACCCAGGCCTGACGCGGCGCGGCTTTGGCGTTCAGCGTTTCATGGACCAGCAGCACGCCACCGGCCAGACGCGCCGGAGCCAGCACGTCCTGCTTGTAGTACAGCAAGGTGTTGTTGATCGACTCGGAGGTGTTGCCCGGCTTGTAGTACAGGCCGAGGATTTCTTCCTGCAGACGAACCAGCGTGAACGCGCCGCTGGCGGTAGGCGCCGCCTGGTTGGAATAGCTGCGCACCGACAGGCCCTTGTACTTGAGCTTGTGGTTCCAGATCGCCTCGTAGGCATTGTTCGGAATCGGGAACGGGAAGCCTTCCGCACAACCCTGGATGCCTTCGCCGTCGGCAACGAGCTTGCAGGCCGTGGCGTTCTTCTTGGTGAAGTCGTACGTGCGCTGCGGGAACGACGCGCTGCGGCGGGTCGGATACACGTCCATGCGGAAGGTCTTGTAGCGCTGGAACATCGCCTTCTGACCTTCCGAAAGCTGGTCGGCGTACTGCGTGTAGTTCGCCGGCGTCACCTGGAACTTGATCTTGTCGGCCGCATACGGATCGATATGCGACTGGCCGATCTTGTAACCGGCGGGAGCGCGGGTGATGCCGCCATCCCACGCGGGGATCGTGCCGGCAGCGTTGCCGGCCTTCTCCGAACCCATCGGCGTCAACTTGCCGCCCAACTGGGCGGCCTTGTCGGCGCTGACATTGGCCTGGGCCATGCCGGCCACCAGAACGGTAGCGCCGACAATCGTTGTCAGCGCGGTTTTCTTGATCAATTTCATCGTCTGCCCTCCCTGGTGGCTCAGAACGAATACTTGACGGTGAAGGAAGCGAAATCGCGGTCGGCGATCTGATTGAACGGCGTGCCACCGAAGAATGCGCTATAGCTCATATCGAACACCACCTTGTTGAGGTAGTTGGCTTCGATTCCCACGGTACCGGACTTGCGGCCTTCGAGGAAGTTGCCGCCCGGACCCGGGGTAATGCCCTTCACGTCATGCGCAAACGCGATACGCGGAGACAGCGTGATCGGCGTACCGAAGGCGCTGTTGTAATCAGCCTTGGCGGCGATGCGATAGCCCCACGAGAACTGCGTCGGGAAGCCGTCGTGCAGGGTCTGCGGATTGCGCAGGCCGCCACGCGGACCCTGGTTGGCGAGCAGCGCCTGCAGCGGCACCGGACCCACGCCGGGGATGGTCGAGTAGGTGTAGTTGCTGACATCGAAACCGCCACCGGTATCGGTGCCTTCACCTTCGTAGCGCAGCACGGATTGGTCGGGCAGATCCCAGACTTCGGTCGCGCCGATTTCACCGACGAGGGCGATCTGATCCGCACCCAGCACCTGGCTGAAGGCCTTGGTGAAGGTCATCTGCAGCTGCGAGACCTTGTTGCGGCGCCAGCCGCGCACTTCCTGGCCGAAAGCGAAGTTGCCGAGCTGGCTCTGGAACTTCAGCGCCTGCGGCGGAATGCCGACGTTGAGCGGGGTCAGACCGGCGAACAGCAGTTCGACGTCATCGAGCTGCAGCGGCATGTTCGGACGATGGCTGATTTCACCCTGCCAGGCGACGCCGCCAGGCAGCGTGGTGTTCCAGCTCAGGCCGTACATCTGGATGTCTTCCGGATATTCGACGAAGAAGCGACCGCTGTTGGCCGACGTGGTGGTGACCGCGACGCCCGACAGCAGCGGCAGGCGGCTGTGGTAGTTCAGGAAGTAAAAGCCGAAATCGGTGTTGCCCCAGTTCTCGGCGAACCAGTGCACAGCGAGGCCGTACTGGCCCTTGTTGCTGGCGTTGCGGTTGGCGGCGCGCGGGAAGGAGCTGCCGCAACCGATGTTGATGATCTGCGTTGCCGTGGCCACGCCGTACTGCGCGCTGAGGGCGGCGAAGCGATCGCTGTTGGACGCGACCACCGGGCTGACGCCGGGGTTGCAGGTCGCCTGGTAGCGCTCGGGATTGTTGACCGGCTGCGGCGCGACGCCGAAGCCGAGCATCACGTAGGTGCCGCCCGGCGAAGCGAAGTCATTGGAGCTGAAATAGGTGCCCGAGGGATCGATTTCGGTTTCCTCGAACTCAAGCATGTACAGGGCTTCGGCCGAGAGGTTGTCGGTGAAGCTGAAGGAGCCCCACAACATGTCGATGGGCTGATAAGCCTCCTTCAGCTCGGAACCGGCCACGCGCAGCTTGGACACGTCGACGGGGTTGATGACGTTGATGCCGTTCTGGATGAAGGTGCTCTCGCCCCAGCTCACCACCTGACGGCCGACACGCCAGCTGCCCTTGTGGTCGCCGATGGTGTAGTCGTGGAAGACGAACGCGTCGAGCAGACGGAAGTCCTTGCCCACCTTCTCCTGCGCGGCCTTGGTCAGGTCGTTGCGATCGGTGTTGTCGAAATCATAGAAGTAGTTGGCACGCGCGAAGGCGCCCCAGGTCTTGTACTTGAGGCTGAGCTCGGAAGTGATCTTGAAGGCGTTGGAGAAGGCATCGCCTTCGCCGTACTTCAGGTCGCCGTCATCTCGGTTGACCGAGAAGCGGCCCTTGGCGTTGATCTGGGCGAACGAGCCGGGGACGCCGCCGGTCGAGGTGCAACGACCGGGGCCGGCGGGAATGCCGCCGAGCGGAATGTTCTGGGTGCAGAGCAACGGATTGAAGTTGCTTTTGCCGATCAGGTCGTCGGCGGGCGCTTCGGTGCGAATCGAAATGCCGTAGGAAACGGTGGTATCGAGGCTGCCGGTCAGCTCGCCCTTGCTGAATTCAAAGGCCTGAGCGGCCGGTGCAACGAGCAGGGCCACGGCGACAGCGGCGGCCAGCGGTGCACGGGCAAACAGTCCGCGAACAGTTTGTTGGGATTTCATTGCTTCAGGTCCTCTCATCAGGGCAAAACATTCTGGGCGACGTGGAGCTGTTCCATCCGGGGCAATGGACAGTGCTTTTTTGGGTGTCTGGACGAGTAGCTGGCTTGCTCAAGAACTTCCCCGTGCTTGAAGCATTACTCTAACCCGATATTAAAAGTGTGTTATGCCAAGAAGCAATGCTATGGCGTACGGAAAGCGAAATTCTTTTTCGTGCTGCTTAGCAGCATGCAGCGGCTCAGGGCTGGAAAGGTCGCGGAACCAGGTCGAGATCGGCCTCGATCGGCCCGGGATCGACGCTCTGATCGCGCTGCAGGCGCGCCAGAAACCCGCGGGCATTGACCGGCAGGCGACCCGTGGCCTGCCCCAGCCGCAGCAGGAGCCCGAACATCGGCGAAGGAATCCGCCAGATCCGGCTGCCCGGCGCCTGCCGCTCAAGGCTGCGCCGAACCATCGCCTCGAAACTCAGCGCCTCGCTCCCGGGCAGGTCGTAGGCTTTTCCGGCAGTCCCCGGCCGATCGAGACAGCGCAGCACCGCCTCGGCGATATCGTCGACATGCACCGGCTGGCGCAGGCCGCTGGCGTTGCGCGGCAATACCAGCCATCCCCAGCGACGGGCGAAAGCGATCAGCGGGCTCAGGCTGCGGTCGCGGCCGGCGCCATAGATCAGCGTCGGACGCAGCAGGGTGACGGCCGCTTCCGGGTGCGCGAACAGGGCTTGCTCGGCGGCGATCAGGCGCGCAGCGATCACCTGTTCGTCGGGATCGGGTGAGTCGTGCTTGAACTGTCGACTGGTCGAGCCCAGCGCGATCACGCGCACTCCCGCGGGCGCGATCTTGCCGAACCAATCGGCGAACGCATCCAGCGGACCCAGGCTCAGGATCGTGTCGATATCGGCAGGCAGCGCCGGCAATACCGGCAGTGCTGCATGCAACCATTCAATGCCGGCTTCCGCGGGTCGCGCCTGCCGCGTTACCGCCAGCAGGCGGACCCCGCGTGCGAGCAGGCGCGGCTTCAGAGCCTGGCCCACCTGGCCGCTAAGGCCAAGGACCAGGACGCGGCTCATCGAGATTGCGCTTTCGGCAGGGAAACCCACAGCCAGACGAAGCCCACCACCGCGGCAATCAGCGATCCCGACAGGATGCCAACGCGATTGAGCACCAGCATGTCGACGTGCCCGGCCTCGAAGGCGAGCGAGCCGATGAACAGGCTCATCGTGAAGCCGATGCCGCAGAGAATGCTCATGCCATACAGCGACGCCCAGCTCACTTCAGGCGGCCGGCGCGCCAGACCCAGGCCGATCAGCAGCAGCGCCGATCCGAAAATGCCGATCTGCTTGCCCGCGAACAAACCCAGGGCCACGCCCAGCGGTACCGGCGCGGCAAGACTGGCCAGGCTCAGGCCCGCCAGCGGCACGCCGGCATTGGCGAAGGCGAACAGCGGCAGGATGCCGTAGGCCACCCAAGGATGCAGGCCGTGTTCAAGGATTTCCAGCGGCCGGTGCTGGCCATTCTCTTCGGAACCGCGACCCGACGACAACGGAATCGTGAAGCCCAGCGCGACACCGGCCAGCGTGGCGTGCACGCCGGACTTGAGCATCGCGACCCAGAGCACCGCGCCGATCAGCAGGTAGGGCGACAGCCGCAGCACGCGCAGGCGGTTGAGCGCGATCAACGCGAGCAAGGCCAGCGCGGCGACGGCCAGCGCCGGCAACGACAGGTGATCGGTATAGAAGAACGCGATGATCAGGATCGCGCCGAGATCGTCGGCCACCGCGATCGCGGTCAGCAGCAGCTTCAATCCCATCGGTACGCGTGAACTCAGCAACGACATCACACCAAGCGCGAAAGCGATATCGGTGGCGGCTGGAATCGCCACGCCGCGCATCGCCAGCGCATCGCCGCGATTGATCAGCGCGTACGCCGCCATCGGCATCAGCATGCCGCCGAGCGCGCAGACCAGCGGCAACGCGATCTGCCGGCGATCGGAAAACTGCCCTTCAACAACCTCGCGCTTGAGCTCGAGCCCGATCAGCAGGAAAAAAATCGCCATCAGCCCGTCGTTGATCCACAGCAACAACGGCTTGTCGATATCGAGCGCACCGATGCGCAACTGCACCGGCAGATCGAAGAAGGCATGGTAATGCGGCGCCAACGGCGAATTGGCGGCGATCAGGGCGAACGCCGCGGCGAGCACCAGAAGGATGCCGCCGGACGATTCCAGTCGCAGAAAATCGATCAGCGCCGCGCGCGCACGCTGCATCGGCAACACGCGCGTGACGGGCTCAGCGCCAGGCAAGGAACAACTCGAAGCCGAGCCAGGCCAGGAACAACACGACGAGCACGCTGCCCTCGCGTCGGCTAACGCGCAGATCGCCGGCAAGGATCGGATACAGCGCGAGCACGAATGCCATCGCTGCCGGCAGTTCGAAACCGGTGAACGAGACTGGCACCGACAACGGCTTGAACACCGCCATCCCGCCGACAACGAACAAGAGATTGAACAGACTTGCGCCAATCACCTGACCAGCAACGACATTGGCATGGCCACGTCGCGCCGCGAGCACGGCCGTCACCACTTCGGGCAGGGCGGTGCCGATCGCGACCACCAGCAAGCCGGTCAGCATCGAACCGAAGCCCAGCGCCAGACCGATCACCGGGGCGTGCACGACCACCAGCTGCGCGCCGAAAAACAGCACCGCTGCCGCCATCACAAGACGGATCAGGTTCTGCACCAAGCCGGTACGGGTCTCGGCGAACTCGGTGAGCTCGCGCTGCACATCGGCACTCTCGTGACGGCCGCGCGCGAACTGGAAAACCATCATGCCGACGAAGCCGAGCAGCAGCACGCTGCCTTCCCAGCGCGCGATCTGGTGATCGAGCGAAAAGAAAAACGTTGCGCCGGTCGCGACCAGCAGGAACACCACTTCCGCAGCAAGCAGGCGCATGTGGATCAACAAGGGCGCGGCGAGCGCGGCGACGCCCAGCGTCAGGCCGATATTGACGATGTTGCTGCCGATCGCATTGCCCAGCGCGAGGTCGCCCTGCCCTTTGGCGACGGCATAGGCGTTGACGGCGAGTTCGGGGATCGAGGTCGCCACCGCCACCAACAGCAGCCCGGCCTTGAACGGCGACCAGCCCAGGCGCTGCGCCAACCCGGACGCGCCCTTGACCACGGAATCGCCGCCGAGCAACAGCAGCACCAGACCCAAGACGAAGAACCCGATGCTGCCTGCCATACCCGTTCCCCTTGCCCGCGATTATTTCTTCTTCGGAATATACAGGTCGGTGATGCTGCCTTCGAAGACCTCGGCCGCCATGCCCACCGACTCGCTGAGGGTCGGATGCGGATGGATGGTGTGGCCGATGTCGCCGGCCTCGCAACCCATCTCGATCGCCAGCGCGATCTCGGTAATCAGGTCGCCGGCATGCACGCCGACGATGCCGCCGCCGATCACCCGGTGCGTGGCTTCGTCGAAGATCAGTTTGGTGAAGCCTTCGGTGCGGCCCAGACCGATCGCACGGCCCGACGCCGCCCATGGGAATTTCGCCACGCCAACCTTGAGGTTCTTCTGCTTCGCTTCGGTTTCGGTGACGCCGACCCAGGCCACTTCCGGATTGGTGTAGGCCACCGAAGGAATCACCCGCGCCACCCATTCGCGCTTTTCGCCTGCTGCGACTTCCGCCGCGAGCTTGCCCTCGTGCGTTGCCTTGTGCGCCAGCATCGGCTGGCCGACCAGGTCGCCGATCGCGAAGATATGCGGCACATTGCTGCGCATCTGCGTGTCGACTGCGATGAAACCGCGATCGCTGACCTGCACGCCGGCCTTGTCGGCGCCGATCTTGCCGCCGTTCGGCGAGCGTCCCACCGACACCAGCACGCGATCGTATTTCGTGTTCGTCGGCGCCTTCTCACCCTCGAAGGTGGCGTGCAGCGCTTCCTTCTTCGCCTCGACCTTCACGACCTTGGTGGAAAGATGCACAGCCACGCCGCGCTTCTTCAACAGGTCCGCAAGTGGCTTGACCAGATCGACATCCGCGCCCGGCATCAGCTGATCCATGAACTCGACCACGGTGACCGCGCTGCCCAGCGCCGAATACACGCAGGCCATTTCCAGACCGATGATGCCGCCACCGACCACCAGCAACTGTTTCGGAATATCGGCGAGCAGCAAGGCATCGGTCGAATCCATCACGCGGGCATCGTCCCAGGGGAAGCCTGGCAGTTTCACCGGCTGCGAACCGGCGGCGATGATGCACTGGTCGAAGCGCACAAGCTTCCTGCCTTCGGCGGTCATGACTTCGATTTCATTGGCGGACACGAAGCTGCCGGCGCCGGTCAGTGTGCGCACCTTGCGCGCCTTGGCCATGCCAGCCAGACCGCCGGTGAGTTGCGCGACTACCTTGTCCTTGTGCGCGCGCAATTTGTCGAGATCGATTTTCGCGGCGCCAAAATCCACGCCGTAACTGCTCGCGTGCTTGGCTTCCTCGATCACCTCCGCCGCATGCAGCAAGGCCTTCGAGGGAATGCAGCCGACATTGAGGCAGACGCCACCGAGTTGCGCGTATCGCTCGATCAGAACCACATCGAGGCCAAGATCAGCAGCGCGGAATGCCGCAGTGTAGCCACCGGGCCCGGCGCCGAGCACGACGAGTTGGCAGTCGATGTCAGCTTTGGCGCCCGATGCCGGCGCGGCTGCCGAAACAGCCGAGGTTTGCTCCCCTCTCCCACCGGGCGAGGGCTGGGGCGAGGATGCGTCCGAAGCGGCAGGCTTCGTCGCAGACGCGCCCCCGCCCACGACGGGAGAAGCGGGCGTTGCGGCAGCGCTCGCATCGGCGCTCTCGAGAACGGCGATCACCTGCCCTTCCGACACCTCATCGCCTACTTTCACTTTCAATTCTTTCAACACGCCGGCCATGGACGACGGCACTTCCATCGTCGCCTTGTCCGATTCGAGCGTGACCAAGCCCTGATCCTTGGCAATGCTGTCGCCCGGCTTGACCAACACTTCGATCACCGGCACGGCCTTCATGCCGCCGATATCGGGAACCTTGATTTCGACAATCGTCATCGTGCGTCCTCAGACCAGCAGCCGGCGCAGATCGCCGAGCACTTGCGCCAGGTAGGCGGTGAAACGCGCCGCGGCGGCACCGTCGATCACGCGGTGGTCGTAGCTCAGCGATAGCGGCAGCATCAGACGCGGTGCAAATTCGCTGCCGTTCCACACCGGCTTGGTCAGCGATTTCGACACGCCGAGGATCGCCACTTCCGGGGCATTGATGATCGGCGTAAACGCAGTGCCACCGATACCGCCCAACGAGGAGATCGAGAAACATCCGCCCTGCATCTCGGCAGGTCCAAGCTTTTTCTCGCGCGCCCTGGCACTGATCGCAGCGAGTTCGCTCGAAAGTTCAAACAGACCTTTGCTTTCGCAATCGCGCAGCACCGGCACCACCAGTCCATCGGGCGTGTCGACGGCGATGCCGATGTGGAAATATTTCTTCAGTACCAGATTATCGCCATCCAGCGAGGCATTGAACTGCGGATACTTCTTCAACGCCGCGACCACCGCCTTGATCAGGAACACCAGCGGCGTGACCTTCACGTCTTTCTGTTCTTCTCCGAGCTTCTTGCGGAAGGCCTCCATCTCGGTGATGTCGGCTTCGTCGAACTGCGTAACGTGCGGGATGCTGACCCAATTGCGGTGCAGGTTGGCGCCGGAAATCTTCTTGATGCGCGACAGCGGTTGGAGTTCGATCGCGCCGAATTTCGCGAAGTCCACCTGCGGCCAGGGCAGCAGGTTCAGGCCGCCGCCGTTGCCGGCGCTGGTCGCGGCGCCGCCGGCGATGACCTTCTTGACGAAGTTCTGCACATCTTCCTTGCTGATGCGGCCGCCGCGCTCGCTGCCGCTGAGCTGGGCCAGATCGACGCCGAGTTCGCGCGCGAACACGCGCACCGACGGACTCGCATAAGGCACCTTGTCGGGCATCAGGCCATCGGCGGCGAAAGCGACCGGCGGGCTGCGTGTGCCCGAAGAAACATTCGCGGGAGTCGCGCTTGCTGCCGCAGAAACGACAACCGGCGCGGGCACGGCGGGAGCAGTTGCGGGCGCGGATATCGGCGCTGCCGGCTTTTCAGCGACAGGCGCCGCCACCGCTGCGGTCGTCGTCGCATCGATCGCCTCGATCATCGCCACCAGTGCGCCCTCGGCGACTTCATCGCCAACCTTGAGCTTGAGTTCGCGCACGATGCCAGCGAACGGCGCCGGCACTTCCATCGTCGCCTTGTCCGATTCCAGCGTGACCAGGCCCTGATCTTTCTTGACGGCGTCGCCGACCTTGACCAGCAACTCGATCACCGGCACGTCCTTGCTGCCGCCGATGTCCGGTACGCGCGCTTCTTTGAGCTCCGCCATGGGATTCCCCGCTTCCTGCAAGACAAGGCGGCTATTGTGGCCCGAGTCGTGGTCGCGGCCAACCTTCGCCAGGGCACGGTGCTTGCGCTGCCGCGGGTGCAGGGCGGCATTCGGGCAAAAAAAAGCCCTCCCGGGGAGAGGAGGGCTGGGGAAACGGCATCGAAGCCGTGTTTATCAAGGTGCTTCTTTTTTTGTTTCTTTCGAGTCAACGCTCAGCAATTCCAAGGGTTGACCGCTCGGCAGGCGATAGGTGATCGCGTTGTCGATCTGATCCATGTGGCGCATGCGATCGCACATCGCGTCGGCCAGCGGCTCCAGCGCCTCGGCACGGGCGTTGACGCGCGTGTCGAGCTCGTTGCTCATTTTGTCCATTCGCGCCTCGATCGCCTTGCGTTCGGCGTCGCTGGCGAATACCGCCTTCATCGCCAGGGTCACGGCACTGCCGGTGATCTCGGGTACGTAGTCGCTGAGGATCGGCTGGATGATCTTGCCGACGGCATCGGCGTGATCGTCGCGACTGAACAGGATCGACGGCCGGGAATTGATTTCCTTCAGCGCCTGCATATGCGATTTCTCCAGCTTGGCGACGGTCGCATCGGGGCTGCCGGACATGCCGCGCGCCACTTCGACCAGCGCAGTGAAGGCGATGTCGATCGCTTCCGAGGTCACCTTCTGCACCTGCGGCATCAGCTGTCGCAGCTCGCCCTCGAACTGTCCAACGCGCTGACGGTCATCGGCCGACAACTCGGCTTCACGGCCATCGATGAACAACTTGCCGCCGCCGATCGTGATGCGCGCAGGCGTGCCTCCCTTATCCCGGCTCAACACGAAGGCACTGCGATAAGTGCTCAGCGAATAGCGCGAATCGACATTGCAGCTATGCGTGCTGATGTGCGTGCGATCGCCCGCCTGCGCAACGCCGGCAGCCAGCAGAAGGGCTGCGAACAGGATGGAATGCTTCATCGGGATCTCCGGGCGCGGAAGTGACCGACAGGTTGTCACAGCCGTTGGTTCCCGCAAGCGTGCTATTCGACGCTGTGACTATGGTCATGGTTCGTGAACGCGAAAGGAAAGTTCAGCAGTAGCGTTTTCAAGCTCATTGGTGATTCATGGCGTCGCTGCCAGCCTTCGTTCCGCCGGGATGTTCCGGCTCCAATAACATCGATACGGAGAGACCCCCATGGCCCGTAAGCCCCTGCTCTGCTTTGCCCTTCTTGCCACGCTCGCAGCCACAACCGCCAACGCCGAAGGCTTCAAGGCGACGATCGGTTACGAAAATGCGAATCCGAAATCCAGTACCGGCACCTTCGGCGGCGCCTCGTCCGACGTCAACGACAAATGGGGCGCGACCGGCAGCCTCGCCTACAACTTCGATGACAACTGGTCGGCGGAAGTCTGGACCGGCCTTACCCCCTTCAAACACGACGTCGACGTGACGGGTGCCGGCACGGTCGCCAGCTTCAAGCAACGCCCGACCGCTCTCACCGCGAACTACCATTTTCTGCCGAAAGGAAAATTCAACCCTTACGTCGGCATCGGTTATGACTGGGTTTCCGTCTCCGGCGAAAAAGCCACCGGTGCGCTTGCCGGCAACCAGATCAAGATGGGCAATGGCAGCGGCCTGACCTATACGGTGGGCGCGGACGTCGCGATCAACGACAGCTTCTTCGTCCGCGGCAGTGTGCGCAAGCTCAACGCCAGTTCCGATGTCGCGGTCAATGGCATCGCCGCCGGCAAGGCCAACCTCGACCCGCTGGTCTACGGCGTCAGCGCCGGCTTCAACTTCTAAAAAACCCTCCTGACAGTGGACGGCGACGGGGAGTGCAGCGATGCGCTCCCCGTCTTTTTTTGTTGCCCGCATGCATCGGTGATGTTTTTTTGTCGCGGACACGGACAGCCAGTATCCTGTCGACCTGATCATCGGAATCGAGACCCGCCTTGTTCCCTTCCCCGCTGATTCGACGCCATCCGTTCGCCGCCGTGCTCGCGCTGGCGCTGTTTCTCGGCCTGGCCTTCCAGGGCAGCCGCGGCCTGCTTGAGCCCGACGAGGGCCGCTACACCAACGTCGCCTTGCAGATGCTGCACACCGGCGACTACATCTCGCTGCACCGCAATGCCGAGGCCCTGCATTTCACCAAGCCACCGGTGACGTATTGGGCAATCGCCGGCAGCGTCGCGATGCTCGGTTACAACGAATGGGGCGCGCGATTGCCGATGGCGCTGGCTTTCGTGCTCAGCGTCGGACTGGTTTACGGCCTCGGCCGACGCTTCGTTCCCGACAAGCCCTGGCTGCCCGCGCTGATCTACGCCTGCAGCCCGGCACCGTTCCTTGCCACCAATACCGTCAACACCGATTCCGTGCTCGCGGCGCTCGAGACGCTGGCGATGTTCTGCTATGTGCAGGCGCGTTTTCGCGAACAGCCGCGCTGGTGGATCGATGCGATGTGGGCGGCGTTCGGCCTGGCCTTCCTGACCAAGGGGCCACCGGCGCTGCTGCCGCTGCTGGCGCTCGTCGCTTTCCATTTCACGCATCGCAAGCCTGGACTGTCGCTGTTCCGTCCGCTGGGATTGCTCGGCTTCGCGTTGATCGGTTTCGGCTGGTTCGCCGTAGTGATCCATCGCCATCCGGGACTGCTCGACTATTTCCTTGGTCACGAGGTGTACGCGCGCATCGCTACCGACAAGTTGCGGCGCTTTCCGCAGTGGTACGGGCCACTGATCGTGTACCTACCGACGCTGGTGCTCGGTACGTTGCCTTGGCTGGCGATCGTCGTTTGGAAACGATGGGGACAACCCTTCACGCGCTGGAAGCAACTGCCTGAAGACCAGCGTTTCCTCTGGCTCTGGTTCCTGCTGCCGCTGCTGATTTTCAGCCTCGCGCGTTCGCGCCTGCCGCTGTACGTGCTGCCGCTGTTCGCACCGGTGAGCCTGCTGATGGCTGGCGCGCTGCGTGATCTGCGCTGGTCGACGCTGGGCAAGATCCTGATCGTTGCCTGGGTGGTCCTGTTGATCGCCGTGAAAGGCATCGTCGCGCAGTGGCCATCCGACAAGGATTCGCGCCGGTTCGCCGAGTTGCTGCGGCCGATGCTGCCGGGCAAGCCGCGCGAATTCCTGTTCGTGGAAGACATGAATCGCAACGGCCTGAACCTGTATTTCGATGCCGATATCGAGCGCCTGTCGTTCAAGCCGATGCCGCATCCGATTTCCGATTCCGATTACGACAGCACCGTCATCGAGGAATTTCGCGAACGCGGCGACAGCCACCGCGTCTTCATCATGAAATCGGACATGGAGACCTATTTCCTCAACGACGCCGCCAGGGCCGGCGTGACGCCGGTGAAGCTGGGCGTGCTTGCGCACCTTTCCGGCGATAGCGACCGCGAGCGCGTGGTGTATACGTTGAAGGGCGATTTTCCCTGAGCCGATTGCCGCGATGGCGAAACGCGCCATGCCGCATCTGCAGGCGAACGTCAGGGATGTTCGCTCTCGATGTGCACTTTCTCGCGGCGCAACAGATAGACGCCGCTGGCGATGATGATCGCCGCGCCGAGCAAGGTGTAGCGATCCGGCAAGGTATGCCATAGCGCGAAATCCAGACTGATGCCCCAGGCCAGTGCGCTGTATTCGAACGGCGCGATCGCCGAGGCCTCACCGCGGCGGAACGCTTCGGTGATCGCAATCTGGCCGAAGAATCCGGTCACTGCGATACCCACGATGATCCAGCCATGCTCCAAACGCACTGGCTGCCAGTTCGGCGCCGCCAAGGCACCGGCGCCGATCGAGATCATCACCATCAGCCAGAACACCATGCTGTCGCTGGAATCGGTGCGGCCGATTACCCGCACCGTCACCGACGACACCGCGTAACAGACCGCGGCAATCAGCACCGCCAGACCGCCAATCGTGAGCACGCCGTCGCCGGTCGGTCGCAACACCACCAGTACACCAATCAGGCCAACCACGATCGCGATCCAGCGCGCGGGCTCGACTCGCTCCTTGAGCACCGGCACCGACAGCGCGGTGATCAGCATCGGCGCGACGAAGAAGATCGAATAGGCCTCGGCCAGCGCCAGATGCCGCAACGCAAACGCGAACATCGCCAGCATGCCGATACCGAGCACGCCGCGCAGCAGATGCAGCGGCCAGCGGATGCGAAAGATGGTACGGAAACCGCCGTTCCAGGCGACGTAAAGACAGACCAGCGGCAACGACGACAGACTGCGCAGGGCCGTGACTTCCAGCGCAGGATAATGCGGCGACAGCAGCTTGAGCCCGGTATCCATCAGCGAGAACAAGGCCGCAGCGATCAGCATCGCGACGATGCCGCGGAAATTCTTGTTGCTTCTCATGACCCAATCATGCCGTGGTCGTGATCCGGAGTCTTCCACTGAAAGTGCAGGTCGCTTTCGCCCAGCGCACTGCCGTTCGGGCCAAACCGGCGCTCGCTCAAGCGCGCGCTGTCGCCTGTCACCAGCAAGATGCTGCTGGCACGCGTGCCGTAATTTTCGCCGACGATGAACGGCGAGGACAGCAGGCGTTCGAGTTCGATACCGACTCCGGTGTCGGGCAGGCGATCGTCATCGGCCTTGCGCGGATCGGCGAGCGCAGCGAACAGCGGCGCGAGATCGGATCCGGAATCACGCGATGCCTCCGCCTGCAGCCACTGTGCCAGCGCTTCGCGCACGCGCGTGGTCTTCGGCCAGGCGGCATCGATATCGCCATTGGACACCGCATGCAGACCCGGCAGGAGTCGCTGTGTGCGGAACGCCGGATGATTGCTCGCGTAATGCAACTCGTCACCGGCGGCGAACAGAAGATTGAAGCGGCCGAATTCCGCGGCGACCGGCGCCAGCAGGTGCAAATACGACTGCGGCGTCATATCACTGTCGACGAAATCCGCGACCAGTGCACCGCGCGAACGCGGCGCTTGTTCCGGCGAGCGGCCGGCGCGCACGTTGGTGACCGCCGCGAAACGTCCGGTTTCGGAAGCGAGCAGCCAGCTGCCGCCCTTGTCCAGATCACGACCGCCGAACACCTGCGGCGCCTCGGCATTGCGCTGTGCCGGCGTGCTGGCGCGCGCATGGAATTCGTCGCGATTGGCGACGAGCACGAGATCGAAGCGCGGATGGCAACGCCAGGCCAGGGCGATGAGGCACATGCGGGTTCCGGGAGCGGTGAGCGGTCGGGGCCGGGCTGTACAGAATGCCGCATGGCACTCACGAACCTGCGACCCCGATCCTCCAACACCCTCATTTGGCTGATTTGACCCGTATGATGTCTATTCCGCCACTAATGGCGGATCCGGACGGGGAGGAAGCTGTCTCCACCCCGGGTCGACCGACCCACCACGGAGTCCGCATCATGAACACCATTCTGACCAAACTCGCTTTCGCCGCCGCCCTGCTCGCCGGCAGCGCCCAGGCCCAGATCGACGACAGCACCGGCCCCGTCTACACCGCCGGCAGCCAGTACACCGCCTCGCTCAACCAGACCAGCGGCCATTGGCGCCTGCTGCCGATCAACGGCCAGGACATCGAGATCGATATCGGCCGCTGCGCCACTGGCGCCACCGTACCCAGCGGCCTGTGGCTGCTCAAGAACGACGGCCACGGCCGACTCGAACTGCTGGCGCCTTCCGATACCGTCCTGCCTGCCGGCGCCGCCGACCATATCGCGCTGCGTACCTGCGACCAGGCCAGCGGCCACGACCTCGCCGTGCCGCAAACCCTGCTCGATCTGCTCGCCGCCAACACCGGCGCCGTCTACGTCCAGAACTGAGGTCGACATGAGCGTGACGAAATTGCCAGGACAGCATTTCCGCCTCGGCATCCTGGCGATCGACGGCTGCATGTTGTCGAGTATCGCCTCGGCGAGCGATTCCCTGCGCGTGGCGCAGAAGCTCGCCGAGATCCGCCATCCGGGCGGAACGCTGCGATTGGAGAGTGTCGTGTTCGGCGCACGCGGCCAGAACGAGGTTTCGACATCGACCGGCCTGACGCTGAGCGGACTGGCTGCGCCGCCCGACGATCTCGACGTGATCCTGCTGCCCGGCATCATGCACGGCAGTCCGCAGGAGCTGATCGAACGCATCAAGCAATTGCAGCCGGAGATCGACCTGCTGCGCGCACAACATCTGCGCGGCGTGACCATCGCCGGCTCCTGCAGCGGTAGTTTCCTGCTCGCCGAATCGGGCCTGCTTGATGGTCATCGCGCGACCTGCAGCTGGTGGTTGGCGACTGCGTTCCGGCAGCGCTATCCGGCGGTGAACCTCGATGCCGAGGCGATGGTGGTCGAGGACGGCGGCATGATGACCGCTGGCGGCGCCAGCGCTATCCAGGCCTTCATGCTGAAGCTGATCGCCCGCGCTGGCGGCAACGAACTCGCGCAGCAGACCGCGCGCATGCTGTTGATCGATCCCGAGCGCCAGAGCCAATCGCCGTACGTGACGCAGGCGTTGATGGAACGGCCGCGCAATTCCCTGTCGGAGAAGGCCGAACAATTTCTCAAGCACGAGTTGCACCACGAAATCAGCGTCAGTGGTTTGGCTGAACACTGCGGCACCAGCGAACGCAGCCTGCTGCGGCACTTCCGCGCCCATCACGGCGTGACGCCGCTCGAGCACATCCAGCATCTGCGTGTGGAGCGAGCGAAGGCATTGCTGGAAAGCACGCACTTGAGTTTCGACGAGATCGTCGAACGCTGCGGCTACAGCGACAGTGCGAGCTTCCGCAAGTTGTTCAAGCGCGCGACCGCGATGACGCCCGGCGATTACCGCGAACGCTACCGGCTGCGTCCGCACTGAAGTGGAATGATCGGTGCGCGCTCAGCTTTCGCGCGCATCGCGGCGCAGACTGCCGAACAGCCAGTCGCAGACCGGATAGGTGATGTTGAAATTCGCGTGCGCCATCAGGCCGTGATCGTGGTGCAGGCGATGCAGCCAGCGCAGGCGCCGCACCAGCGCCTGCCGCGCCAGCCAGTGCTCTTCGGGCAAGTGATAGGCCAGGTGCAGCACTTCGTAGTTGAGGAAATACGCCAGGCCCGAGGCGATGAACAGCCAGGCGACGTTGTTCGACAACAGCCAGGCCAGCGCGAACCACACCGGCACGCCGAACAGCCCGAAGAAGAAAATCACCAGCACCGGCGGAAACAACACCGCACGCAGGTCGCGACGATCGTCGATCAGCATCGCCGCGTCGGTGAAGAAGCGATGATGTTGGCCGGAATGACGCTTGTAGATCAGGCCCAGCCCGCGAAACGGTCGGTGCATCGGAAAACGATGGCCCAGGTATTCGGCGAGATTGGCGTAGGCCAGCGCCAGCGGCACCGTCAGCCACTCCAGCAGCCGCACCGATTGCAGCTGCCACAGGCAGGCCAGCAACACGGCACTGCCGACGCCAAAAGTGAACAGCAGGTGCGCGCCGCCGCGATAACCACGCGGAATTTCGCTTTCGCGATACTCGGCGCGGAAGCGGCGCACGGACTCCGGAATGTCGGCCGCGTTCATCGGCAGCGGTGCTCAGCGCAGGCCATGACCGATTTCGTAGTGCGCGATGTAGTCGTCCACCGACAACGAGGCGATATTCGCGGCGACGGCATCGACCAGCAGGTCGTCAATCTTCTTGAAGCGCAGGCAACTCTTGCCCATGTCGAATTTCTTCCCGGCTTTGGCGTAGGCCGCCTGCAGCGTCTCGTATTTGTGCGGATCGGCATAAGCGCCCATCAGGTAAAGGGAATAGCTATTCTTCTGTGCCGCCAGTGCGACGTAGCAAAGCGGTTGCTTGTTGTAGGTCACCGGATAACGCGCCAGCGGAATCACGTAGCCGATCATCCCGAAACCCATGCACTCGACGAACCCCGACTGCAGATTGCGCAATACCAGATCGCGCACCGCTGCGACGACGACGCGGCGCTCCGCCGGCAATTCATCCAGATACATGGCGACGGATGCCGCCCTGCTGCTGACCATCAACTCATTCCGGCGGTATCGATGAGATTGAACTTGCCACCCGCCGGGTCCTTGAGCACGGCGATGCGGCCGACGCCCGGCGCCATGAACACCGGGATCATGACGCTCGCCCCCAGGGCCTGCGCCTTTGCCACGGTCGCGTCGATATCGGCGACGTGCACATAGATCGACCAGCGCGTCGGAATCCCGGCCCATTGCTCGTCCATCTGCAGCATGCCGCCGTAGCCGGTGCCGTTCACCGAATAGACGCGGTAGACCTCGGGCGCCGCGTCGTGATCGGAGAACGTCCACGGAAGTACCGCACCATAGAATTTTTCCGCACGCTTGATGTCGCGCGTGGCGAGCTCGACCCACAGCACCGAACCGAATTCGCGGAACGCCGCCACGCCCGGATGCGAGCGCGGCTGCGACAGGCAGAACACCGCGCCCTCGGGATCGCTGACCACGGCCATGCGCAACAGCGACATCACCTCGAACGGCTCGGCCAGCACTTTTCCGCCTACCGCGAGCACGCGCGCGACGGCGGCATCGCAATCCTCGACACGGAAATACACGCCCCAATGCACGGGTATACCCAGCTCGCGCTGATCGGCCATCATCGTGTAGCAGGCGGCGACATCGCGACCGTCGAGTTTGAATACCGTATAGCTGCTGCCATCGGGGAGTGGCGTATCCACTGGCGTCCAGTCGAACAGGGATCCATAGAATTTTCGCGCGCCGTCCTGGTCCGTGGTCACCAGTTCGAACCAGCCCGGCGTGCCGATTTCCGGCGTGTACGTTGTCGTCATCGTCCTGTCCTCCACTTGGGTGGCCCAGAGTACGCCGCGCTTGTGCGGCCTGCCAGCGGGTGCGCGCGCCGAAGCAAATCGAGGGACAATCCCCATCGCGCACGAGCAGCGCCATCGGGAGCACGGACATGTCAATGCCGAATCGTGGATATGCGACCTGCCTTGCCTTGCTGCTGCTCTCGTCACCAACGAATGTTCCGGCATCCGCCGCGGAGGCCGTGCCGACCAATCCACCCGTCGCTCTGGATTGGCTTGCTGGCGACTGGTGCGGACAGCAGGGCCAGGCGCAAATCGAAGAACATTGGTTCGCGCGCGGCGGCGTGCTGTTGAACGTGAGCACGACCACCCGCGGCGGCAAGCTGCTCGGCTTCGAGTACACGCGCATCGAACGGCGCGGCGCCGGCTGGGTCTACATCGCGCAACCCGGCGGTGTGCCGCCGACCGAATTCGCGCAATCGTCGACAGCCGCGCAGCGCATCGATTTCAGCAATCCCGCGCACGACTATCCGCAGCGCGTGAGTTACTGGCACGACGATCGCGGCCTGCACGCCGAGATCGCCGGCCCCGGCAAGGACGGCGAGCAGCGCTTCGCGTTCAACTACACCGCCTGCCCCACGCATTGATGTCGACAACGCCGATGCGAAAAATTGTCCATGTCGACATGGATGCCTTCTACGCTTCGGTCGAGCAGCGCGACGATCCCGCGTTGCGCGGCAAGCCGGTGGTGGTTGCCTGGCGCGGCGCACGCTCGGTGGTGTGCGCGGCCTCGTACGAGGCGCGCAAGTTTGGCGTGCGCTCGGCGATGCCGGCGGTGCGTGCCGAACGCCTGTGCCCGCGCGCGATTTTCGTCCCGCCGGATTTTTCCCGCTATCGCGCCGTGTCGAAACAGGTGTGCGAGATTTTCGCGCGGCATACCGACCTGATCGAGCCGCTGTCGCTGGACGAGGCCTACCTCGATGTCAGCGAAAACAAGCTCGGTCTCGCCAGTGCAACGGCGGTCGCCGAAGCGATCCGCGCCGCGATCCGCGAAGAGACGCAGCTGACCGCTTCGGCAGGCATCGCACCGAACAAATTCCTCGCCAAGATCGCCTCGGACTGGCGTAAGCCCGACGGCCAGTACGTGATCCGTCCGCACCAGGTCGAAGCCTTCCTCACACCGCTGCCGGTCGGTCGCCTGCCGGGCGTGGGCAAGGTGATGGAGGCGAAACTCGCCGAACTCGGACTCGCTACCGTCGGGCAATTGCGTTCGCATGGACTGGCGGAACTGCAGCGCCGTTTCGGTCGCTGGGGTCAGCGCCTGCACGAGTTGTCGCTGGGCATCGACGAACATCCCGTAGTCAGCGAACGCCCGACCTTGCAGGTTTCCGCCGAAGATACTTTCGAGCACGACGTCCTGCTCGGCGAAACCGTGCCGATGATCCGCCGTCTCGCCGAAAAGGTCTGGACCGCGACACGCAAGGAGCCCGAGCGCGTTGGCCGCACCGTCGTGTTGAAACTGAAAACCGGCGATTTCCAGATCCTCACGCGCAGCCACACCCCGCCGCAGCCGCCGGCCTCACTGGACGAATTCTTTTCGCAGGCGCTGAGCTTGCTCGAACGCGTCGAACTGCCGTCGCGCACGCGTTATCGTCTGGTCGGCGTCGGCCTGGGAAATTTTCGCGGCGTCGATGACCTGCCGCCACAGTCGCAACTGTTCGCCGGCGATTGATTTATCCGGAAATTCACGCGCTCTTGCCCTAGTCGCATCCGGCGTGAACATGATCGCGCGATCGCCGCCGGTTCATCCGCGGTTGCGCGCCCACGGGCCATGGTCGAGCTCCCCCGCATGACAAGGGCCTGCCATGAGCAAGCACAAACATGACTCAACGGTTCTGTTGATCGCGATTCCCTTCATCACGCTGATGGCATTCGCATCGCTGGCGGTCGCGCAGGACGCCATGCAGAGCAAGCAGTTCCAGGCCGACACCGGCCCGGTCACGGTGACCTGGAGCCAGCCCGCGACCCTGCCCAATGCTGCCGATTATCAGGTGAAGATCAGCGACCTGGATCGCAATGGCGATGGCCGCATCTCGCGCAATGAAGTCCCGGTCGGGCACGCGCTCGCCAGCGAATTCAAGCTGGTCGATCGCAACCACGATGGCTTCATCACCGCCGCAGAGTTGGCCAACTGGCATTGACCTGTTGGCATAGTCGGGCGATGACGGCGCTATGATGCGTCCGGGCCTCCCCGGAGAGCAGTCATGGCGACGGAAACGGTACGCGGCAAGCAGGTCATCATCCATTTCGATGGCGAGCGCTGCATCCATTCGCGGCACTGTGTGCTCGGACGTCCGGATGTGTTCGTGCCGAATGTCGAGGGCGAATGGATTCACCCCGATGCGGCGCCGCCCGAGGCGATTGCGCATATCGCGATGAGCTGTCCCTCGGGCGCGATCCGCTACGAATTCGTCGACGGCCACGCCGCCGAGACCGCGCCCGTGGTCAACACCGTGCGCCTGCGCGAGAACGGCCCGCTGGCCTTCGATGCAGCGCTGACGATAGCCGGTGCAGCCGATGGTTTTCGCGCGACGCTGTGCCGCTGCGGCGCGTCCGCGCGCAAGCCATGGTGCGATGGCAGCCACGCCGAGAGCGGCTTCCACGCCACCGGCGAAGCGGCGATACAGAAATCGGAGGCGCTCGCCGCGCGCGATGGTCCGTTGACGATCGATCCGCAGAAGGACGGCCCACTGAAAGTCAGCGGCAATCTCGAGATCGTCAGCGGCACTGGCCACACGCTAAACCGCGTGATCGAGACCTTCCTGTGCCGCTGCGGCCATTCGAAGAACAAACCCTATTGCGATGGCAGCCATCGCAAGGTCGGTTTCGTTTCCGGCTGAGGCGGATCAGTCCGTGCCCAGGCTGGCGATGTCGATCACGAAACGGTAGCGCACGTCGCCCTTGAGCATGCGCTCGTAGGCCGTGTTGATCCGGTCGATGGCGATCAGTTCGATATCGGAAGCGACGCCATGCGCAGCGCAGAAATCGAGCATTTCCTGCGTCTCGGCGATGCCGCCGATGAACGAGCCGCTGAGCTTGCGTCGACGCATGATCAACGATGCCGCCGCCAACGCCGCCGGCTGGTCGGGCACGCCAAGCAGGATCATGGTGCCATCGACTTTCAACAGGTTGAGATAGGCGTTGTAGTCGTGCGGCGCCGACACCGTGTCGATGATGAAATCGAACTGCCCGGCGCGTTCGCCGAACACTTTCCCATCGGCGGTCGCGGCGAAATCCACCGCACCCAATGCCATTGCATCGTCACGCTTGTTCGGCGACGTGCTGAGCACGGTTACTTTCGCACCCATCGCGGTGGCGATCTTCACCGCCATGTGGCCGAGCCCGCCCAGACCCACGACGACCACACGGTCGCCCGCCTTGACGCCAAAATGGCGCAGCGGCGAATACGTGGTGATGCCGGCGCACAGCAAGGGCGCGGCGCGGTCGAGCGGAATCGCCTCGGGCACGCGCAACACGTAGTCCTCGTGGACGGTGATGCGCGTCGAGTAGCCGCCCTGCGTCACGGCGCTGCCGTCGCGCTCGACACCGTTGTAGGTCATGGTCGGACGCTGGTCGCAGAATTGTTCCTGCTGCGCCTTGCATTGCCCGCATTCGCGACAGGAATCGACGAAACAACCGACACCGACGGCATCGCCGACCTTGAAGCGGTTCACGCCGCCGCCGACCTGCGCCACGCGGCCGACGATTTCGTGGCCGGGCACCATCGGAAATTTCGAGAACCCCCATTCGTCGCGCGAGAGATGGATGTCCGTATGGCAGACGCCGCAATAAAGAATGTCGATCAGCACTTCCTGCGCGCGCGGCTCACGGCGCTCGATGGTGAACGGCGCCAACGGCGATTTGGCGGTGGCGGCGGCATAGGCGCGGGTGGCAGGCATGACAAGAGCTCCCTGGGTCGGTATCGACATCCTACGCTCGTCGTCGTCGCGGGTGATCGAGACTCCTCAGCTTCGTCGTGCAGAAAAAATTCGCGATTTTCGAAAATAATGCTTGCAGATGATTTTTTGCAGGCGTATCGTCCGCGTCCTTCGCCCTCGCGGCGTTTTTCCGAAAAAAAGCAATCCGATGAAAGCCCTCGCCACAAAATCGAACTACCGACTGCCCCGGCCCGAACGCCGCGGCACGGACACGTTCGCTCCGGCGAACCGACCCTGCTTTGTCGACGCAGGCTTTTTTCCAGACTGATTGCCCTTAGCATGGGAGATCGGTCACCCCGATCTCCCGAGGCCACGCGAACGCCCTCGGATTGAAAACCCGGGGGCGTTTTGTTTCCGGCGTTCGCCAAGGAAACCGCAACAACGAATCGTCGATGCCTGTTCCACCCCGAAGCACCCGGGCTCGCGCCCGACGCAGGGGTCGATCTGTTCATGCCGCGCATCAGCGCGGTGCCTGGGTGCTTCGGCACGGGCGGAGAGCGGACGGACATCGCACAAACGGGCCTGGTGCCCGATGCAATTGCCGCTTCGCGAGAGGCGGCAATGCGCAGCGTCAACGAACGAATCACTGCGGTACGGGTTGCTTGCCCGTCCGGTGCGCGCGGCTCTGCCGTGGCGTATGCCCTGGTTCGAAACGAAGCGCTGCGCGAGGACGATAGCTCAGCCAGGAAGAGCAGCGGTTTGCGCCGCAGGTCGCCGGTTCGAATCCGGCTCGTCCACCACTGGATAGCTCAGTTGGGTAGAGCGACGAATTTGTAATTCGTTTGTCGCGGGTTCGAATCCCGCTCCGGAAAACTGCCTGTAACGCAGAGTCTCAGCCAGCAACACCGGGGCGCAAGCCCCAGGGAACACGCCGCGTCGCGTGCTCGCGTCGTCGCATTCCGGTGCGATGTTCACGATCCACGCGTCAACGCGGCGCCCGCCGGGTCACGGTCTCCGCAACGGACCGGGTCACGAATGAAAGCGGAATCCGTCTGCGATCTCGCAGGCGCGCTCCGCCGGATCCGCGATCCGCTCCAACGCAACGCCCTGCCTCCGCGTGCCATCGCGTGGCGTGTTCCCACTCATTCGTGCGCCCGGTCCACGCCGTGCGCCACCGATGCATAGCATCCGGCGCGGTCACGCGCGCCACGATGACGCGATGACGAAATGCATCGCGGCGATTCACTTCACGCAGCGCAGCGACCCGCCGCGGCGTGATGGCTCTCCGGTCGGGTCGACCCATCCATTGAAAGTAAAGGAGGCAACTCATGTTGATGATCCGAAAGGTCGTGATCGGCGACGCCGAGCGCGGCCTCGTTTACCGCAATCGCCGTTTCGATCGCATTCTCGCTCCTGGCGTGCACTGGTTGCTCGCGCTCACGGGTTCGCTCGAGGCCGTCGTGCACAACCTCGTCGTCGCCGAATACGCAGGCAAGGACGCGGACGCGCTGATCGCCCGACTCGGCGACAAGCTCGCCGATACGTTTCTGCTCGCCGATATCGGTCTGCAGGAGGTCGGTCTGGTCTGCAAGCACGGTCAGTTGGTCGATGTTCTGGCACCGGGTTCGCGCAAGTTGTACTGGCGTGGACTGGCGCCGATCACGGTCGAGCGTGTGGCGCAGTCGACGCTGGAGATCGACGCATCCATCGTGCACCGCCTGCGTCAGATCGGCCTGATCGACAAGGTCGCCGTCGCGGTGACCGTGCCGGCGGAATCGGCGGGCCTGTTGTTCGTCGACGGCAAGCTGGTTCGCTTGCTCGAGGCCGGTGCCGTCGCTTTCTGGAATCTCAGGAAGAACGTCACTGTCGAAGTGATCGATCTGCGCGTGCAGTCGGTGGAAGTTTCCGGCCAGGAGTTGTTGACCCGCGACAAGGTCTCGCTCCGCGTCAACCTCTCCGCCAGCACGCGCGTCACCGATCCGGTCGCGTCGCGCTCGAAGGTGAGCAAGATCGGCGACTTCCTGTATCGCGAGCTGCAGTTCGGCTTGCGCAAGGCAGTCTCGGCGAAGTCGCTCGACGAGTTGCTCGGCGATAAGGCTTCGCTCGATGCCGACATCTTCGGCCACGTGCGCGGCCAGCTCGACGGCTTCGGCATGGACGTGCTGTCGGTCGGCGTGAAGGACGTGATCCTGCCCGGCGAGATGAAGGAAATACTCAACGGCGTCGTGCAGGCGGAGAAGACGGCGCAGGCCAACGTGATCCGCCGTCGCGAGGAGGCGAACGCCACGCGTTCCCTGCTCAACACGGCCAAGCTGATGGAAGAGAGCCCGATGCTGATGCGCTTGAAGGAGCTCGAGACGCTGGAAAAGGTCACCGAGAAGATCGACAAGCTCACCGTCTTCGGTGGTTTGGATGGCGTGCTGCAGCAACTGGTCACGCTGAAGTCATGAGGAAGATCCGGCCGGAATGGGCCGGCCGGATCGAGTAAATTTGATTCAAGGAAGAAAGAAGATGAACACGCATTCTTACGAATTGCTGCATGGTCCGGGCCCTGGCGAAATCCGGGCATGGATCAAGGGCGTCCCGCTGGAGGAGTCCGCCCGGACGCAGTTGCAGAACATCGCTGCCCTGCCCTTCGTCGGGCCCTGGGTCGCAGTCATGCCCGACGTGCACCTTGGCAAGGGCGCCACCGTAGGTTCGGTCGTACCGACGCGCGGCGCGATCATTCCGGCGGCGGTCGGCGTCGATATCGGTTGCGGCATGGCGGCGGTACGCACAACGCTGCGCGCCAGCGATCTGCCCGACAATCTGGCGCAGTTGCGCTCATCTATCGAACGCGGCGTGCCGGTCGGCAATGGCGGTGGTGGCGAGCACCGCAAAATCCCCGAGGATCACGAGACGCGAATCGCCGAATCGGGGTTGTTCGCCCGGCTTGAAGCGATCAAGGCCAAGCATCGCAACATCCGTACCGACAAGCTCGATCGCCAGATCGGCACGCTCGGCGGCGGCAACCACTTCATCGAAATCTGCCTCGATGAGACCGGCGCCGTGTGGGTGATGCTGCATTCGGGCTCGCGCGGTACCGGCAACCTCATCGGCAGTTACTTCATCGAACTCGCGCGCGAGCAATTGGCGCAGCGCGTGCTCGGTTTCAGCCTGCCGGACAAGGACCTGGCCTTCTTCCTCGAGGGCGAGCCGCTGTTCGATGACTACGTGGAAGCGGTGTCCTGGGCACAGGATTACGCGCGTCACAATCGTGAGGCGATGATGGCACAGGTCCTGCGCGAGATGCGGCACCGTTTGCCGAAGTTCCAGCTGGAGAAGATGGCGGTCAACTGCCATCACAACTACGTGCAGCGCGAAACGCATCACGGCGAGTCGCTGCTGGTCACCCGCAAGGGCGCCGTCAGCGCACGCGAAGGCGAGCTTGGCATCATCCCGGGAAGCATGGGTACCGCCAGCTATATCGTCCGTGGCAAGGGCAATGCCGACAGCTTCCACAGCTGCAGTCATGGTGCCGGTCGCGTCATGAGCCGTACCGCCGCCCGCCAGAGCATCACGCTGGCGCAGCATCGCGAGGCGACTGCGCACGTCGAATGCCGCAAGGACAAAGCGGTGATCGACGAATCGCCGGCCGCGTACAAGTCCATCGATGCGGTGATGGCGGCGCAGACGGACCTTGTCGAAGTCGTGCACACGCTGCGTCAGGTGATCTGCATCAAAGGCTGAACACCACCATCAACCTCACTTTCGCCGCCCCCAGCCGGGCGGCATTTTTTTGTTCCGTGTCTGCTCCGGCCCGGGCAAGGTCGCTCACAACGCGCGCTTCATCCCGGCGTGGCTGGCCTCGAAGCCGAGCCGTGCATAGAAACGATGCGCAGCAATGCGGCGCAGGTCGGTGGTCAGCTGGATCACGCCGCAGCCGCGTTCGCGGGCGCTTTCCATCGCCGCCTGCATGAGTTGCTCGCCGATGCCGAGACCACGCAGGTCCGAACGCACGCGCACCGCCTCGACCAGGGCGCGGCGCATGCCGCCGCGGCTCAAGCCAGGAATGAAAGTCAGCTGCAAGGTCGCGATGATCTCGCCAGCACGCTCGCCGACCAGCAATTCGTTGCCGGCATCGCGCTGGATTTCCTCGAAAGCCGCACGCACCGCCGGCGTCGCCTGTTCGACGTAACCGCTGCGCGAGCGCGCGATGTCGTCGTCGGCGAGCAGAGCCAACACGGCATTGAGGTCTTCGGCTACGGCTCTGCGAAAGGTCACGGGCGGCATGGATGGGCTCCGGGCGGCGGACGCGCATGACGATATCAGGGCCGGGGCCGCTTGCGCGGCGCACGCCGCCGCAACGGTCATGACGATCCGCAGTGTCAACGTTAGACTGGCGACCCCGACACCGCGACCCGCCACGACCATGCCCTCCTTCGACGTCGTTTCCGAAGTCAACAAGCACGAACTCACCAATGCCGTGGACACTGCCAACCGCGAGCTCGGCAATCGTTTCGATTTCAAGGGCACCGATGCCCACTTCGAACTCGACGAATTCGTGGTCACGCAGCGTGCGCCCAGCGACTTCCAGCTCAACCAGATGCTCGACATCCTGCGTGCCCGTCTGATCACCCGCGGTATAGACGTGCGCTGCCTGGATGTCGGCGAGCCCGAGATCAACCTCGCTGGCGCCCGCCAGAAGGTCACGATCAAGCAGGGCATCGAACAGAAGATCGCCAAGAAGATCATCGCCGCGATCAAAGACGCCAAGCTCAAGGTCGAGGCGCAGATCAACGGCGAGAAGTTGCGCATCACCGGCAAGAAACGCGACGACCTGCAGGACGTGATGGCACTGCTGAAGAAAACCGAATGGGAGCTGCCGCTGCAGTTCGAGAATTTCCGCGATTGACCGCGCCCGTCCGTAACGCCGGTGCATCCCGAAGCGCATGAACGAATTTGTTAATTTGCGGTGATGCGCCGCAAATATCGAAATTCGTGCCGCCGCAGTCTTGACCGATATCGGAACCGCGTCGAGGATGTAAGCCCGCTGTTCGCGCCGCCCGCAAATCATGATCGGGCGCGCATCAACTTTCTTTTCGGCGCTTTCGCCAGCCAGACATCGGGGAGTGCGTCATGAGCATGCTGCAACGTCGGATCGGCCTGGCTTTGCTGGCATTGGCCTTTGGATCACAGGCACAGGCGCAGAACGCCGCGATCACCATCGAGGTCGACGCCAACGCCGGCCGCCACGCGATCGACCCCAACATCTACGGTGTCGCCTACGCCAGCACCGCGCAGTTGACCGACCTGCGCGCGCCGTTGAACCGCTCCGGCGGCAACACCACCTCGCGCTACAACTGGCAATTGAATGCCGCCAATCGCGGCTTCGACTGGTACTTCGAATCGATCGCCGAGACCAGCGCGGTCGCCGGCGAATCCGGCGACACGTTCATCAGCACCAGCCGTGCCGGCGGCGCCGAGCCGATGCTGACGATTCCGATGCTCGACTGGACCACCAAGCTCGGACCGAATCGCGGCAAGCTCGCGAGTTTCTCGCAGGCGAAATACGGCGCGCAGTCCGATGCCGACTGGCAGTGGTATTCCGACGCCGGCAACGGCGTACTCGCCAGCAACGGGCAGAACATCGTCAACACGCCCGCCGATGCCAACAGCCCGTCCAACGTCGCCTTCCAGCAGGGCTGGGTGCAGCACCTCACCAGCAAATGGGGCCTCGCCGGCAACGGCGGGCTGCGTTACTACCTGCTCGACAACGAACACAGCATCTGGCATTCGACCCATCGCGACGTGCATCCGGTCGGCGCGAACATGGAAGAAATCCGCCAGCGCATGACCGATTACGGCGCGATGATCCGCGCCGCCGACGCCGGCGCCGTGATCCTTGGCCCGGAAGAATGGGGTTGGTCGGGCTATCTGCTGTCGGGCTACGACCAGCAGTATGGTTCGCAGCATGGCTGGAGTAATCTGCCCGACAAAGCCGCGCACGGCGGCATGGACTACATGCCGTGGCTGCTCGACCAATTGCACAAATACGAAGTGCAGACCGGCCACCGCGTGCTCGACGTGTTCACGCTGCACATCTACCCGCAGAGCGGCGAATTCAGCGACAACGTGAGCACCGACATGCAGTTGCGGCGCAATCGTTCGACGCGCTCGCTCTGGGATCCGAACTACGTCGACGAATCCTGGATCGGCGACAAAGTCGACCTGATCCCGCGCATGAAGTCCTGGGTCGCGAGCTATTATCCCGGCCTGAAAACCGGCATCACCGAATACAACTGGGGCGCCGAAAACCACATCAACGGCGCGACCGCGCAGGCCGATGTCTACGGCATCTTCGGTCGCCAGGGCCTGGATTTCGGTACGCGCTGGACAACGCCGGCCGCATCCACGCCGACCTACAAGGCGATGAAGCTCTACCGCAATTACGACGGCGCCGGCCATGGCTTCGGCGATGTCTCGGTCGCCGCCACCGCGCCCAATCCCGACAATGTTTCCGCGTTCGCCGCCACGCGCAGCGGCGACGGTGCACTGACGGTGATGGTGATCGCGAAAGTGCTCACCGGCACGACACCGGTCGCCGTGCATCTGGGAAATTTCGTCGGCAGCGGCGCCGTGCAGGCTTGGCAGTTGACCTCAAGCAACGCGATCACGCGCCTGCCCGACCTCGCGATCGCCACCGGCACGGTCAATACCACCGTGCCCGCGCAAAGCATCACGCTGCTGATCATCAACCCGGGCGGCGAAATTCCGAATCGCCTCGCCGGCAACCTGTCGCGCGCCAGCCGCCTGCAACCAGCCATCGTGCAGCTGACCTGGAGCGGCGGCGCCACGCGCGTCGACGTCTATCGCGATGGCGTTCTGCGCGTCAACGTCGCCAACACCGGCAAGTATTCCGAGAAAGCCGGCAGCAATCCGGCTTCGGGCTACATCGTCTGCGACGCCGACACCACGCGCTGCTCGTCGTCCGTGATGGCGATCCCCGGCGGCAACGCCCGGCCACCGGTTCCGCCGAAGCGGATCGATGTGATGCATGGGAAAAAGAATCTGCTGGACTAGGTGAGCGGTGAGTGGTGAGTGGGAGAAGGATATGGTACTTCGTCATCCCCGCGAAGGCGGGGATCCAGTGACTTTGATCTTTAGCTTTTCAACATAGAGAAGCGAAAGGCGCTGGATCCCCGCCTTCGCGGGGATGACGAGCAAAATCTCACCACTCACCACTCACCACTCACCACTCACCACTCACCAAACTAAAATCCCGCAAAAATCCCCGCCACCTGCGCCGGCGCCAGCACCTGCCATTGCCCCGATTCCAGTTCGCCCAGCGCAAGTCCGCCGATCGACAAGCGCTGCAAGGTCTCGACATGATTGCCGACCGCAGCGAACATCCGCCGCACCTGGTGGTAGCGGCCCTCGACCATCGTGATGCGGACGCGGCGCGGCTCGACGATCTCGAGTATCGCCGGCGCCAGCGGTGAATTCTCCGACTCCAGCATCAGCGTACCGCTGGCGAAAATTTCCGCTTCGTCGCCGCGCAGATCGCCGGCGATCGTCGCCTCGTAGATTTTCGGCAGATGCGATTTCGGCGACGTGATCCGGTGCAGCAACGCACCGTCGTCGGTCATCAGCAGCAGGCCGGACGTGTCGCGGTCGAGCCGGCCAACGCAGGACAGGATCGGATTGCGCAGGCGGAAACGCGGCGGCAGCAGGTCGTAGACCACGCGTCCCGGATCCTTGGTCGAACAGGTGTAGCCGACCGGCTTGTGCAGCATCAGGATGAAACCCTGCGCCGGATCCAGCGGTTCGTCGTCGACGCGGATGTCGGCGTGTTCGGCGCTGTCGTCGGGACCGAGCACGCTGCCATCGGCGCGCGTCACCCAGTCGTTGCGCAGCATCATCGTCACGTCCTTGCGCGTGCCGTAGCCGAGATTCGCCAGCAGTTTCACCAATTTCATGCATCCGCCCTGATCGCTTCGATCACCTTGAACCCCTGTTCCTGCGCCAGCACGCGCCAAGTGCCGAAACGCGCGCCGAGGATTTCTTCGTACGGCAAATGCCGGTTCGCCACCAGAAAAAAACGGCCGCCTGGACGCAGGGCATCCGCCGCTGCCGTGATGAACGCCTGGCCCAGTTCCGGGCGGTCGCTGCGATCGACGTGGAACGGTGGATTGCTGACGATGACATCGTAGCGGCGCGGCAGGCCGACGCCGACGTCATGCCAGAAAAAATCCAGTGCGACGCGATCGCCGGCCGCGACAAGATTCTTCCTGGCCAGATCCAGCGCGCGCGCTTCGGCCTCGTACAAATCCAGCGCGACGATCTTCGGGCAGCGCGCAAGCAATTCCGCTGCGAGATAACCGTAGCCCGCGCCGAGGTCGGCGCCCTGCCCGGCGAGATCATCGGGAAGCTGCGCGGCCAGCAACTGCGACGCAGCATCGATGCGATCCCAGGCGAACAGCCCCGGTCGGCTGAGAAAACGACCGTCGGCGATCGGGCGCGGCGCATCCAGCTGCGCCCATTGCGTCAGCAATTCCTGATCGCTGCGCGCGGGATCGACCACGGCCCAGAACACGCGGCATTTGTTTTTCGACAGGCTCTGCGTCGCACCGGCCAGGCGCGCGAGATCGGCTTCACCCGAACGCGCGCCTTCGTTGTTGGCCTGACAGGCAACGACCACACCGCCCGCCTGCGTGCCGCTCAGCGCGCGTGCGAACAAGGCGCGCGCTTCCTCGCGCTGTCGCGGCGGCAAAACCAGCGTCAATACCGATGCCGACATCGATGGCGCGTCGGCCTCCGTCGCCACGTTCCGGCCTTCGCGCTGCAATTGTTCCGCGAACGGCTTGAAGCTCTGCTCGCAGAGCATTCCAGCCGTCGCCAGATCCTGCCAATCCGCACCGGCGCGTGCGCGCAGAAAACGCACCTGCCCCTGTATCGGCCACGCCAGCGCGCCACCATGAAAAGGCAGCAGCAAGGTCGCCAATGCGGCGTCAGTTATCGACCCGCCAAGGTGCGCGCCAGCCAAGAGCCATCTCCATCCCGCGTAGGGCCGCGAGTTTACACGCGCTCGCCATCGTTCCGTGGATGACGCGATAATCGCCGCACTTCCGGAGGCTCACGCATGCTTGCCATCCCCTTGTTGCTCGCCCTCGCCGCGCCTGCGTCGACCACCCTCGCCAGCGCCGATACCACGCCGATCAATTGCGACAACTGCGCGACATGGAACCGGCCGCACGCG
>Ga0207983_1000005_pt1 | contig 40639 bp, 30 predicted proteins | sample SoimicmetaGmgHMB_FD_188341 | JGI IMG/M metagenome (GOLD analysis project Ga0207983, IMG submission 188341) | Soil and rhizosphere microbial communities from Laval, Canada - mgHMB (SPAdes) (version 2) | ecosystem: Environmental > Terrestrial > Soil > Agricultural land | place: Laval, Canada...
TACGCGCCGGCGCCGCTGACATAGGCGCCGCGCGGACGCAACGTCGAGAATTCGTAGCCGATGCCGCAGCCGGCTTTCAGGGTCAGGCCGGCTTCGTGGACCTTGTCCAGGATGCCGTCCATGGAATCGGTGATCGTGCCCGAGACCGTGCAGTTGATCGTGCTGGTCGAGGGTTTGTGCTCCAGCGCGCCGGCGTTGGAGGTGATGCGGCCGGCAGGGATGGCACCGCGGCGCAGCGCCCAGAGGAAGCGCTCGTACCAGTATTTCTGCTTTTCGGTCGTCGCCTCGGCATCGGACAGTGCCCGTGCGACGCGCTGGTAGGTCTCGTCGATGCTGCCATCGACCGGTTCGCCCTTCTTGCTCTTGAGACGGTACTTCTTGTCCCAGATGTCGTAGGAGGCCGGCTGCATCGGAATACCCTGCGCCGTTTCCATCCCTGATTCCTTCTTTACCGCCTCCAGGCGAACACTGCTCATCGTCCTAACACCCTCCGCTGGTGGTCCCGGTGACCGGGACTTTCTAGTTGTGACCGCTACTGCTTTGCTTGTCTGACCGGTATCGCCGCCGGACTGGAAAGACGGATAAGCGCGCCTGGAGGCTGGGCCTCGGGGCGCTGCTGCTGTCTTTTCAGTCCAGACCCATGCCGTATCGCTCGTCGCGCCGCGCTGGTTTGTAGCCAGACCCCAAGGCTTGGGGCCTCCCCGGTACTCGTCACCCAACATGTTGTGTGAGAGCCGGGGGTCAAAACTACGCCCGGGCTGGGGGACTGTCAACCTCCAATTTGGCTGCGGAAGCGCCTGGTTTTGGCATGGAAAATGCTAATGGCAACAATCGTTTACAGATGAAACTTGCAGTGATGGCCGGGGTTGCCGCGGAGCGGCGTTTTTCCCTGCCTCGTGGGAGCGGGCATGACCGCGATGAGGGTGGCGAGGCGAGAATTCGAGCGTGACAAAGGCTTCCAGGCTGGTCGCGATCATTCTGGATTGCCGGCGGAATTGGTCGCGGTCATGCCCGCTCCTACCGGGGGCGAGATTTAACACCTCGTTCAATCGCGGCTTGGGATAGTCGCCTGCCGCGCGACGGCCGGGGCGCTGCGCGCATCTGGGACCTGAGGGCGGGGCATCTTGTCCGGGTGACGCGCCAGCCCCATAGCTATTCCGAACCCGGCCTCTGGCCACCACGCTTCGAGAGACTTTTCGCATGCGCAAGCTGACCACCTTCTTCTGCCTGCTGCTCGCCGCCATCGGCGGCGGCGTGACCGCCCGGATGCTGACCGCCGTACCTGGCGAAGCGCCGGTCTCGGCCAGCCCCGGCGCCGCAATCGCCCAGAGCGCTGCCGATTCCGCTCTGCCCCTCGCCAACGCGGCCCTGCCCGCCCAGGTCGTCGGCGGCGCCACGATGCCATCGCTGGCGCCGATGCTGGAAAAGGTCACGCCGGCGGTGGTCAACATCTACACCAAGCAGGTCGTGCGCGTGCGCAACCCGATGGCCGAGTTCTTCGGCGGCGGCCGCTTCCCGCAGGAGCGCGTGCAGCAGTCGCTGGGCTCGGGCGTGATCGTCGACGCAACGCGCGGCCTGATCCTGACCAACAACCATGTCGTCGAAGGCGCGGATGCCGTCTCGGTGACGCTCAGCGACGGCCGCACCTTCGAGGCGCAGCCGATCGGCTCGGACGCCGACACCGACGTGGCGGTGATCCAGATCAAGGCGACCGGCCTGACCGCGTTGCCGCTGGCCGATACCAACACGATGCGCGTCGGCGATTTCGTCGTCGCGGTCGGCAATCCGTTCGGGCTCGGACAGACCGTGACCTCGGGCATCGTCTCGGCAGTCGGCCGCAGCGGCCTCACCGGTTTCGGCTACCAGAACTTCATCCAGACCGATGCCTCGATCAATCCGGGCAATTCCGGCGGCGCGCTGGTCAACCTGCGCGGCGAACTGATCGGCATCAATGCCGCGAGCTTCAATCCGCAGGGCAGCGCGGCCGGCAATATCGGCCTGGGTTTCGCGATCCCGGCCAACCTGGCCAGGGAAGTGATGCGCCAGTTGATGGCTTACGGTGAAGTGCGTCGCGGCTCGCTGGGCCTGGACAGCGCCGACATCAAACCCGACCCGTCCAAGCAGCTGACCTTGAACAATTTCCGTGGCGCGATGGTGACCCGTGTATACAACGGCACCGCCGCCGCGCTCGCCGGCATCAAGCCCGGCGACATCATCACCCAGGCCAACGGCCAGCGCATCGACAGTGCCGAATCCCTGCACAACCTCGAAGGCCTGCTGCCCGTTGGGCAACCGATCGCCTTGCAGCTGTTGCGCGATGGCAAGACGCTGACGGTGCAGACGACGCTGAAGGCACAGGCCAAGGAAATCGACGGCGCCTCGCTCGATCCACGCCTGTCCGGCGCGACCTTCAGCGAACTGCCGGAGAGCTACCGCCAGCAAGGCGTGCGCGGCGTGGTGGTCAGCAAGGTCGCGCGCGGCAGCCGTGCCGAGAAAAGCGAACTCGCCGCCGGCGATCTGGTACTGGCGATCAATCGTCGCGGCGTCGAAGACATGAATGCCTTCCGCGCACAGCTCGGCCAGGGCAATGCCCGTCTCGTGCTGGTGCTGCAGCGTGGCGGGCAGCAGGGCGAGCTGGAGATCCGCTGACCATCGCCCCTCACCCTGGCCCTCTCCCCGCAAGCGGGGAGAGAGGATCGGCTGCTGAGGCGGGGAGAAACATTCTCAAATGCGGCGAAAATCCCCTCTCCCCGTGAGCGGGCTAGGGTGAGGGGTGGTGGTCAGTGCGGGGATGTTGCAAGTGCGAGGCGCTTCAAATCGCCTGTTCCCTCATCACGCCGAAGCAAACACCTCGACCCGGTTGCGCCCCGCTCCCTTGGCGCGATAGAGCGCGCTGTCGGCGGCCTCGAAGAATTCCGCCTCGTTGGCGAAGCGATGCGAGGCGGTGCTGGCCAGGCCGATCGACACCGTCACCGGCAGACGGCCGGTGAAGTGCATCTCGATCGCTTGGCGAATATTTTCCGCCACGCGTTCGGCCTCGGCGACGCTGGCTGCGGGCAGGATGATCGAAAATTCCTCGCCGCCATAGCGGCAGACGGTGGCGCCGGCTGGCACATGCGCGCGCAACAGCCGCGCGCATTCGATCAGCACATCGTCGCCGCGGGCGTGGCCGAAGTTGTCGTTGATGCGCTTGAAGTGGTCGAGATCGATCACGAGCAACGCGACCGCGCCCTCGCGCGAATGCGCGAAAAATACTTCCAGCTGGCGGTCGAAGTAGCGGCGGTTGGACAGGCTGGTCAGGGCATCGGTCAGCGTCTGCCGCTGCAACTCGTTCACCCGCGAAGCCAGCGCCAGCGACAGCAGCACCATCTCGAGCAGAGCACCCGCCTGGAAGCCATTCTGCGTCAGGCCGTTGTGCGGCAGCAGGCCGAAGGTCTTGAGCATGTAGACCAGCACGCCGACCAGCAAGGCGAACCAGGCAAGCATGAAATAGATCGCCGGCCGATACCCCTGGATCACGCCGATCACGCCCAACGCCATCATCACCGCCACCGCCGCGATGGTGACGTAGGCGATCGGCTGGATCAGCAGCGCGTACGGCAGAAAGAACGACGCGGCCAAGCCGACGACACTCAGCAATTGCAGGATCTGCGCTGCGCGGTCGAGCCGCGGCGAGTGCTCATGCGTGCCGAGAAAGTGCCGGGTGAACATCAAACCTGAGAGCAACGACAGGCAAAGCAGCACCAACAGCGACTGATTGGCCCAGACCGGACTGTTCGGCCACAGGAACTGGAAACTCAGGCCGTCGTGCACGCCGAAATACAGGCCGTAGCTCGCGGCATAGGCCAGGTAGTAGAAGAAGGCGCGATCGCGCACCGCGATGAAGATGAAAAGATTGTAGAAAAACAGCACGCAGAAGCCGCCGAAATAAAACCCGTAGGCGAGCTGTTCCAGGCTGACCGATTCCAGCACGCGATGCGGGCTGGCCAGGGTCAGGCCGATGTTCATGGAACCGGAAGTTTCGTAGCGCAGGTAAATCGTGCGCGTCTGTCCGGCGGCGATGCGCAGCGGAAAGATGAAATCGCGGTTGGCGATCGGTCGCGACCCGAATACCAGGCGATCGCCGGTATGCAGCACCTGCCACTTGCCGCTGCCGTCCTGCTGCCACAGATCGATGTAGTCGATCAGCGGATAGTCCTGGCGCAGGTCGATTTCCAGATCGGAAACACCGGTGTTGCGCAAATCCACACGCACCCACCAGGCCGACTTGCTGAAACCGAAGCCGGTGTTACGCGTACCGACCGGCGTGAACGCCGCAGCACGCACCTGATCGAAAGGCAGCTTTGCCGTCGTGTCCTCGAACAAGGCCATCGCGGTTGCGGCCGGGATTTCCCGGAACTGCTCGTTCACCGCGATCACCGTCTGCGCCTGGCTGATCGCGCACAGCGCCCACCACAGCAGCAGCGACAGGCCGAGACGGAACGACAGGGACTTCGGTGCGCGCATGGCTGACATCCAAGGGCAGAGGAGGTGATCGCCGACTTCGCGCAGCAACGATCGGCGATGTCATCGCCTGTTCGTCTTCCGCGTCTGTCCCCGATCGCGCTGAGCTTGCCACAACGGCTGCCTCTGTGAAATTGTTGGCCGTCTTCGGGGGAAGCGCATGACAAGGAAAGGACTGCCGGCGCTGTCGGCCTTGCTGATCGCGAGCGTCACATTGACCATCAGCTGCCATCGCGGCGCCGATGCGCCGACGCCCAAGCCTCCGGGCCCGAGCAGTCCTGCGCTGATCCTGATGGACCAGGGTTGGTCGGCGAGCACGCGCGAGACCGCCTGGTTCAGTTCCTTCGGTTCGCAGCTGCTGCCATATCGCTGGCTGGCGTTGCTGGAAAAGCCCGGCTCGAGCGAGCGCTTCGCCAGCGACGCGAATTTCATCGCGCTGGGTTTCCTGCCAGCCGCGGCGTCGACGAAAAATCCCGGCGGCTATCCGGTCGGCTTCGCACAGACCAAAGGCGCTGACGGCCAGCCTTGGGTCGGTCTCGGTTGCGCGGCCTGCCATACCGGCGAAGTGCATTACGGCGGCAAACAATTGCGCATCGATGGCGGACCCGGGTTGATCGATTTCACCGCCTTCGAAGCGCAGCTCATCCAGAGCCTGAGCGCGACGGTCAGCGATCCGGAAAAATTCGACCGCTTCGCGACCGCGCTTGGCGTGACCGGTGGCAAGCGCCTGGATCTGCAGAATCGTCTGGTCAAGATCACCCAGACGCTGGACGCGAGCCACCGCATCAACGAATCCGATGTCGACTACGGCCACGGCCGTCTCGATGCCTTCGGCCAGATTTTCAACGCCGTCGCGGTAACCAGCCTCGGCATTCCGGAGAACGTGCGCGCGCCAGATGCGCCGGTGAGTTTTCCCGCGCTGTGGTCGGCCTCACATCTGGATCTGGTGCAGTGGAACGGCTCGGCGCCAAATGCCGGTCCCGGCCCGTTGTTGCAGAACGTGACCACCGCGCTGGCGGTATACGGCTCGGTCGACCTGCATTCGTCGTCCTTGCCCGGATACGCCTCGGGCGTGAACTTCAGCGATCTCGGCGCGATCCAGGACCGCTTCTATCAACTCAAATCGCCGCAGTGGCCGAGCGAACTGTTCGGCGCACCCGACGCCGCGAAAGCCGCGCGCGGCGCGAGCATCTACGCCGCGCAATGTCAGTCCTGCCATGCGTTGTCGAATCGCGACGACGGCAAGCGGCAGTTGAAAACGGTGATGGTGCCGCTGCAGGACATCGGCACCGATCCGCGCATGGTGGAGAATTTCCTGCGCGGCCAGGTCAAGACTGGCGTGCTGCAAGGACGCAAACAGGCCGTGGTCGCGGGCCCGGTGTTCGGCCCGACCGCGCGCAGCATCGACGTCGTGATCAATGCCGCGCTGGGCGCGACGCTGCGGCATCCGTTGGCGGCGGCGAAGGACGCCATCGTCGGCTACCACCGCACGCTGAAGGCCGGCATCGACCAGCATCCGAACCATTACAAGGCGCGGCCGCTCGACGGCATCTGGGCTAGCGCGCCCTACCTGCACAACGGCTCGGTGCCGACACTCGCCGACCTGCTGCTGCCGCAGGAAAAGCGGCCGGCGGATTTTTACGTCGGGCTGCGCGACTACGATCCGGCTGGCGTCGGCTACACATCGAAGACCGGACCATTCCACTTCGACACAAAACTGCCAGGCAACAGCAACGCCGGTCACCGCTACGGCACGGAACTCGATGCCGCCGCACGCGCGGATCTGCTGGAATATCTGAAGACGCTTTGACGTTGATAGGCGCCGCGAAAAGACAGTTGAGTCGTCATCCCGGCGAAAGCCGGGATCCAATTTGAGGTGGCGGATAACCACCATGGATCCCAGCTTTCGCTGGGATGACGGCGTCTTTTTTCTTGGCTTGCCCCAGTGAAGAATCAGCGCGCCGCCTGCACATCCTCGAGCGCATCGAACCACTCGTTCACCGACGCGAACTCGCGGTCCAGCAAGGCCGCGCGCACGCTTTCGCGCGCCAGCCAGCGATAGGCCTCGAACTGCGCCTCGCTGTAGAACTGGTTGCCGGTTGATTCGTTCGGAAACGAAGGACTGTGGCGCTGATACGCGAGCACATCGACGCTGACCGCACCGTGCAGGCAGGGCTTGAAATACAACAGGCGCCCGCGCGTGCCGTCGGCGTATTGCACATGACCCAGGCGCCAGGGCCGCGCCGGTTCGTCGGGGCGGAACGCGAGCTGCACCTGCGCGTCGAAATCCACGCGCACGCGCTCGATGGCGTTGCCGAGGTCGGCGTAGCTGGTCTGCGGATCGGAGCCGCAGTCGATCGCGATCAGGAAAGGCAGGCGCCGACGCACGAGTTCGTACAGGCCGAGATTCTCGAACTGGCCGCCGTCGGACAGATGGATGTCGCGCCAGCGTTCGTCGAGGTTGATGCCGGTGATCTCGCGTGTGATGCGCCGCCACCAGGCTGGCAACGGCAGGCCGCGGCGCGCGGCCGGATTCGGATTCAACCCCCAATAACCCAGACGCAGATTGAACATCGCCATCAGGATCGACAGCGGGCGGTTGTTTGTCATTGGCGAATCGGGATCGACGGCCGCACCGGCGATCGCCACCGTGGTCGCCAGGCGCGCATCGGAATCGGTATTGCCCTGCGCATCGGCCCAACCAGTCGCGCTGCTGCCGTAATGCAGCGGCGAAAAACTGAAACAGTCGCCTTCGCGGCTACGCCGGCGCTCGTCGGGCGAACTGCGCGTGTTGAGCGTGGCGCAGACAAGATGCAGGGGCGTGCCGCTGCGCGGCGAAATATCGTCGTTGCGAAAAGTGTTGGCATCCGCCGTCGGCGCCGCCGCGGTGACCGGCATCAGCGCCTGACGCAAACGGTCGCGGTAGTAGCCGTGAATCGAGATCGCGTTGAGATCGCAGAACACGCCCAGCAGCAGCGACAGCGCGAGCAGACCGAGGAAGATCGGCGAATGCAAAGTGTCGATGCGTTCGGCGATCGAATAGGCGAACACGAACAGACCATAGACCAGCAGGCCCAGTCCGATCATCGCCAGGCGTTCGCCACCGAGCGTGCGCCGCAGCTGTCCGCGCCAGAACGCGCCCGCACCCGACGCGACCGCGGCGATCGAAGTCAGCGGCGCGCCGCAGCCGTGCAGGAACGCCGGCATTTCCCGGCCCAGCCAGAAGTCGAACCAGTTGGCGACAACGGGAACGCAACCGATCAGCACGAACAACGTGCCGAACATCGGCATCATCCCGAGAAAGATACGCGCGCGATCGACACGGGCCGGCGAGGTGATGCCCGAGTGCGTCGCTACCCTGGCGAAATGCAATGCAGCCAGCGGCCACAGCGCGAAGCACAACAGGCCAGACGCGAGCAGCAGCAGATAGCCCTCGTGCTGGCTCGGCATCGGCAACTGCGCGCTCAGCGCCGGCCAGGGCACGCCGATGAATTCCAGCGTCATCATGTCGGTGACCAGGATCAGCGGCGCGGCCACCACCAGCAGGTTGAGGAACACCGCCGCGCCGATCGAGGCGAGCAGGGTCCACATCGAGAAGCCGCGCTCGGCGATCAGGTATTGCACGTGCCGGCGGAACCAGTCGCGCGCGCTGCCGCCGCCGTCCGCGAGCGGCGTGCCGAAACTGTCGCCCTGCGCGATCGGCAACTGCGAACGCAGCCAGCTGTAAGCCCCGGCGATGTAGCCGCCGCCCGACACCGAGCTCAGGTAATCGATGCGCGCCATCATGCCGCGCGATTCCAGCGCTTCGATCACGCCGAGATTGAATACCGCCGAGCGGATGCCACCGCCGGAAAACGACAGGCCGACTTCATCGCCCGCCGGCGCCGGCAATCCCTGCGCGAGTCGACGCTGCGCCAGCCATTCGCCTTCCTCGCGACGGATCGTGGCGAAGTCGTCGCTGTGATGCGCGTGCTCGCCCTTGTCATCGCTCATCGCGTCGCCCCGATCAGGCCGCAGTCGGGACTGCTGAAATCGGCAGGCGTGGCCGGCTGATCCTTATGCAGCTTGAGATATTCGATCAGCTCGTAACGCTGCTCATCGCTGAGCAGCGGTCCGATCACGCCCGGCGGCAGCGGATTGCTGCGCGGATCGGCGAGATGCGCGGCCCACTGTTTGGCGCTCGCGGCGAAAGCATGGCCGGTGTTGTGATTGCCGGGCTGCGTGGTGTCGAGCCAGAAGCCATCCTTCTGATCGGGATCGGCGGGCGCGGTCATGAAGCCCAGGTGCTTGGCGTCGTAATCGCGACGACCGACGAAGAAACGCACGCTGCGTTGTTCCGGCGGCAGCAGCATCTGGTAGACGCTGGGTACCGAGCCGTTGTGCAGGAATGGCGGCGTCGCCCACACACCCTGCAGCGGCCGCGGCTTGTAGCCGGCGATCTGCTGCGGCAGATCGAGCGCGCCGAAACCTTCGAGGCATTGCTGCGTTTTATAATCGACGCCGTGGTCGCGGTAGTACTTGGCCTTGATCAGCAGGCCGAGCAGGTTCAGACCCTCGCCTTCGCGTAGTTTGCGCAGATCCATCGCGGCGATCTGGCGCTCGATGTACTCATCGGCGCCGTGCACGTCCCAGGACAGGAATTGCTGCTGGCAGTCGAGCGTGCATTCGAAACCTTCGTCCGGCGGTTGCAAACTGTGTGCCTGCGAATCGATCGCCAGCGTCTGCAGCTCGGCGGCGATGTCGGCAAGCGCCGCCTGTGGCAGCGTCGCCTGCGCACTCGCATCGGGATCCGGATACGCGAGCAGCAAGGCCGGCAGGCGCCCGACGTTTTCGTTCTTCGCCTGGCGTCCGGCGATCACGCTGCGCAGGCGATAGCGGACATCACGGGCGAGATCGCGGGTGAGCAACGGCGCGAACACGCCGTGCACTTCCGCAGCGCTCAGGCCAGTAGCGGTGAGATCGAAGCGGCGTTCGATGAAAGCGGTCGCGGCGGCGGGATCGGTGCCGATATGCACGAGCGGAATCACTTCGATCTGCCATTCCTCGGCCGAAGAATTCTTCAAGGGCGAACTCGCCTGTTGCGCCGCCGCGTCGGCGACATGCGGGCCGTGGCAGCCCTGGCAGCGCTCCTCGAACAAGGCCTGGCCACGCGCGGCGCGATCGCGGTCGATCCTGCCGAGCAGATCCTCGGGCCAGGGCGGTGGCTGCAGGCGCTGCAGCGTGTGTTCGATGCGGTCGAGGTTGGCGATCATCACCGAGCTGTCGAAGCGATGCTCGGGCGGCAGTGGGCCGCCCGTGGTGTCGGTCAGGCGCAGCACGGCGCCCACGCCCAGCGCCTCGCCGATATTGCGCGCCAGCGGCTGGCGCACCGAACCGTTGTATTGCACCCAGTCGAATTTCCAGATGTTCCAAAGATACGGATAGCTCACCGGCGCGGTCGCATCGGCGTAATTCTTCGACACCAGGTGATCGCCGAACACGGTGTTGGCGATGCGACCGAGCGCGTCGGTGCGGCCGAAACCTTCGCGCACCGGATACAGCTGGCGCATCGGATTGTTCTGTCCCTGGGTGACGAAGGCGAGCAGCGTCTGGCTGAGCGCGGCATGCAACCTGCCCTTGCCCTGCGGGTAATGCGCACCCAGCACGCGCCGCGAAAAGCGGCTGAACTTGACCGGATTGGCCAGGGTTTCGGTCATCGAGGCGATCAGCGTCGGACCGAACGCGCCGCGCTCCATGCTGGTGAAAGCATGCATGGCCTGGCCGCCGTCGATGCGGATGGCGATGCGCTGGCCATTTTTCTGCGCGTGGATTTCGCCGGTGTGGCAGGCGGCGCAGGTGATGTCGAGTACGTTCTCGCCGAGCACGGGCTCGTAATGCTTGGTGAACCCGACCGGCAGCTGGTCGGGATTGGCCGGTGTCGGTTGCGGATCGACGATGAAGCGATAGCGGCGCAGGTGTTCGGGATCGGCGAAACGCTGCTCGCTGAAAGGCAGCTCCAGGTTCACGAACCAGCTGTAGCGCATCGGATGCAGCTGTTGGCCCTGCGGCAGCGTCGTACCCTGTGGCGTGTAGTAGTAAAGCTGGCGATCGGCGCTGGCGGCGGCGCGGCCCCAGCCCTGGTCGAGATAGACGTATTGATCGACCGGCTCGACGGCGGGAATGCCGCGCGTGGGCCAGAGCACGAACAGCGAAAACGCCGCGATCGCCAGCAACGCGATCACCACGGCGGTGATCAGCAGGCGGCGCAGCAGCAGGCCCGTGGGCATCGCCAGGAAGCGCGCGATCATTCCCGGCCGGCGCGGCGCAGCCGCGCTTTCAGCATCAAGCATTTTGTTCCCCAATCACTGTCCCCACCGATACGCTAGCACCAAGGCGCGCGCCAGCCTATGCGACGGCCATCCTCACGGCGCTTGCACTATGCTGGCGTCATGTCCGAGCCCACCGCGAACGATCCAACACCCGCCGCCGCGCCGACAACAGCGAATGGCGATGAACCGGCGAAGACGCCCGGCCCACTGTCGCTGCGCATCCTGGCGCTGATCGCGGTGCTGTTCACCTGTTGGGCAGCGCGCGACCTGCTGGTGCCGATCATGCTGGCGATGTTTCTCGCGCTGATCGCCAACCCGCTGGTGACGCGCCTGCGCAAGCTGTGGATTCCGCGCTGGCTGGGCGCGCTGGTGGTGGTGTTCGGCGGTGTGGCGATGACGATTTTCCTCGCCAGCCTGCTGGTCGCGCCGGCCGCGGACTGGGTGCGCCAGGCGCCGACCGAACTCAAGCAGTTGGCACCGAAACTGCGCGCGATCACCGTGCAGGTGGAGCAGGCGAACAAGGCGGCGGCGTCGATCGCCAAGGCCGCGGGTGCCGCACCCGCACCGGCGGCGGTATCGGAAGACAAGCCGCATGCGCCCGATCTCTGGGTGGTGATCGCCAAGGCACCACAGCTGCTGGCCTCGCTGGGCGCGGTGGTGTTGCTGAGTTATTTTTTCCTGGTGTATGGCGCCGGCCTGCAACGCCAGGCGATTGCCGTGTTGCCGCAACGCGAACAGAAACACCTGACCACCGACATCCTGCGCACGATCGAAGCCGATGTCTCCGGCTACGTGCTGACCATCACACTGATCAACATCACGCTGGGTCTGCTGCTCACCGTCGCGCTGTACGCGCTCGGCCTGGGCCTCACCGACGCGCTGCTCTGGGGCACGGTCGCGGCGCTGCTCAACTACGCGCCCTATGTCGGCCCGCTGACCGGCGTGCTGGCGCTGGCCGTGGTCGGTGTGGTCGCCTTCAACGACCCAGTGCACATGCTGCTGCCGCCGACGATCTTTCTCGGCCTGCATGCGCTGGAATCGCAGTTGGTGACGCCGATCGTGCTGGGCCGGCGCATGGCGATTTCGCCGCTGGTGATGCTGCTGTGGCTGATGCTCTGGGGCTGGCTCTGGGGCATCGCCGGCCTGCTGCTGGCGGTACCGATGCTGGCCTGCTTCAAGATCCTCGCCGAGCGCGTCGACGGCTGGCGCGGCTGGGCGAAGGTGATCGAGTAGCGATGAATTGCTTCGTTGCCTGCCCCAGCCGGGGTGAGGGGCTTTGTGCACCTGCGCGATCCCTCGGCGCGGTACCCTAGCGCGATGGATTTCGCCCCACGCGCACTCAGCCTCGATCTCGATGACACCCTCTGGCCGATCTGGCCGGCGATCGAGCGCGCCGAGCGCGCCCTGCACGATTTCCTCAGCGAACGCTGCCCGCGCACCGCCGACAAATATCCGATCATGGCGATGCGTGCGCTACGCGACCGCATCGCTGCCGACCACCCCGAGTTCGCCCACGATTTCACCCATCAGCGCAGGCTGTCGCTGCAGCACGCGCTGCGCGATTCGGGCGACGACGAGCTGCATGTCGATGCCGCCTTCGACGCGTTCTACATCGCCCGCAACCGCATCGAGTTCTATCCCGATGCACTGCCGGCGCTGGCGCGGCTGGCGGCGCGTTATCCGATCGCCGCGCTGACCAATGGCAACGCCGATCTCGAACGCATCGGCATCGCGCAGCACTTCAAGGTGTTCGTCTCGGCGCGCAATGCCGGCCACGCCAAACCCGACGCACCGATCTTCCATGCCACCTGCGCGCAGTTGCAGGTCGCACCGCAAGACCTGCTGCACGTCGGCGACGATCCGCTGCTCGACATCGCTGGCGCCGCGCGCGCCGGCATCCACAGCTGCTGGATCAATCGTCGCGAAGAAACCTGGCCCGATGATCTGCCGCGGCCCGATCTCGAATTCACCACCCTCGCCGCGCTGGCCGATTGGCTGGACGCGCGCCACGCCCTACCGGAAACCGCATGAGCCTGCCGTCTTGTTTCGTCCCCGCCAGCGAAGCCGCCAACGCGCGCACGCTGATCGCCCTCGATCGCGCCACGCTGCCACGCTGGCGCGACGCGCAATCGCCGGCGATCCGCGCCTGGCTGGCCGGCCATGAATTCAACGCCGGCGCCGGCGCGTTTCTCGCATTGCCCGATGCTGACGGCAATCCCTCGGCGGTGGCGATCGGTGTCGGCGATGCCGGCGATCCGCTCGCGCTCGCGCACCTGCCCTGCCTGCTGCCGCCGGGCACGTATCGGCTGGCGAATGATTCGCCGGTCGCTCTCGATGCCGCGCAGGTGATGCTCGGCTGGGGACTGGGCGCGTATCGTTTCGAGCGCTACCTGAAGACGCCGCGGGCGATGGCCAAGCTGGTGCTCGAAGACGCCGCCGCCGAAAGCGCCGAAGCGTTCGCGTTGCTGCGCGCAAGCACGCTGGTGCGTGATCTTGTGAATACGCCGACCGAAGACATGGGTCCGGATGAACTCGAGGCCGTCGCGATCCGCCTTGCCCAGGCTTACGGCGGCAGCATCGCCAGCGTCGTCGGCGACGACCTGCTCAAGCTCGGTTTCCCGGCGATCCACGCCGTCGGTCGTGCCAGCCATCGCGCGCCGCGGCTGATCGAACTGCACTGGGGCGATGCCGCGCATCCGCACGTGGCGATCATCGGCAAGGGCGTGTGTTTCGACACCGGCGGCCTCGACATGAAAACCGCCGACGGCATGCGCAACATGAAAAAGGATATGGGTGGTGCGGCGCATGCGTTGGCGCTGGCGCAGCTGGTGATGGCGCGGCAGTTGCCGATCCGCATCACCGTGCTGGTCGCGGCGGTGGAAAACGCCATCGGCCCGAACTCTTTCCGCCCCGGCGAAGTGATCGCCACGCGCCAGGGCCTGAGCGTGGAGATCGACAACACCGATGCCGAGGGCCGTGTCGTGCTCTGCGATGCGCTGACTTACGCCGCCGAGCAGAAGCCCGAGCTTGTGCTCGATTTCGCCACACTCACCGGCGCGGCGCGCATTGCGTTGGGTCCGGATCTGCCAGCGCTGTATTGCAACGACGAAACCTTGGCTGGCGCTTTTCTTGCTGCCGGCGAGCGCGCCCGCGACCGCCTCTGGCGCATGCCGCTGTGGCGCCCCTACCTGAGCATGCTCAAATCCAATATCGCCGACCTCGCCAACGCTGGCGCCTCGCGTCTGGGCGGATCGATCACCGCGGCGCTGTATCTCGAGCGCTTCCTGCCCGAAGGCCTGGCCTGGGCGCATCTCGATCTCTATGCCTGGAACGATGGCGAGCGCCCCGGCAAACCCGCCGGTGGCGAAGCCCAGGGCCTGCGCGCGGCGTTTGCGCTGCTAAAGGCGCGCTACCCCGGCGCCTGAGGCAGATGACAAGCGTCACCCGGGCTTGCTGACGCGGCGCACTTCCATGAAAGAATGCCGGCCGGCAACCTTGGCTCCCTGTTCACCAGCATCGCGGCGGAAGCGAAACTGACTTCCGGCACGATGATTCGGCGCCCGCGTCGTCCAGACTTGCCTGCCGTTGCGACCCCCGCCCGTTCCCGCGGGTTTTTCCGGAGTGCTCATGTCCCACCCGAACGAACTTCTGAACGAGCTGCGCATCGATCGCAACGCACCGGCCGCGCCGTCGAGTTTCCCGCTGCGCTGGATCGTGATCGCCGCAGTCGTGCTCGCGCTGCTGATCGCCGGCTATTTTTTCCTCACCCGCAGCAAGCCGATCGAAGTGAAGACCGCGCTGACGACAGCGCAGGCCGGCGCCAGCGGCGGCAGCGCCTCGGTGCTCGACGCCTCCGGCTACGTCACCGCCCGCCGCATCGCCACGGTGTCGTCGAAGATCACTGGCAAGATCCGCGACGTGCGCATCGAAGAAGGCCAGCGCGTCAAGGAAGGCGAAATCCTCGCCACGCTCGAGCGCAGCGATGCCGATGCCCAGCACGCGCTCGCACAGTCGCAACTGGCTGCGGCGCAATCGCAACTCGCCGAAGGCCAGGCGCAGCTGCGTCTGTCGGCAAGCAATCTTCGCCGGCAACGCGAACTGGCCGCGAAGAAGCTCGTCGCCGCCTCCGCGCTTGATGCCGCCGTCGCCGACCATGACTCCAGTGCGTCGCGCCTGGACAGCCTGCAGCGCGGCGTCAGCGTCGCGCGCGATCGCCTGAAGATCGCCGACCTCGACGTCGACAACACCATCATCCGCGCACCGTTCGCCGGCGTGATCGTCGACAAGGCCGCGCAGCCGGGCGAGATGATTTCGCCGATCTCCGGCGGCGGCGGCTCGATCCGCACCGGCGTCGGCACGTTGGTCGACATGGATTCGCTGGAAGTGCAGGTCGACGTCAACGAGTCCTACATCGGCCGCGTGCAGCCTTCGATGCCAGTCGAGGCCGTGCTCAACGCCTATCCGGACTGGAAGATCCCCGCGGAAGTGATCGCCATCATTCCGACCGCCGATCGCGCCAAGGCCACGGTCAAGGTGCGCATCGCGCTCAACAGCAAGGATCCGCGCATCGTGCCCGACATGGGCGTGCGCGTGTCCTTCCTCGAACAGGAAAAGCCCGGCGCGCCGCAACAGACGGCCGCGCCGCGCGTGCAGGTGCCGACGGCGGCGCTGCGCAAGGATGGCGACCAGGACATCGTCTTCGTGGTCAGCGACGGCAAGGCCGAACGCCGCGCGGTGAAACTCGGCGGCACGCTGGGTGACGACCGCCAGGTACTGTCCGGCCTTGGCGGCGGCGAACAGGTGATCGTCGAAGCACCGAACACGCTCAAGGACGGCGATGCCGTGCGCGAGGCGGAAACGAAGTGAGCCCGGGGAAATAGAACCGGGGAAAATATTTTTCGTTGTCCCCGCGCAGGCGGGAGCGACGCATGACAGATAGCCAAGACCACGCAACGAGGCCAGCGATGAGCGAAGACACGATGATCAGGATCAACAACGTCACCAAGTCGTACGTACGCGGCAAGCAGAAGGTCGAGGTGCTGCACGGATTGAGCATCGACGTGCCGCGCGGCGATTTCGTCGCGTTGATGGGGCCGTCCGGTTCGGGCAAGACCACCTTGCTCAACCTCATCGGCGGCCTCGATACGCCCACTTCCGGCGAGATCAGCGTCGGTGACGAGCGCATCGACCAGATGAGCGGCGGCCAGCTCGCGCGCTGGCGCAGCCACAACGTCGGCTTCGTGTTCCAGTTCTACAACCTGATGCCGGTGCTCACCGCCGAAGGCAATGTCGAGCTGCCGTTGCTGCTGACCAAACTGTCGGCGGCGCAGCGCAAGAAAAACGTGGCGATCGCGCTGCAGGTCGTCGGCCTTGCCGACCGCGCCAAACACAAGCCGCGCGAACTTTCCGGCGGCCAGGAACAGCGCGTGGCGATCGCCCGCGCCATCGTCTCCGATCCGCAACTGCTGGTCTGCGATGAACCGACCGGCGATCTCGACCGCGCCACCGCGGTGGAAATCCTCAAACTGCTGCAGGCGCTCAACCGCGATCACGGCAAGACCATCGTGATGGTCACGCACGATCCGCTCGCCGCCGAATACGCCAAGCGCACCCTGCATCTGGACAAGGGCCGACTCGCCGAACAGGCCGGCGCGTAATGCGCGCGCCCCTGTCCGCCCGGAGGATCACCGCATGACCAAGACCGGTTTCGTCATCGCCAACCTGTTCCGCAAGAAAACCCGCACGACGCTCACGCTGTTGTCGATCATCGTCGCCTTCGTGCTGTTCGGTCTGCTGCAGTCGCTCAACCACATCTTCGACGCCGGCGCCGACTTCATCGGCGCGACGCGATTGATGACGCAGGCACGGGTGTCGTTCACCCAGCCGCTGCCGCTGAGCATGCTGCCGAAGATCGAGTCGGTGCCGGGCATCGCCCGCGTCGCGCACATGCAGTGGTTCGGCGGCGTCTGGCAGGAGAACACGCAGTTGTTCGTGTTCGCCGTCGATCCGCAACGCCAGCACGACGTCTACCCGGAATGGGTGATGCCGGAAGCGCAGTGGAAAGCTTTCGCCACCACCCGCACCGCGATGGTCGCCGGCCGCCAGATCGCCGATCAATACGGCTGGAAAGTCGGGCAGAAGATTCCGATCAGCTCGCAGATCTATCCGCAGAAAAACGGCAGCAAGGCCTGGGCCTTCGATCTGGTCGGCATCTACGACGGCAAGGACGCGGACTGGCAGAAGCAGACCAATACCGTGTTCATCAACCACGATTATTTCGACGAGGCCAACCAGTTCGGCGCCGGCCGCACCAACTTCTTCGCGCTCAAGCTCGCCAAAGGCGCGTCGGCGGAAGCGGTCAGCCACGCCGTCGATGCGATGTCGGAAAACTCGCCCGACGAAACCAAGACGCAGACCGAGAAGGATTTCAACGTCGGCTTCATCAAGCAGATCGGCGACATCGGCATGATCGTGCGCTGGATCCTGTTCGCGGTGTTCTTCACGCTGCTGCTGGTGGTCGGCAACACGATGGCGCAGAGCGTGCGCGAACGCGTGCCGGAACTGGCAGTGCTCAAGACGCTGGGCTTCAGCGACGGCAGCGTGCTCGGCTTCGTGCTCGCCGAAGCGGTGGCGCTGTGCCTGATCGGCGGCCTGATCGGCATGTCGCTGGCGACCTTGCTGGGCGCGATGGTGGAGAAAGGCAGCGGCGGGCAATTTGCGTTGAACGTCACGCCCTGGGTCTGGATGACCGGGCTGATCGCGATCGCGCTGATGAGCCTGGCCGTTGGACTATTGCCGGCGCTGCGTGCGCGCCGCCTGAAAATCGTCGATGCATTGGCCGGACGTTGAGAGAGAGAACCCCTATGTTCAGTCAAACACTCGCCATCACCGGCATCAATCTCAAGAGCATTCCCGAACGCTGGGCCTCGTCGCTGGTGATCGTCGTCGGCCTCGCCGGCGTGGTCGCGGTGTTCACCGCCTTGCTGGCGATGGCCTCGGGCTTCGAAAGCACGCTCAAGGCCAGCGGCCGCACCGACAACGCCATCATCCTGCGCGGCGGTTCGGACACCGAGCTCAACTCCGGTCTGGGCCGCGATTCGACCACGCTGATCAAACAGGCACCGGGCATCCGCAAGGATGCAGCCGGCAAGCCGATGGCATCGGCGGAAATGATCGTGATCGCCGAGCTGATACGCCAAGGCGACAGCAAGAACGGCGCCAACATCACCGTGCGCGGCGTCGAGGACAACGGCTTCGCGCTGCGTCCGCAGCTGAAGATCGTCGAAGGCCGCAAGTTCAAGACCGGTCTGCGCGAACTCATCGTCGGCCGCGGCGTCACCCGGCAATTCCAGGGCGCGGAGCTGGGCAAGACTTTGCGCATGCGCGGCTCCGACTGGACCGTGGTCGGTATTTTCGAATCCGGCGATGCACACGAGAGCGAGCTGTGGGCCGATGCCGAAGTCGCGCAATCGACCTTCAATCGCCGTGGTTACAGTTCGGTGCTGGTCGGCCTGGATGGCGCGAGCGGATTGAAGACGCTGCAGGACAACCTCAAGGCCGATCCGCGCCAGACCGTCGACGTCAAGAGCGAGCAGGATTACTACAGCAGCCAGACCAAGCAATTCCGCCAACAGATCGGCGCCCTCGCCGGCTTCGTCACCCTGGTGATGGCGCTGGGCGCGATCTTCGCAGCGCTCAACACGATGTATGCGGCGGTCGCGGCGCGCGGCAAGGAAATCGCCACCCTGCGTGCGATCGGTTTCGGCGGCCTGCCGGTGTTGACCTCGGTGATGATCGAAGCACTGACGCTGGCTTTCGCCGGTGGTGTGCTCGGCGCGGCGATCGCCTACCTGTTGTTCAACGGTTTCTCGGTGTCGACCCTGGGCCAGAATTTCACGCAGGTGGTGTTCGCGTTCAAGGTGACACCATCGCTGGTGGGTACCGGCTTGATCATCTCGCTGGTGATCGGCTTCATCGGTGGCCTGCTGCCGGCGATCAGTGCCGCGCGCCTGCCGGTGACGACGGCGCTGCGTACTGCCTGACCTGCGATGTCGAGAACGAGCCGGTCCGCATCGCGCGGGCCGGCTTTTTCTTTGCGCCAAACTCAGGAAGCGCGTGCCTTTGCGCGGGTGATGATGATCACGCCGAGCAGGATCACCGCCATCGCACCGATCACGTGCGCGTCGACTTTTTCGTGCAGCAACACGGCACCCAACAACACCGCGATTGGCGGATTGACGTAGGCGTAGCTGGTGGCGAGCGCCGGGCGCACGTGATGCAACAGCCACACGTAAGCCGAGAAGCCGATGATCGAGCCGAACACTGCGAGATAGCCGACCGCCAGCGTCGGCTGCAACGCCGGCAGCGCGTGAATGCGTTCGCCCAGCGCCAAACCGACGATCAGCATCGCGATGCCGCCGCAAAGCATCTGCGCTGCGGTGCTCATGAACGGGCCGGGCAGATCGCGATCGCGGCTCCAGACCGAACCGAACGCCCAGCTCACCGGCGCCATGATCAGCGCGATCATGCTGACGACGTTGGCCGACATCGCGCTGCCGAAATTCAACCAGACCACGCCGGCGAAACCGATCACCAGGCCCAGCCATTCGCCGCGACTCGGATGCCGGCCTTTCAATGCGCCGAACAATCCCGCCCACAACGGCATCGATGCCACGGCGATCGCGGCCAGGCCCGAGGAAACATTCTTCTCGGCGAGATTCACCAGGCCGTTGCCCAGCAGCATCATGAACAGGCCCAGCACCGCGGCGTTGCGCCACTGCGCGCGCGTCGGCGCAGCGTGACCCTGCCAGCGCAGGAAGGAATAGAACGCGAGACTTGCCGCGATGAAGCGCAGGCCGCCCATCAGAAACGGCGGATAGCCTTGCAGGCCGATGCGGATCGCCAGATAGGTCGAGCCCCAGACCAGATACACCGAAAGCAGGGCCAACAAAACCTTGCCAGGGCTGGCGCCGTGGGCGGACTGCAGGGAATCCATGGTTCGTCCTTGAATCGTCGCGCCGCCGGATCGGGCGCGGCAATTATCCGCGTTGCTGCGCCGCTTTGCCGCTTTCGGCGCGCAACAATGCGTCCTTGCGCGGCAGACCCCAGCGATAGCCGCCCAGCGAACCATCGCCGCGGATGATGCGATGGCAGGGCACGAGCACCGCGAGACGGTTCTGCGCGCAGGCACGCGCGACCGCACGTGCCGCGCCGGGGCGATCGATTTGTTTGGCGAGCTCGGCATAGCTGAAAGTCTGGCCGCGCGGAATTTTCATCAGCGCTTCCCAGACGCGTTGCTGGAACGCGGTGCCGATCAATTCCACCGGCACCTGTCCGCGCTTGCCGGCGAGCAGGTCGGCAACGGCACGTACGCGCGGCGCGAGGAAATCATCGCGACCGGCCTGCACGCGGACGATGTCGGCACGGGGGAATTCGCCGCGCAATTCCGCTTCGAGTTTCTTCTCGTCATCGCCCAGGGCGATCGCGCACAGGCCACGTTCGGTCGCGGCGACCAGCGCCAGGCCGATCACGGTGTCGATCAGCGACCAGTGAATCGTCATGCCTTCGCCGCCACGGCGATAGGCACCTGGCAACATGCCCAGGCGCGCGCCGCCATCTTCGTAGATGCGACTCGGCGAGCCGTAACCAGCTTCGTACAAGGCGCGCGTCACGTCGCCGCTGGCGCGCAATTCCTGCTTGAGCAGCGCGAGCTTTTTCTGCGCGCGATATTCCGCCGGGCTCAGGCCGAAGGCGGCGCGGAAACGCCGTTGCAAATGGCCCGGGCTCAGGCCGACCGCGGCACCTAGCGCGTCGAGGCCGACATCATCGTGATCGAGCAGGCGGCGGGCCTGCTCCAGGCGGGGATCATGCGTTGTCGTGGTCATGGCCGCAGATTAGCCATCGCCCCACTCCACCGCTATCCGCATCATGCGACCTACATGGATGTAGGAAGTGCCGCAAAGGCGCAGGAGCGCCTGCGGCCGACCTACATGGATGTAGGAAGTGCCGCAAAGGCGCAGGAGCGCCTGCGGCCGACCCACAGGGATGTGGGGAATGCCGCCAAGGCGCCGGGAGCGCCTGCGGCTCACGGGGCCCTTCCGCGACATCGCGGAAGGGCGGAGCCGATCAATGCCTCACTCGCTCCAGACGGTCGCCTGATGCGTCACCGGCAAAACCTGCGCGGTGAGTTGCGGGCTGCCGCTGAGCAGGTTGATCGCATCGGCAAGAATCGCCGAGGCCTCGCGCAGCAGCGGATCGGGACGCTTCTTCGCCGCTTCTTCCTGCGCCACCTGCTGCGCGACATTGCGTTCGTCGGCCTGCAAGCCATCGTCCTTGTCGTTGCCCGAGGCATCGGTCAGGCCCAGCGCCTTGCGTTCGCTTTCGCGCTGCTTGCGATCGGCTTCGATGCGGTCGCGCTCGGCGCGGCGGTCGGCTTCGTTGAGCGAAATCATTTTCTTGTCGCGCTCGGCGCGGAACTGCGCGACGTCGTCGGCCCACCAGCGGTATTCCGGATCCTTGGCGGCGCGGGCGTTGTGCATGGCGATCAGGCGCGCGGTGATCGGCGCGAAGTTGCCGAGCTGGACATGCGCGGTCTTGGCGATATGCGTGGCCGGCAGCGCGTTGTCGTAAGTGCTTTCGCCGAATTCACTGGCGTCGACGGTGACCGGGAACTGGATTTCCGGCACCACGCCCGCGTGCTGGGTGGTGTCGCCGTCGACGCGGAAGAACTGCGCGATGGTCAGTTTCACCTGGCCGAACTGCGGGCCTTTCTTGCCCGGCCAGCGATCGAGATCGATGAGGTTTTGCACCGTGCCCTTGCCGAAGGTCGGCTCGCCGATGATCAGGCCGCGGCCGTAGTCCTGGATCGCGGCAGCGAAGATTTCCGAGGCAGAGGCAGAGGAGCGGTTGACCAGCACGGCGAGTGGGCCGTCCCAGGCAACGCCGGATTTTTCGTCGCTGTCGACCTCGACACGACCGCCGGATTCGCGCACCTGCACGACCGGACCCTTGTCGATGAACAGGCCGGTGAGGTTGACCGCCTCGACCAGCGAACCGCCGCCGTTCTCGCGCAGGTCCACGACCACGCCATCAACCTTGGCGGCCTTGAGCTCACCGAGCAGCTTGGCGACGTCGGAGGTCGCTGAGCGCGCATCGGGATCGTTGCGGCGAGCGGCTTCGAAATCGAGATAGAACTCCGGCAGCGTGATCACGCCGATGCGCTTGTTGCCGCTGGTGATGATCGACTTGCTCGCGGCCTGCTCCTCGAGCTTGACCTTGTCGCGCACCAGCGTCACCGCCTTGTGTGCGCCATCGACGCCGGCGTCGGCCGGCAGCACGTCCAGACGCACGCGCGTGCCCTTGTTGCCGCGGATCAAATCGACGACATCGTCGATGCGCCAGCCGACCACGTCGGTCATCGCACCGTTGTCGCCCTGGCCGACCGCGACCACGCGATCACCCACCTTGATCTTGCCCGACATCGCCGCCGGGCCGCCCGGCACCAGCGTACGGATGACGACGAATTCGTCCTGGCGCTGCAGCACCGCGCCGATGCCTTCGAGCGACAAGCGCATCTGCATGTTGAAATTTTCCGCGCTGCGCGGCGACATGTAGCTGGTATGCGGATCGATCGAGGTCGCGTAGGCATTCATGAAGCTTTCGAAGACGTTCTCGCCGCGCAATTCGTGCACGCGCGACGCCAGCGTCGCGTAACGCTTGTCGAGGGTGCGGCGGATGTCGTCGGGAGCGCGGCCGGCGAGCTTGAGGCGGAGCACGTCGTTCTTGACGTACTTGCGCCAAATCTCGTTGAGCGCGGTCTGGTCGCTGGCCCAGCTGGCTTTTTCGCGATCGTAGGCCCAGGTTTCCTTGCTGGAAAAATCGAAGGGCTTGGTCAGCAGGCTGCGGGCATAAGCCACGCGCTGGTCGACGCGCTGGCTGTAGGTGCCGAAGATGTCGAACGCCGCGCTGAGATTCTGGCTCTTGATCGAATCGTCGAGCGTGGTTTTGTACGGCTGGAAACGATTGATATCCGACTGTGTGAAGAACAGCTTCTGGCCATCGAGCGTGTCGAGATAGCGGCGGAAGATGTCGGCCGACAAGGTATCGTCGAGCGCCATCGGCCGGTAGGCATAACGGCTGTCGGAGAGCAGGCCGTAAACCAGGCGGGCGGCGGCGGCCTGGGCATCGGTCTGGGCCATGGCCGGCGCCGTTGTCGCGGCAGGCTTGGTGGTCGCAACGCCGGTGGCGGCGATCGCCAGGGTCAGCGGCAACACGGCGGACAGGGCGAGCAGCTTGCGGTTCAACATTTACGATCCTTCGGGGCCGGGACGCGGCCGTGCTGGGTTGAGCTTGCGCCGCCCGGGAGTGAGCGGCCTGTGCAGATGGTCATGGCCTGGATCGTACCGGCCGATCCGTTCAGGCGAACGCCTCGACGAACCCGGCTTCAGCCGCCATTCGGTCGGCGTGGTACGACGAACGCACCATCGGACCCGAGGCCACGTGCGTGAAGCCCATGGCCAAGCCGAGGACTTCGAGCTCCTTGAATTCCTCGGGCGTCCAATAGCGGAGCACCGGATGGTGGTGCGGCGTCGGCTGCAGGTACTGCCCGATGGTGATCATGTCGACATCGTGCGCGCGCAGGTCGCGCATCGCGCCGAGCACCTGTTCCTTCTCCTCACCGAGGCCGAGCATGATGCCGGACTTGGTCGGCAGGCCTGGATGCTGCGCCTTGAATTTCTGCAGCAGCTGCAGCGACCAGTCGTAATCGGCGCCGGGACGCACGTTCGCGTAAAGCTCGCGCACGGTTTCGAGGTTGTGGTTGAACACATCGGGCGGATTGTCGCGCAGCACTTCCAGCGCGCGTTCCATGCGGCCCTTGCCGCGGAAATCCGGTGTGAGAATCTCGATCTTGATATTCGGGCTCAGCGCGCGTGTCTCGCGGATGCAATCGGCAAAATGCTGGGCACCGCCATCGCGCAAATCATCGCGATCCACCGACGTCACCACGACGTAGCGCAAGCCCATGTCGGCGATCGTGCGCGCGAGATTCGCGGGCTCGGAAGCATCCGGCGGCTTCGGACGGCCATGCGCGACATCGCAGAACGAGCAGCGGCGCGTGCAGACCTCGCCAAGAATCATGAAGGTCGCGGTGCCGTGGCTGAAGCACTCGTGGATGTTCGGGCAGCTGGCTTCTTCGCAGACGGTGACCAGGCGGTTTTCGCGCAGCTTGGATTTGAGTTTCGCGACCGCGTTGCCGGCAGGAATACGCACGCGGATCCAGCTGGGCTTGCGCAGCACGGGCGCGCTTTCGTCGAATTTCACCGGGCTGCGCGCGATCTTGTCTTCGCCGAGTTGCTTCACGCCTTCCTGCAAGGTCGGCGCGTTGCCGACGACGAGGACGGGAATGGATTTGCTCGCGGACTCGATCGACATGGGCGGCTCAGGCGGGAAGAAGGGCGGCTTGCAACAGCAGCGGCGGTTCGGTGGACGTTTCCGGGCGCAGGCCGAGCTGTTTCGAGAGTTGCGAAACCAGCACCGACGCGACCTCGGGCAGCGTCGCCGGGCCGCCGGATTTTAGCACCGAGGTCACCTGCAAACCGGCATATCCGCAGGGATTTATCCGCGAAAACGGCTCCAGGTCCATGGCGATGTTGAAGGCCAGCCCGTGGAAGGTGCAGCCATGCCGGACGCGCAGGCCGAGCGCGCCGATTTTTTCGCCCTGCACGTACACACCCGGTGCGCCCTCACGACGCAGGGCCGGGATGTCCCAGGTCGCGAGGGTGTCGATCAGCGCCTGCTCGATCCGCTGCACGAATTCGCGCACGCCGATGCCAATCCGGCGCAGGTCGACCAGCGGATAGGCGACCAATTGGCCGGGGCCGTGATAGGTCACCTGGCCGCCGCGATTGGTGCGCAGCACCGGGATGTCGCCCGGCGCCAGCACGTGCTCGGGCTTGCCGGCCTGGCCCAGCGTGAACACCGGATCGTGCTCGACCAGCCACAGCTCGTCGGCGCCATCGTCGCCGCGACTATCGGTATAGGTTTCCATTGCCCGCCAGACGCGCTCGAAAGGCTGCCGACCGAGGTCGCGGACAGTCCAGACGGGCTGCGCTCCACTCATCGCGCGCCCCGTAGCTCCACCCCACCGCAACTCGCCCCTGCGAGCAGAGGAGGAAGTTTTGCCGGGGCGAAAGTCGAAGTGCGGCCTACAGCGTCCACTTCACTTCCGGATGCCCGCGCAAGGCGATGTGCGCGGCATCGTATTGCTCGCGGCTGTCGGCGTTGAAACTGATCGAAATCGAGACATAGCGGCCGGCGCTGGAGGGGCGGGTGCGCACGGTTTCGTGCAGCACCAGCAAACCCGCCGCGGTCAGCAGGCGCGGGATCTCCAGTTCGAGGCCGGCATCGGCCGCGCCCATCGCGGTGATCTCGAATACGCCCGGAAACTGGAAGCCCTGATCGTCGCTGGTCTTTTTCATCCCGGCATTATCGGGGCATCCCGGCGCTTTCCCAAGCCAGACAGCCCTTCCGGCACATGGCGCCAAGCGCCCTGGGCCACTACCCTCGGGGGCCCGGGCTCTCCGCCCGCCCTCCGACCTGAACGGAAATGACCATGTCCAAGAAGCCCCTCGCCCTGTTGATTGCTGCCAGCCTGACGCTGGCGGCCAGCACCAGTGCCTTCGCAGCGAACAAACCCGCCATGAGCAAAGCCGCCACACCCGCCCCGGCCAGCAATCCTTTCCTCGCGCCCAGCACGCTTTACATGCAGGCGCCGCCCTTCGACCAGATCAAGGACGAGCACTACCAGCCGGCGATGGAAGAAGGCATGCGCCAGCAGAAAGCGGAAATCCGCGCGATCGCCGACAGCAAGGACGCGCCGACCTTCGACAACACCATCGTTGCGCTTGAGCGCAGCGGCGCCCTGCTGTCGCGCGCGCGCCGCGCTTTCGGCATCGCCACCAACACCCACACCAACGATTACATCCAGAAGGTGCAGGCGGAAATGGCGCCGAAGCTGGCGCAGCATTCCGACTCGATCACCCTCGATGCGCCGTTGTTCGCGCGCATCCACGCGCTGTACGAGAAGCGCGATACGCTCGGCCTCGACCCGGTGTCGCTGCGTCTGCTCGAACGCTACCACCTCGATTTCGTGCGCAGCGGCGCGCAGTTGTCCGGCGCCGACCAGACCACGCTGCGCGCGCTCAACGAAGAAGAGTCCAAGCTGACCACGCAGTTCTCCGAGCGTCTGCTCAAGGACACCAATGCCGGCGCGCTCGTGGTCGATTCGGCCAAGGAACTCGACGGCCTGTCCGCTTCGGATATCGAAAACGCCGCCGTCGCCGCCAAGGCGCGCGGCATGGCCGGCAAGTTCGTGATTCCGCTGGTCAACACCACCGGTCAGCCGGCCGAGGCTTCGCTGAAGAATCGCGCGCTGCGCGAACGCATCTACCGCGCTTCGATCGCCCGCGGCACGCACGACGGCCCGAACGATCTGCGCGGCGTGATCTCGCGTCTGGCGCAGCTGCGTGCGCAGAAAGCCAAGCTGCTCGGCTTCCCGAACTACGCCACCTACGTGCTTGACGATCAGATGGCGAAGACGCCGGAAGCGGCGTTGAAGCTGCTCAGCCAGGTCGGCGCCGCCGCCGCGGATCGTTCGCGCGCGGAAATCGCCGACATGCAGGCGGTGATCGATCGCCAGAAGGGCGGCTTCAAACTGCAGCCCTGGGATTACGCCTTCTACGCCGAACAGGTACGCAAGGAAAAATACGACCTCGACGAATCGCAGATCCGCCCGTATTTCGAACTCGACCACGTGCTGAAAGACGGCGTGTTCTTCGCCGCGCACCAGATGTACGGCGTGAGCTTCAAGCAGCGCACCGACCTGCCCGTCTACGATCCGGACGCGCGCGTCTGGGAAGTGTTCGATGCCGACGGTTCCTCGATCGGCCTGATCTACACCGATTATTTCGCGCGCGACAGCAAGCAGGGCGGTGCCTGGATGGATAGCCTCGTCGACCAGTCCGACCTGCTCGGACTCAAGCCGGTCGTGATCAACGAGCTCAACATCCCGAAGCCGGTCGCCGGCCAACCCGCGCTGCTGACCTTCGATGAAGTCACCACGATGTTCCATGAGTTCGGCCACGGTCTGCATGGCCTGTTCTCGAAGGTGAAGTACCCGTACATGTCGGGCACCAACACGCCGCGCGATTTCGTCGAGTTCCCCTCGCAGTTCAACGAGAACTGGGCGCTGGAACCGACCGTGCTCGCCAACTACGCCAAGCACTACAAGACCGGCGCGCCGATGCCGGCCGACCTGGTCGCGAAGATCAAGAAATCCAGCACCTTCAACCAGGGCTTCGACACGCTCGAATACACCGAAGCGGCGCTGGTGGACATGGAATGGTATGCGTTGCCGGCTGATGCGCCGCTGCAGGATCCGGCGAAGTTCGAGCAGGCCGCACTGGCGAAATACAAGGTCAACCTGCCGCAGGTGCCACCGCGCTATCACAGCACGTATTTCTCGCACATCTGGCCGGGCGGTTACGGCGCGGGTTACTACGCGTATCTGTGGACGGCCGTGCTCGGCGCCGACAGCTTCGCCTGGTTCCAGGAAAACGGCGGCATGACCGCCGCCAACGGCCAGCGCTTCCGCGACGGCGTGCTCTCGCGCGGCGGCACCGAGGATGCGCACACGCTGTACGTGAAGTTCCGCGGCGGCGAACCCAGCGTCGAACCGCTGCTCAAGCAGCGCGGATTGGTCTCGGAAAAGAAAAAGTAATCGTTGCCCGCTGCAAGCAACAGACAAGGCCGCCGCAAGGCGGCTTTGTTTTTGTGGGCTGGCCCGCCTCAGCAGAAACCACCTCCACGACCCCGGGCGTGCGTTGATCACAAGACGGTCCGGCGAAAGAAAATCACGGCCCTGCCCGCTCCCACGGGGCGCGCTCCCACGTAACATCGGGAAAACGATTCCGGGAGCCTGCCATGCAAGTCCGCGCCGCCGTCGCCTATCAAGCCGGTGCTCCGCTGAGCATCGAAACCGTGGATCTCGAAGGGCCGCGCGCCGGCGAGGTGCTGGTCGAGATCAAGGCCACCGGCGTCTGCCACACCGATCTGTACACGCTGTCCGGCGCCGATCCCGAAGGCCTGTTCCCGACCATTCTCGGCCACGAAGGCGCGGGCATCGTCGTCGATGTCGGGCCAGGCGTGACTTCGCTGAAGAAAGGCGACCACGTGATTCCGCTGTACACGCCCGAATGCCGCGAGTGTGAGTACTGCCTCAATCCCAAGACCAATCTCTGCCAGGCGATCCGCAGCACGCAGGGCCAGGGCCTGATGCCCGACGGCAGCAGCCGCTTCTCGATCGGCGGAAAGAAATTGCATCACTACATGGGCACGTCGACGTTCGCGCAGTACACGGTGCTGCCGGAAATCGCGCTGGCGAAAATCCGCGAGGACGCGCCCTTCGACAAGGTCTGCTACATCGGTTGCGGCGTCACTACCGGCATCGGCGCGGTGATCTACACGGCCAAGGTCGAGCCGGGAGCGAAGGTCGTGGTGTTCGGGCTCGGCGGCATCGGCCTGAACGTGATCCAGGGCGCGCGTCTCGCCGGCGCCGGCATGATCGTCGGCGTCGATATCAATCCCGCGCGCAAGGCGATGGCGGAAAAATTCGGCATGACGCACTTCGTCAATCCATCGGAAGTCGAAGGCGATCTCGTCCCGTATCTGGTCAACCTCACAAAAGGCGGCGCCGACTACAGCTTCGAATGCATCGGCAACACCAAGGTGATGCGCCAGGCGCTGGAGTGCTGCCACAAGGGCTGGGGTACCAGCATCATCATCGGTGTCGCCGACGCCGGCGCGGAAATCTCCACGCGTCCGTTCCAGCTGGTCACCGGTCGCAACTGGCGTGGCAGCGCTTTCGGCGGCGCGCGCGGCCGCACCGACGTGCCGAAGATCGTCGACTGGTACATGGAAGGAAAGATCGACATCGATTCGCTGATCACGCACACGATGCCGCTGGAAAAAATCAACGATGCCTTCGACTTGATGCAGCGCGGCGAGTCGATACGGAGCGTGGTGCTCTATTGATTCGCGTACACACCATCAACGGCGTCATTCCCGCGAAGGCGGAAGTGACCGACACTTCTGCAATTTGCCGGAATACAATTTCCCGAGGCATCAGAGAGAACACCGAGTCCATCGCATGACCCTCGAAACCATTTCCGAGCAGCGCCATTTCGGCGGCACGCAAGGCGTTTATCGTCATCTTTCCAGCGAATGCGCGGCGCCGATGCGTTTTTCGGTGTTCCAGCCGCCGCAGGCCGCGCGTGGCAAAGTGCCGGTGCTGTATTTCCTCGCCGGGCTGACCTGCACTGAAGAAACTTTCATGATCAAGGCCGGTGCCCAGCGCCTGGCTGCGGAACTCGGACTGATGCTGGTCTCGCCCGATACCAGTCCGCGCGAAACCGGCATCGCGGGTGCCACCGGCGACGAGGACTTCGGTGAAGGCGCCGGTTTTTATCTCGATGCGACGCAGGCGCCGTTCGCGGAGAATTTCCGCATGTACAGCTACGTCGTCAATGAGTTGCCCGGCGTGATCGAAAAGAATTTTCCCGCCGATCCATCACGACGCGGCATCAGCGGGCACTCGATGGGCGGCCATGGCGCGCTCACCATCGCCTTGAAAAACCCCTGGCGTTATCGCTCGGTGTCGGCGTTCGCACCGATCGTCGCGCCGAGTCGCGTGCCCTGGGGCGAACACGCGTTCTCGCGCTATCTCGGCGCCGATCGCAGCACCTGGTCCGACCACGATGCCTGCGAATTGACGAAGACGCGGAGCTTTCCGGGCACGATCCTGATCGACCAGGGCGACGGCGATCGTCATCTGGAAAAGCAGTTGCACCCGGAGTTGTTCGAAGCCGCCTGCGCCGCCAGCGGACAGGCGCTGACGCTGCGCCGGCAACCGGGATACGAGCATTACTACTGGTTCGTCGCCAGTTTCATCGACGATCATCTGCGTCATCACGCGCGCGCGCTGGCTGGATAAAAAAAACCGGCTTTCGCCGGCTTTTTTCACTATCCGTGGTATCCGGAATTCACTCCGAATCCCACCACATCATGAACTCGTCCCAGAGCCGGCTGAAGAATCCGCCTTCCGGCACGTCGGCTTCGGCAATCAGCGGACGCTCAGCGATCACCTTGCCGTCGAGGGCGACGCGCAGCTTGCCGATGACCTGACCTTTCTTGATCGGTGCGATCAGCGTCTTGGGTACGTCCATCGCCGGCTTGAGATCGCCGTAGCGGCCGCGCGGCACCGACAGCGTCAACGGTTCGGTCAGGCCCAACGTGACGGTATCGATCGAACCCTTCCACACCTTGTGCGTGGCGACCTTGGCGCCGGCCGCGTACAGCGTGTGCGCCTCGAAGAAACGGAAGCCCCACTCAAGCAAATTGAGATTGCCGGTTTCGCGCAGACGGAATCCTTCCGACTGCGACTTGCTCTGGATGCCCATCACGATCGAGATGAAGCGCTGCTCGCCACGCTTGGCCGAGGCCAGCAGGCAGAAGCCGGCGTTGTCGGTATGACCAGTCTTGATGCCGTCGATGCCGCTGCCTTCGCGCCAGAGCAGGTTGTTGCGATTGTGCTGGGTGATCGAACCGACCGTGAGTTCCTTGATGCTGTTGTAGGCATAGGTCTCGGGGAAATCGCGGATCATCGCGCGGCCGAGCAGGGCGAGGTCGTGGGCGCTGGAATAATGGCCTTCGGTGCTCAGGCCGTGGGAATTGACGAAATGACTGTTGCTCATGCCGATGCGCGCGGCGTAGCTGTTCATCAACGAGGCGAAGGCTTCTTCGCTGCCGGCGACGTGTTCGGCAATCGCGATCGCCGCGTCGTTGCCCGACTGCACCGACATGCCCTTCTCGACTTCGCTGAGCTTGACGCGGCTGTTGAGTTCGAAGCCACTGAAGCTGCCATCGGTGCCGGCGCCGCCTTCGCGCCAGGCGCGTTCGCTGATCGTCACCATGTCGTCAGGCTTGATCTTGCCGGCCTTGACCTCCGCCGCCGCGACGTACGAGGTCATCACCTTGGTGATGCTCGCCGGTTCCATGCGCTGGTCGTAGTTCTCGCCGGCGAGGATTTGGCCGGTGTCGTAATCCATCAGCAACCAGGCTTTGGCGCCGACCGGCACCGGTGCCGGCGGTGTCGGAACATTGGGGGTAGGCGCGGCGACGGGCGCATTCGGTTGCGGAATCGGGGCCTGCGCTGCGGCTGCAGCGACGAAGCCGGCAGCGACCGCTGCAAAAATGAAACGGGGGAAACGCATGGGCAAAACTCCAAGAGCAGGGACCGCCGCGGCGACCCGAAAAAGTGGGGCGATTTTACGGACTATTCACTGAACACGCGCGGGCTGGGCAGGCCCAGAGCACGGATCTTGTCGACCAGGGCCGGCAGCGCATCGAGTTCGGCCGGGCCGATGCGCACACGCCACACCGGCTGCCCGTTGGCCTCACCGCTGTCGATCACCACGTCGGCGATGCCGGCAGTGATGAGTTTGTCGGCGAGACGACGGGCATTGTCCTGGCTGGCGAAACTGCCGACCTGGAGAATGCGCTGCTCGTCATCGGCAGCCGCAGCTGGCGCGGATGGCGATGGATTGTCGCCTTCCACAGGTGTGGCAGCGGGCGACGCGGAGGGTAAGGCCGACGCGGATGAAGATGAAGATGAAGATGAAGATGAAGGTGAAGATGGAGTCGGCGATGCCGGTGCAGATACCGACGGCGGCGCGGCGATGACTGGCGCGGGCAGCGCTGGCGTCGCTGTTTCGACAGGCGCATCGACCGGGCCATCGCCGACGCTGATCGCCCGCACCTCCACCCGCGCCGTGCCGGTGCGATCGACGCCAAGACGTACCGCGGCAGCGTAACTGAGGTCGATGATGCGACCCTCATGGAAAGGTCCGCGATCGTTCACGCGCACGATCACGCTGCGGCCGTTGTCCAGATTGGTCACGCGCGCGAAACTCGGCAGCGGCAAGGTCTTGTGCGCGGCAGTGAACGAGCAGATATCGTAGATCTCGCCACTGGATGTTGCGCGGCCGTTGAACTTGTTGCCGTACCACGATGCCGTGCCGCGCTCGACGTAACCGTTGGCGCTGTCGAGCACGCGATAACTTTTCCCCAGCACCGAATACGGCGAGCGATTGCCGTAACGCGAACGTGGCTCATCGTGCGGCACCGGCTCGCGCACGCCGCTGATGTCGATCGGCGTCGCCGGCCCGCTGTCGGAAACGCCGGGCGCATACAGGCCGCCAGGCGTGTAATCGCTATCGCGGTGTTCGCGCGTCGGCGCGCAGGGATTGAAGGCCGGTGTGACGGCGCCATCGCGCGGCGATTGCGTTGCCGCCGCATGTCGCGGCATCGACGTCGGCGAGGATGGCCGATGCTTGGGTGCCGAAGCGCAACCCGCCAGCGCGAGGACTGCCAACGCGGCCGCGCAAAAACGCATCACGGCGAAGCGGGCGTGCCGGCGCCGGCATCGCCGGCAGCGATTTCACGCGACAACTGGTAAACCGCCAGCGCATACATCGGCGAGCGGTTGTAGCGCGTGATCACGTAGAAATTCCTGTAGCCGATCCAGTACTCCGGGCCGGCCGCGCCATCGAGCGTCAACAGCGTTGCCGGTTGTGCGGGCACATCGGCCGCGACGGGCCGGTAACCGCGCGTCGCGAGTTCGGCGAGGCTGTACTTGGCTTCGAAATTCTCGGGCACGAACGCGACCGCGCCGGCATCCGCCTGCGCCGGCACAAACGCCGGCAAATCTTTCTGCCAGCCGTTGGCGACAAAATAATTTGCGATCGAGGCAAACACGTCGGGCAGATCGGTGAACAGGTCGCGACGGCCGTCGCCGTCACCGTCCTTGGCGAAATCGCGATAACTCGACGGCATGAACTGACCCCAGCCCATCGCGCCGGCGTAGCTGCCCTTGAGCGTGGCGAAGTCGAGGCGATTTTCTTTCGCAAGCAGGATCGCCTGCGCGAGCTGGTCGCGGAAAAATCTTCCGCGTTTCTGTTCGTAGTCGACGCGATCGGGCTTGCCGCTGACCGGATAATAGAAGCCCAGCGTGTACAACGCATCGAGTACGCGATAACTGCCGGTGACGCGCCCGTAGCTGGTTTCGACGCCGATGATCGATACGATGATCTCGGCCGGCACGCCGGTTTCCGACTGCACCTTCAGCAGAGCGTCGCGATGCTCGGCGTAGAACGCGCGGCCTTGCTGGATGCGTGCATCGGTGAGGAAGATCGGGCGATAGTCTTTCCACGGCTTGACCGATTCGGCCGGCCGCGACATCGCATCGACAATACTTTGCCGGTATTTCGCCTGCGCCAGCCAACCTTCGATTTCGGCCGGTGTCAGGCCGTAAGCACGCGAGGCTTCCGCGACGAATGCGGCTTCGGTGTCTTGCGGCAAGGTCGGCTGCACTTCGACGGCCGGCGCCGCGACCGGTGCGGGCGTCGCGACAGGTGCAGGCGCGATCGGCGCCGGCGGCGTTTTCCGGGTGGCGTCGCTGCAGGCGGCGAGCGCACAAATCAGCAGCACGATGATGGCGGAGCGTGAAGGGTGCATGGCGTTCGTCATCGATCTTTTTCCGGAATGTAGCATGGGGTCCGCGCGAGTCGGCGTGGTTCAGGACATGAACTTGCGGTGCGCGCGCACCGACATGACGATGCCGAAACCCGCGAGCAGCGACACCGCCGAGGTGCCGCCGTAACTGAGCAGCGGCATCGGCACGCCGACCACGGGCAACAGGCCGGCGATCATCGCGCCATTGACCAGCACGTACACCGAAAACGTCATCGCCAGCGCGCCGGCGAGCAACCGCGAATAACCGTCGCGGGCATTGGCGGCGATCCACAGGCAGCGTCCGACGATGAACAGATAGAGCGCGAACACCACGCTGACGCCGATCCAGCCCCATTCTTCCGACAGCACCGAGAAGGCGAAATCGGTGGTGTGCTCGGGCAGGAAATCCAGATGCGCCTGGCTGCCCTGCCCCCAACCCTTGCCGAACCAGCCGCCGGAACCGATCGCGATTTTCGACTGGATGATGTTCCAGCCGGTGCGCAGCGGATCCGATTCGGGATTGATGAAAGTGAGGATGCGATCTTTTTGATACGGCATCAGAAACTGCCAGGCCACCGGCAGCGCGCTGGCGCCGAGCCCGGCGAACAATCCGATGCGCCACCAGGCGATGCCGGCGAGAAATACCGTGAACGCGCCCGAGGCCGCGACCAGCATGCCGGTACCGAGATCTGGCTGTTTGATGATCAGCACCACCGGGATGCCGATGATCAGCGCGCAGACCGCGAGCGTGCGCCAGTTCGGCGGCAGCGGCGAACGATGCAGATACCAGGCAACCATCATCGGCACGGTGAGCTTGAGCAATTCGCCCGGCTGCAGATAGAAAAAACCAAGATTGATCCACAAGCGCGCACTGCGACCGGAGCCGATCGCGAACACCACCGGCATCAGCGCCAGCGTCAACGCGAACGCGATGGGCGTCCAGTTGCGCAGCCGCGCCGGCGACACCCGTGAGAGCAGCACCATGCCGCCGATGCCAGCGACAAAACGCGCGCCCTGCGCGATCACCACGTGGCTGTCGCCACCGCCGGCGCTGTGCTGCACGATCAGGCTGACCACCATCACTGCGCTGAGCGCGAGCAACAGCGGCCAATCGACCTTGTCGAGAAATTCGAGCAGCCAATCGCGCAGCCAGGCGATCATTGCGCGGGCTCCTCGTCGGGATCCAGCGTCGCGTCCGGTGGCAATGGCGTCTTGCCCTGCGTTTCCGGCAGCACGCCCGACATTGGCGTGGTGTGTTTGATCAACCACGCATCCATGATCTTGCGGGCGATCGGCGCCGCCGTGCTCGCACCGAAACCGCCATGCTCGACCACTACCGCTACTGCGATGGTGGGATTGTCGGCAGGCGCGTAAGCGATGAACAACGCCTGGTGACGTTGGTTTAGCGGCAGCGAATGCGGACTCAGGCTGATGTTGCCCTTGCGGCTGACGCGTTGCGCGGTACCGGTCTTGCCGGCGATCAGGTAGGGCGCGCCGACGGCAATCGCCCGCGCGGTGCCATGCGGTCCGTTGACCGCGCCCTCCATGCCTTCCTGCACCGCGCGCACATTGCTGGCGTTGTTGGCGATGCGCACGCCGGCCGGTTGTGGCAACGGCTGCCAGCTTTCCTGGAATCCATGGCGCATCGCCCGCGCAAGATGCAGTTGCTGCCGCAGTCCACCGTCGGCCAAAGTCGCCGTGCCCTGCGCGAGCTGCATCGGCGTGATCAGCCAGTAGCCCTGGCCGATGCCGGAGTTGACGGTGTCGCCGAGAAACCACTCCTGTTTGAAGCGTTTGCGCTTCCACGCCGGCGAGGGAATCACGCCGGGACTTTCGCCAATCAGGTCGATGCCGGTCGGGCGACCGAAACCGTAACGATCCATGTATTCATCGACGCGCTGGATGCCCATGTCGACGGCGAGTTTGTAGTAATACGTGTTTACCGATTGCGCGATCGATTCGCGCAAATCCACCCAGCCGTGGCCGCCGGCGTGGGCATCGCGGAAACCGCGCTTGACGCCGGGCAGATGGAATTCACCCGTCGAAAGAATCTTGTCTTCGGGCCGGCGCATTCCCGACTCGAGCCCGGCCAGGCCCATGAACGGCTTCACCGTCGAGCCCGGCACGGTGGCGCCATGCAGGTTGCGATCGAACAGCGGACGCGAAAGATCTTCGGTCAGCATGTTGTAATCGACGTGGGAAATACCGTTGACGAAAAGATTCGGATCGAACATCGGCAGGCTGACCATCGCCAGCACTTCGCCGTTGCGCGGATCGACCGCGACCGCGGCGCCGTCGAGTTCGCCGAAAGCTTCCATCGCCACGCGCTGTAGATCGACGTCGATGCTCAGTTGCAGATCGGCGCCGGGCTTCGCTGGATCGCGATTGATCACGCGCAGCACGCGGCCTTCGACGTTCTGCTCGACGTTCTCGTAGCCGATCTCGCCGCGCAATGCGGTTTCATAGGATTTCTCGAGACCGGATTTACCGACATGAGTCAGCGCGGTGTCCTTGCTGTCGCCCATCGCCTCGAGATCGCCGGCATCGACACGACCGACATAGCCGACGACGTGCGCGAAAAGATTGCCGTACGGATAACGACGCGTGAGATACGGGACGACGTCGACGCCGGGGAAGCGGTAGCGATTCACCGCGAGCCGATCGCGCTCCTCCTCGCTCAGGCGCAGCTTCAGCGACACCGGTCGGAAGCCGCGGGTGACGCGTCGCGCGGCGTTGAACTGTTCGAGCTCATCGCTGCTGATCGACACCAGTTGGCCGAGTGCAGCGAGGGTCTGCTCCAGATTACCGGCTTGTTCCGGAACGATTTCCAGGCGATACGCCGGCACATTGTCGGCGAGCAGTTTGCCGTTGCGATCGAAGATCAGGCCACGCGCCGGCACGATCGGTCGCGGCTTGATGCGATTGGCTTCCGAGCGCGTCTGGAACTCCTCGTGCTGCAGCACTTGCAGACGGAAATAACCGAAGCTCAGTCCCATCATCGCAACGGCGATGCCGAGAAATCCGATCGCGGCGCGGCGCTGGAACTGGTCCGCCTCGACGTGCGGATTCTTCATCTGCTGCCGACGCGGGCCGCGCATCATCGCCATGCTCAGTTGCGCTCGCGCGAACGCAGGCGGACAAGATCGAGCAACACGAACATCCACGGCCACAGCGCCATGCCCAGCACCGGTGATAGCCAGCTTGTCCACGCCGGCCAGGCCGCGCCGACGACGAGATGAACGAAGGCGACGATGATGCGATCGTTGAGCAGCAGCAATCCGACTGCCAGTGCCTGCTGCCAGAACGGAAAGAAGCGCAGGCGGGCGCGGAAGCGTTGCACCAGGAACGCGAGCACGACTAGACGCAGGGCCTGTTCGCCTAGCGGACTCGCAGTCACCAGGTCGGCGAGCAAACCGGTGACGAAGGCCGTGCCGAGACCCACCGACAGCGGCGATTCCATCGTCCAGTAAGCAATCAACAAGGCCAGAAGATAAGGCCGCGCTTCACTGACGCCGGCCGGCAAAGGCAGCACGGCGAACAACAGACCGAGCAACAGGCTGCCGTAGATCAACCAGCCGGTCGGGGCACGATTCACGGTTTTTTCTCCGAGGTCGCGGCCGGCTCGCGCGCTGCGGGTTTTTGCGTCGTCGGCTTTTGCGTCGGCGATACCTGCGTCGCGGGCTTTTGTGCGCTCGCTGTCGATGCCGGTATTTGCGATGCCGGTACGATCGCTGGATTCTGTGCGTGCTTCGGTGCCGGCGGGCCGATGTCGGTGACCACCGGAAGATTGCTGATCAGCAACACTTCCAGTCCGCGTTCGAAATGCGCGGCGGGCTGCGCTTCGGCAACAACGAACAGACGCGTGGCATCGGGATGCAATTCGGTGACGGTGCCGACCGGAAAGCCCGCTGGGAATCGCCCGCCGATGCCCGAGGTCACCAGCAGATCGCCGGTGCGGATATCGGCGCTTTGCGGAATATTCGGCAGGTCGAGGCGGTCGCTGCGACCAGTGCCGTAGGCGATGGCGCGCAGGCCGGTGCGCGCCACCTGCACGGGCACGGCGTGATCGGGATCGGTGAGCAGCAATGCGGTCGAACGATGCGCGCCGACTTCGACCACTTGGCCAAGCACGCCGCCGGAGTCGATCAGCGCCTGGCCGACCTGCACGCCCGTGTCGCTGCCGGCATCGAGCACGAGGCGCTGTCGATACGGATCGAGATCGACGTCGAACACGCCGGCGAGTTGCACGTTCAGGCGATAGCCTCGCGTACCGCCAAGCAGTTGCCGCAGTCGCTGGTTTTCTTCGGCGACGGCGCTGAGGCGATTGAGCCGGGCCGAGGAAATTTCCAGCTCGCGATGCAGATGCGCGTTTTCATCCTGCAACTGGCCGCGCAATGCGAGGCCTTCGCGCGATGCGTTGTAGGTGCGGGTCGGCGCGCTCGCCAGCCACCACATCGGCTCGGTGATCCAGGTGGCGCGATGGCGGATCTGTTCGCCGTAGCCACCACGATGATCGGCAACCATCAAACAGATCGCGAGCGCCATGTACGCCATGATCGGTAGCGTCGTGGCAGCACTTTCGCTGAGGCGGGAGGTGGATTTACCGGCGAAGGCCAAGACGCTGCGTCCAACGAAAAAGCTGGGGGCCGCGAGCTGACCCGCGGAATGGCCGGCGAGTCAGGCGCCGGCGGCGGGAGGTATTGCGTGACTGCCGCTGGCGAGAACCCGTGACCGCTCCTGCCAGGGCCATGATTCACTCCGGCGAGAAGAACTCGTTGCCGTGCATGTCGATCAACTCGAGGGCGCGACCGCCGCCACGCGCGACGCAGGTCAGCGGATCGTCCGCGACGTGCACGTGCAGGCCGGTTTCCTCGGAGATCAACTTGTCGAGGTCCTTGAGCAGGGCGCCGCCACCGGTGAGCACGATGCCGCGCTCGGCGACGTCGGCGCACAGTTCCGGCGGCGTCTGCTCCAGCGCCTGCTTGACCGCGCTGATGATGCCGGCGAGCGGCTCGTGCAGCGCTTCGAGAACTTCAGTGGTGTTGATCGTGATCATGCGCGGCACGCCTTCGGCGAGATTGCGGCCGGAGACTTCCATCTCGCGCACCAGCGCCTGCGGGAATGCGTTGCCGATTTCGAGCTTGATGCGCTCGGCGGTGGTTTCGCCGATCAGCGTGCCGTGACTGCGACGCACGTAGCTGATGATCGCTTCGTCGAAGCGGTCGCCGCCGATGCGGACCGACTGCGCGTAGACAATGCCCATCAACGAGATCACCGCGACTTCGGTGGTACCGCCGCCGATGTCGATGACCATCGAACCGCAGGCTTCGTCGACCGGAATGCCGGCGCCAATCGCGGCGGCCATCGGCTCTTCGATCAGATAGACCTCGCGAGCACCGGCTTCTTCGGCCGACTCCTTGATCGCGCGGCGCTCGACTTGGGTCGAGCCGCAGGGCACGCAGATCAGCACGCGCGGGCTGGGGCGCAGGAATCGCGAGGTATGCACCTTGCGGATGAACTGCTTGAGCATTTCTTCGGTGTGGGTGAAGTCGGCGATCACGCCGTCCTTCATCGGACGATGGGTGGTGATGTTGCCGGGTGTGCGGCCGAGCATCTTCTTGGCTTCGGCACCGACAGCAGCGACTTCGCGAATGCCGTTGCTGTGGCGGACAGCGACGACCGAGGGTTCGTTGAGGACGATGCCTTGGCCGCGGACATAGATGAGGGTGTTGGCGGTGCCAAGGTCGATCGAGAGATCGTTCGAGAACAAACCGCGCAGGTACTTGAACATCGAGGAGAGCCTGCAAAATGGGGGGATTGGATAGTCGGTTAGGGTATCAACCACCCCCATCGCGGGCAAGGAAAATCCCGGGTTTTGGGGCTATCGGTCGATTTCGAAATCCGACTTTGCGCTAACATGGCGCCCTTGGCCCAAACGGCCGTTCCGTCTACGCTTCCAAAGGATTGCCGATGTCGTCCGCCCTGATCTGCGGTTCTCTTGCTTACGACACCATCATGGTGTTCCCAGACCAGTTCAAGAACCACATCCTTCCCGACAAAGTGCACATCCTGAACGTGTCGTTCCTGGTGCCGCGGATGCGCCGCGAATTCGGCGGTTGCGCCGGCAACATCGCCTACAACCTCAAGCTTTTGGGCGGCAATCCGATTCCGATGGCCACGGTCGGCCAGGATTTCGGCCCGTACCGCGAGCATTTCGAGACCTGCGGCATCCGCATGGACCACGTCAAGGAGCTTTCCGACCTTTACACGGCCCAGGCCTTCATCACCACCGACCTCGACGACAATCAGATCACCGCCTTTCATCCGGGCGCGATGATGCGTTCGTACGAGAACCACGTACGTGACGTGAAAGATGTGGCCTTCGGCATCGTCGGCCCGGATGGGTACGAGGCGATGCTGCAGAACTCGACCGAATTCGCCGAGCTCGGCATCCCCTTCATCTTCGATCCCGGCCAGGCGATGCCCCTGTTCAACGGCCGCGAACTGACCGCGATGATCGAGCAGGCAACGTATGTGACGGTCAACGATTACGAGTCGAACCTGCTGCAGGACAAGACCGGTCTGAGCGAAAAGCAGATCGCCGAGCGCGTGCAGGGCTACCTGATCACGCGCGGCCCGAAGGGATCGGAAGTGCACACCAAGACCGGCATGCTGCAGATTCCGGCGGCGACCGCGATGCGCGTGGTCGACCCGACCGGCTGCGGCGACGCCTATCGCGCCGGTCTGATCTATGGCTGGATGAATGATCTCGACATGGCGACGACGGGCCGCATCGCCTCGCTGATGGGCGCGCTGAAGATCGAGCACCTTGGCCCGCAGAACCAGCGTTTCGATTTCGAGGAGTTTGCGGAGCAGTTCCGACAGCAGTTCGGGTATGCATTGCGATAGATCGCGAGGCCGACCAACGGCCTGCGGATCGTCCTTTCGTCGCGATAACCACGACAAAACCCTTCGTCGATGACGAAGGGTTTTTCATTTGCGTCTGCCGAAGCTTTTCGAGCAGCGCAGGCAAAATCTCTCAATCCGGAAACTTGGAGCTTGAGGCACAAAGACCTCAACACTGCGATCAAGCACGCACTGAACCTACGCAGGCCTCATGGCAGCCATTGGTTAGTAGCTTGCAGCAGGTGGGCGTTGCTGTGTGGCGAGCCATTGGTCGCGTGCTTGATCGCGCTTGGGTT
>Ga0207983_1000006_pt1 | contig 38987 bp, 37 predicted proteins | sample SoimicmetaGmgHMB_FD_188341 | JGI IMG/M metagenome (GOLD analysis project Ga0207983, IMG submission 188341) | Soil and rhizosphere microbial communities from Laval, Canada - mgHMB (SPAdes) (version 2) | ecosystem: Environmental > Terrestrial > Soil > Agricultural land | place: Laval, Canada...
CACGGCGCCTCGTCGCCGCCGCCGAAGAAGTAGGTCACGTGCGGGTACTTCTCGGTCTCCGCGACGTGGAGCTGGAGGCCGCCGGCGGCCTCGATCACCTTCGGCAGCGTCACGCTCGGGCGCGCCGGCGGCGAGCGGGGTCGTCGTCCGCCTCGAGCCGATCCGCGTGCCGGCGCAAGTCGACCAGCCGCAGTGGCTGGTCCAGCTCGGCGACGACTCGATGGCCGTGCTCGAGCAGGAGGGCTACCTGCGCCAGCCGTACACCTCGGCCGGCCGCGTGCCGACCGCGCAGGGCTATCGCGTCTTCGTCGATTCCGCGCCGGTACTTGAGCGCGCGCTCGCGCGCAACGCCGGCCTGGGTTGGATCGGAAAGAATGCCTGCGTGATCAACAAGGATGCCGGCAGCTGGTTTTTCCTCGGCGAAATCTACGTCGATCTGCCGTTGCCGACCGACGCCGAAGCCAGCGCGCATTGCGGCACCTGCACGCGCTGCATCGACATCTGCCCGACCCAGGCGATCATCGCGCCCAATCGCATCGACGCGCGCCGCTGCATCAGCTATCTGACCATCGAGTTGAAAGGCTCGATTCCGGAAGAATTCCGTAAGGCGATCGGCAACCGCATCTTCGGCTGCGACGACTGCCAGTTGATCTGCCCATGGAACAAATTCGCCAAGCGTTTCGATGAGCCGGATTTCCGCGCGCGCAACGATCTCGACCGCGCCACGCTGGTGGAATTGTTCGCCTGGACCGAAGAACAATTCCTGCAACGCACCGAAGGCTCGGCGATCCGCCGCACCGGTTACGAAGGCTGGCTGCGCAATATCGCCGTAGCGCTGGGCAATGCGCCGCGCAGCGAAGAAACCACCGCCGCATTGGAATCACGGCGCGAGCATGCCTCGGAAATCGTGCGCGAACACGTGGAATGGGCTTTGGCGCGCACATAGGACCGCGCATGTGCGCGACTTCTCCCGCAATACGAACCTCTCATCAGCGCAATCGCGGGCGCCGTCGCGACGCGTGCAAATCGCGCTCGTGAGCGCTCCTACGAGATCTTGCGGCGCGCGTGGATCTCGGCTAGCAGGGCCTGCGTCACCGGATCGGTAATGGCGGACTGATCGACACCGTCCAACGCCGGCAGCAGCTGACTGGCGATGCGCTTGCCCAGCTCCACGCCCCATTGATCGAACGCATTGATGCCCCAGATCACGCTCTGCGCGTAGACGCTGTGTTCGTACATCGCTATCAACGCGCCGAACGATTCCGGCGTGAGTTCGTCGAGCAGGAACAAGGTCGATGGGCGATTGCCCGGATAGCGTTTCTGCGCGTCGGCATCGTCGGCGCCGTTGGCCAGCGCTTCGCCCTGCGCGAGCAGATTGGCGAGCAAGGCCGTATGACTTTCGGCGTAGGGATGCGCGGGCCGGACCACGCCGACGAAATCGGAAGGCACGGTGTCCGTGCCCTGATGCAGCGCCTGGAAAAAACTGTGCTGGCTGCTGGTACCGGTACCGCCCCAGAGCATGGGCACCGTCGCCACCGGCGCCGGCGTGCCGTCGGGGCGCACGGACTTGCCCAGACTCTCCATCACCAGTTGCTGCAGATACGCCGGCAACAACGCCAGGCGCTCGTCGTACGGCATCACCGCATGCGTGTCGAAGCCCAACCCGTTGCGATTCCAGATCACCGACAGCGCATGCCAGACCGCGAGATTGCTTTCCAGCGGCGTCGACAACACATGCGCGTCCATCGCGGCGGCGCCGGCAAGCATGTGCTTGAAATTTTCTCCACCGATCGCCAGCGCGACCACGAATCCCACCGCCGACCACAGCGAATAACGCCCGCCAACCCAATCCCACATCGGCAGCACGCGTTCGCCGGCGACGCCGAATGCGGCGGCTTTCGCAACATTGGCGGTGACCGCGTACAGGCGGTCGTCGCTACCCAGCCAGTCTTTAAGGATCGCGCCGTTGAGCAGAGTTTCCTGCGTACCGAAACTCTTCGACACCAGCACGACCGCCGTATGCGCGGGATCCAGTCCGCGCAACAGGTGTTGCACGGCGCTGGCATCGGCGTTGTTTAGGAAGTGAATGCGCAGGCGGCCATCGGAAAAATCGCGCAGCGCATCGACCGCCAGACGCGGCCCGAGATCGGAGCCACCGATGCCGACATTGATCACATCGGTCACGTCGCTGTCGCGAAGTTCGCCGGCCATCGCCAGCATCAACGACTGCGTCGGCACCACTTCCCGGCGCGCCGCCTTCGCGGCTTCGCCCTGCCCCAGGTCCGAGCGCAGCGCGGTATGCAGCGCGGGACGTGCTTCCGAGACGTTGACTTTCTCGCCGTCGAACAACGCGCGGAATGCGTCGGCAACGCCGGCATTGCGCGCCAGATCCAGCAACACCTTGCGGGCGGCGGTGTCGTAGCGTTGCCGCGCGAAACTCGCGTAGAGCGGACCAACGCGCAACGAAAATTCGCGCGCCCGATCCGGCCCTGAAGCCGTCAACTCACTCAGCGGCACCTGGATCAGGCGCGCCGCTTCCACACTCAAGGCCTGCCAGTCAGGATCGATCCGCATGAAATGTCCGGGGCTGAAGTTGGTCGCAGTCTAACCGGCCAGCATGACCGGCGCTGCCGCCGCTCACGCGGCGTCGAATTCCAGATTGTCGATCAGGCGCGTGCGGCCGAGGCGCGCCGCGATCAGCGCCAGCAATCCTTTCTCGTCGCTGGCCTTGGGCCGCGCCAGGTCGCTGCGGCGGATTTCGGCGTAATCGACCGTAAAACCGGCCATTTCCAGTCGTTGCCGCGCTTCCGCCTCGATGCCGCCGGGCGGCATGCCGAGCGCCGCCTGATCGCGCATGAAGCACAGGGTCTGATGGATGAAAGTCGCGGTCTGGCGTTCCTCGCCCTGCAGATACTGGTTGCGCGAACTCATCGCCAGGCCGTCGCTTTCGCGCAGCGTCGGCGCCGGCACGATCTGCACCGGGAAACTCATTTCCGTGGTCATGTAGCGGATCACCTGCAACTGCTGGTAATCCTTGCGACCGAACACCGCGACATCGGGCTGGACCATGTTGAACAGCCGCGCGACCACTTGCGCCACGCCATTGAAATGGCCGGGGCGATGCGCGCCGCAGAGGATGTCGGTGATGCCGGGCACATGCATCTGCACGCAACCCATGGTTCCGAATGGATACATCTCCTCGACGCTGGGCAGCAACAGCGCATCGCAGCCGGCGCCGGCCAGACCATCGATGTCGGAATCGGGTGTGCGCGGGTAACGCGCGTAATCCTCGTTCGGGCCGAACTGGGTCGGGTTGACGAAAATGCTCGCGACCACCTTGTCGGCGTGTTCGCGCGCGAGTTTCACCAGCGCGAAATGCCCGGCATGCAGGTTGCCCATGGTCGGAACAAACGCGATGCGTTTGCCGGCGCTGCGCCAATCGGCGATCTGGCGCCGGAACATCGCCACCGTGGTGAAACTCTGCATGCTCATTCGTATCCGTGTTCGGAGGTGGGGAACGCGCCGGACTTCACTTCTTCGACATAGGCGCGGATGGCGCCATCAATCGATCCGCCCTGCTCGAGGAAATTTTTCACGAAACGCGGCCGGCGATGCCCGGAGTTCATGCCGAGCAGATCGTGCAGCACGAGGATCTGGCCGTCGCAATCGGGGCCGGCACCGATGCCGATGGTCGGGATTGCCAACTCGCGGGTGATCTCGGCGGCCAGTGCACTGGGAACGCATTCGAGCACCAGCAGATCCGCACCGGCCTCGGCCACGGCACGCGCGTCGGCAAGCAGTTTCTTCGCCGCTGCCTGTTCGCGGCCCTGCACCTTGTAACCGCCCAGGCGCAGCACCGATTGCGGCGTCAGGCCAAGATGGGCGCAGACCGGAATATCGCGTTCGCTGAGGAAACTGATGCTGTCGAGCAAGGCGCCGGCGCCCTCGAGCTTGACCATGCTGGCGCCACCGATCGAGAGCATCGCCGCTGCGGCATCGAGCGCGCGCTCGGGCGTGGCATAACTCTGGAACGGCATGTCGGCGATCAGCAATGCGTGTTTCAGTCCGCGTGCGACGCAGGCGCTGTGGTAGACGATGTCGTCGACGGTCACCGGCAGCGTGCTGCCATGACCCTGGATCACCATGCCCAGCGAATCGCCGACAAGAATCACATCGACGCCGCAGGCATCGAGCGCACGCGCGAAGCTCGCGTCGTACGCCGTCAACGCGGCGATGCGTTGCCGCTCCGCCTTCATCTGGCGAAGCCTGGGCACGGTCACGGCGGCGCGCGAAGCGGTCTTGTCGGAAGCTGCGTACATGCGTGGCCCCAATGGGCTTGAATGGCGGGAAGAGGCTACGGTAACGCGTGGATGCCGTCGCTAGCCACCGCCGCGAGCAGATCGCTTACCCGGCCAAGCCCGGGAATTTCCAGCGCAGGTGCAATTTCCGCCAGGGGCACCAACACGAAAGCGCGCTCGGCCAGGCGCGGGTGCGGAACGTGCAGGCCGGGCTGATCCAGCGATTCCAGACCGTACACGAGCAGATCAAGATCGAGTTCGCGCGGTCCCCAGCGGTCGTCGTCGCGACGGACGCGGCCGAAGTGCTGTTCGATATCCAACAGTTTTTCCAGCAGCACGCGCGGCACCAGACGGGTCTGCAATTCGACCACTGCGTTGATGAAATCAGGCTGGTCGGTACGACCCCAGGCCGGCGTGCGATAGAACTGCGACTGCGCACGGATCGAGGTCTGCGGCAGCATGTCGAGTAGTCGGATCGCTTCTTCGAGCGTATCCACCGACTCGCCCAGGTTGCTGCCCAGACCGACGAAAGCGCGAACGGGGGGATCGGGCGGGAGGGTCATTCGGAAGGTCCGACGACGGATGCTGCCTCCGCATTCGCGGGCTTGCGGCGACGACGGCGACGCTTCTTCGGCGCGTCACCCTCCACCGCCACACCATCCTCTTCCACAGCTTCGTCACTGCGCGGCTTGCTCGGGCCAAGACGATCGGCAAGTTGTTCGGGCGACTGCAATTGCGCCTCGCGCCAGAACGCGACGTCATCGGCGACTTCCGGTGATCCGGACTGTCGCAACTCGAGGAAATCGAACGCGGCGCGGAAGCGCGGGTGCGACAGTAGGCGGAACACGCGCTTGCGCATGCGCTGGCCGAAACGCGGCTGCAGCAGCCAGATCTCCTGCATCGGCTGCGAGAACCGGCGCGGCAGCGCGATGCGATCGGCCTGATGCAGGGTGACGCGATCGGCGGCGCGCTGCTGCGCGACCAGCGGATCGGTGCCGCCTTTCTGCAGTACCGCGAGTTCGCGGCAATACGCCGGCCAGAGCAGCGCGGCGAACAGGAAGGCCGGCGTTACCGGCTTGTCCTCGGCGATGCGCTGGTCGGTATTGCGCAACGCCTGCACCAGCATCGTGCGCAACGCACCGCTGCGGTTGGTAATGATCGCCTTCGCTGTTTCCGGAAACAGCACCGGCAGCAGGCCGTGCTTTTCCAGGCTCAGGAAACTTTTCTCGGCGTGCCCGGCGAGGAACATCTTCAGGCATTCGTCGAACAATCGCGCCGGCGCCGCGCCCGACAACAATGGTGCCAAGCGCGGGATCGGTTCGGCGGCTTCGGGATCGATGGAGAAATCCAGCTTCGACGACAAGCGCACCGCACGCAGCATGCGCACCGGATCTTCGCGGTAGCGCGCTTCCGGATCGCCAATCAGTTTGAGCACACGCGCCTGGACGTCCTCGAAACCGCCGACGTAATCGCGTACGGAAAAATCGTCGACGGTGTAGTACAGCGCGTTGGCGGTGAAATCGCGACGGACCGCATCGTCCTCGATAGTGCCGTAGACGTTGTCGCGCAGCAGGCGGCCTTCGCCGACCGTCTCGCGATCACCGCTGCCGTCGTCGACATTGGCGCGGAAGGTGGCCACCTCGATGATCTCGCGGCCATAGACAACGTGGGCAAGGCGGAAGCGGCGGCCGATGATGCGGCAATTGCGGAACAGCGATTTCACCTGCTCGGGCGTGGCATCGGTGGCGACGTCGAAATCCTTGGGATGTCCGCCGATCAGCAGGTCGCGTACCGCACCGCCGACCAGATAGCCGCTGAAACCGCCCTCGCGCAGACGATATAGAACCCGCAATGCGTTCGGACTGATGTCCTTGCGGGAGATGCCATGACCATCGCGCGGAACGATGCGCGGGGCTGGCAGGATGCTGAGGGGAATTTCCGTCATGGGTTCTCGAGGCCGGATTCCTTCCGGCCTAGGCAGCCGCAGGCGACAGCCTAGGCGGCGGGGAAGTGAGCCGCTATACTAGCCTCTGCCATCGGCGCAATCCATGCGCTCCCTTCGTCTAGCGGTCCAGGACACGGCCCTCTCAAGGCTGGAACACGAGTTCGAACCTCGTAGGGAGCGCCAACGCCTTTTTCGTCGGAAGCAACATGCCCTTCGTCGTTGTCGAGAACTGCATCCGCTGCAAATACACCGACTGCGTCGAAGTCTGCCCGGTGGATTGCTTCCATGAAGGCCCCAATTTTCTGGTGATCGACCCGGACGAGTGCATCGACTGCACCTTGTGCGAGCCCGAATGCCCGGCAAAAGCCATCTATCCCGAAGACGACGTGCCCGCCGGCCAGGAAAATTTCATCGCGCTCAACGCCGAACTCGCCAAGGCCTGGCCGGTGATCACCACGCGCAGCGATGCCCTGCCCGATGCGGCGCAATGGGATGGCAAGAGTGGGAAACTTTCTGAATTGCAGCGCTGATATCGACGCAACGAAAGCGCCGCCGGATCAAGCAACACCGCAAAGAAAAAGGGCGCCGTCGGCGCCCTTTTTCATTTCAGCGATCCGCATTCCGCTTAGAAGCGGCTCTGGATCTGCGCCAGCAACTGCGCCGCCGGACCTTGGGTCAGGCTGATGCCATCGGGGCTGATCGCGCTGACGCGGCTCTTGGCGCCGGCGCTCTCGACACGAACCAGGAAGCTCTGGCCGGAGTAGTTGACGTCGTAGCTGGTGATCGCCTCGGCACGACCAGTGACCGTCACGCCATTGAAGCCCGACAGGACCTCACCGACCTTGCTCCAGACCGTCTTGGCATCGCCATCGACGAGGAACCCGGTGGAATTGGCGGTTTTCGCGCCGCCAAGCAGAGACGCCGGCGGCAGCGGCGTAGCCGCCGAGGTGTCGGGTACATCCAAGTCCGGTGGCACTTCCAGCGGCCGGTTCTCGGTGCTGTTGGCATAGTCGGTCTTGTGGGTTCTGTGCTTGATCCAGCTGCAGCCAGTGCCTGAAACCAGGGCCAGGGCCACGCCAGCCGCGAGCAGCGGGCGCGCGTAACGGGTAACGGAAATCATGGTGTTCTCCTGCGAAATGAAGCGGGCGGTCTGGCCGCGGCTTGGGTAGACAGTAGCCTTATCGGCAAAGTTCGTCACGACAGTTCGGCTTCGATCTGTCGGCACAGGGCAGCCATTTCGTCGGCCTGCCCGGCATATCGCGGCGAAAGCACCTGCAGCGGCAGCCGCAATTGCGTGCCGATACCGAGGCGCTGCAACACTGCCTTGACCGGAATCGGATTGGATTCGACACCGAGGAAGTCGTACAGCGGCGCCAGGCGCGCATCCAGCGCGACTGCCGCATCGCCGGAACCGGAAGCCAGCAGCGCGCAAAGTTTGCTGAACACCCGCGGCACGACGTTCGAGGCGACCGAGATCACGCCGGACGCACCGCCGCGCAGTGCGCGCACGAAGGTCGGGTCATCACCGCTGAGCAACGAGAAATTCGCCGAGGCCAGCGGATACAGCGCGCTCCAGCGCTCTTCGTCGCCGCGCGCTTCCTTGATACCGATGATGCCCGGATGCTTGCACAGCTCGGCCACGGTTTCCGGCTGCATGTCGCAACCCGTGCGGCCCGGAACGTTGTAGAGCACCACCGGCAGTCCGCCCTGCTCGGCGACCGCCGTGTAATGCGCGATCAAGCCGGCCGGCGTCGGACGCACATAAGGAGGCGTCACCACCAGCGCGGCATCGGCGCCGGCTGCGCTTGCGAGCTGCGTCTGCGCAATCGTCTTCGCGGTGCTCGATTGCCCGGTGCCGGCAAGTATCTGCATGCGTCCCGCGACGTGTTGCACTGCCGCGCGCAGCAACAGACCGAACTCCTGGTCGGACAGCGTCGCCGCTTCGCCCGTCGAGCCTGCGACAACGACGCCGCGGGTTCCGCCGGCGATCTGCTGGTCGAGAAGGCGTTGCCATGCGGGGAAATCGATCTCGCCCGACGCCGTGAACGGGGTCGCCAGGGCGGTGATGCTGCCGGTGAGGTGCAAGGGAGTGGGCCTGCGAGAATCCGGATGCGATGTTACTTGCGGGAGGAAAGCGGCGGCAAGTATGCTGGCTTGGCATATCAGGCGCGGCATGCACCGCGCCGCCGCTGGAACAAGGCTTTGACCGACGCGACCGCCAGACCCGCTGCAAACGAAAACCACCTGCTGATCAGCGCTTACACCACGCATCCGCAGTCACCCCTGCTGGCGGTGACCCGCCGCATCTCCGAATCCGGTTGCAACATGGTCGACGCCCGTCTGGCTACGGTCGGCCGTGATGTCTCGGTGATCGCGCTCGCAGTCGGCTCCTGGGACGCGGTTGCCAAGCTCGAGGCCATGCTCACCCGGCTCGAGCGCGAGGAAGGCTTCAAGCTGGTCTGGTACCGCACCGGCGCCAAGCCGATGCAGTCGAACCTGCTGCCCTACATCGTCGAAGTCGTCGCCGCCGACAAGCCCGGCATCCTGTTCCAGCTCGCCGATTTCTTCGATCGCCAGGGCATCACTATCGAGACACTGCAGAGTTCGCGCTATCGTGCGATGCAGACCGGCGCCGAAATGTTCACCTGCCAGGTCACGGTCGGCATCCCGGCCAACATGCACATCGCCGCCCTGCGCGACGATTTCATGGAGTTCTGCGATCACCTCAACCTCGACGCCATCATGGATCCGATGAAGTTCTGAGATCGAATGCCCGAACGCCGATCGCTCGCCATCGCCAACACGCCCGCCCGTCGTCACGGGCCTGCAGCCTCTTTCCGGACAGGCTGCCCGGAATGACCGTCCCCCGTTTTCACCCCACCCACCGTCTCGCCCCGCGAGCCACGGTGATCTCGTGCTGCACATGGATGTGCGAATGCCGCGAGCGGGCGCTCCCGGCATCCTGCCTCACGCACCACTCGCGCAATCCTGCGCTTCGCAGGATGCGCAGCAACACTTTCTTTCCGTCCACCAGGGAATATCGATGACCCGAAGCAAGCGCATCTACGTGCTGGACACCAACGTGCTGATGCACGACCCGACTGCTTTGTTCAAGTTCGAGGAGCACGACGTCTTCATACCGATGATGGTGTTGGAAGAGTTGGACAACGGGAAAAAAGGTCATTCGGAAGCCAGTCGCAACGCCCGCCAGGTCAGCCGCTTTCTCAACGAACTGATCGAGGCGCACGGCAGCACCAACATCGAGAACGGCGTCAAACTCGCGCCGCCCAAGGGCCTGCAACTACGCAGCCCGGACAGCGTCGGTCGTCTGCTGTTCCAGCTCAAACCCGTGGAAGCCGGCAAGCGTTTCGGCACTGTCCTTCCCGACAACCTGATCCTCGGTTCGATCCTGCAACTGCGCGAAGACAATCCCGGCATTCCGGTGGTACTGGTGTCCAAGGACATCAACCTGCGCATCAAGGCTTCGATCTGCTCGGTGCCGGCTGAAGACTACGAGAACGACCGCGCGATCGACGACTTCAACCTGCTGTTCACCGGCGCGATGGAGTTGCCGGCGGATTTCTGGGAGCGGCACGAAGGCAACCTGCGCTCGTGGACGGAAAAAGGCCGCACGTTCTACGAAGTGCGGCGCAGCGCCGACGATGGCTGGTATCCGAACCAGTTCCTGTACATGCCTGGCGAGGACGAAGTTGAGATGCGCGTGGCGCGCATTGACGGCGACCGCGTGATCCTGCAGATCGTCGACGACTACCACTCGCAGCAGCACCAGGTCTGGGGCATCAACGCGCGCAACCGCGAGCAGAATTTCGCTTTCAACGCGCTGATGGATCCGGAGATCGACCTGGTCACCCTGCTGGGCACCGCCGGCAGCGGCAAAACCTTGCTGGCGCTCGCCGCCGGCCTCGCGCAGACGATGGATGTGCAGCGCTACCGCGAGATCATCATGACCCGCGCGACGGTCTCGGTCGGCGAAGACATCGGTTTCCTGCCCGGCACCGAGGAAGAAAAAATGACGCCGTGGATGGGCGCGCTTACCGACAACCTGGAAGTGCTCACGCACACCGACGACCACGGCGCCTGGGGCCGCGGCGCGACCAACGACCTGCTCGCCAGCCGCATCAAGATCCGCGCGATGAACTTCATGCGCGGCCGCACCTTCCTCAACCGCTGGGTGATCGTCGACGAAGCGCAGAACCTCACGCCCAAGCAGATGAAAACGCTGATCACGCGCGCCGGCCCGGGCACGAAGATCATCTGCATGGGCAACGTCGAGCAGATCGATACGCCCTACCTCACGGAAACAACCTCGGGCCTGACCTACGCTGTCGACCGTTTCAAGAACTGGGCACACAGCGCGCACATCACGCTGCGTCGCGGCGAGCGTTCGCGTCTGGCCGATTACGCCTCGGAAGTCCTGTAGAAAATGGCCGAACGCCTGGCCACGTGGGTCTGGGTCGGCGCCGCCGCCCTCGCCTGCGTGGCCGGCATCGTCAATGTGGTCGGCTTCCTGGGATTCCAGCACCAGGCCATCACCCACCTCACCGGCAACACCAGCTTGCTCGCCGCCGCACTCGTGACGGGCGACTGGCACGCCACCGCGCATCTTTTTGCATTGATGGCGGCTTTCGTTGGCGGCGCGATGCTCAGCGGCCTGATCATCCAGGACAGCGCGCTGCGCCTGGGCCGTCGCTATGGCTTGGTATTGACGATCGAAGCACTGCTGCTCCTGATCGCGATACCGCTGTTCGAACGGCAGCAACTTGCCGGCCCGATCTGCGCTGCCATCGCCTGCGGCCTGCAGAACGCGATGGCGACGACCTACAGCAACGCCGTGGTGCGTACGTCGCATGTCAGCGGCATGTTCACCGACCTCGGCATCATGCTCGGCCATGCGCTGCGCGGCATGCCGGTGGCGCAGCGGCGACTGGGGCTATGCCTTCTGGTGATCACCTTCTTCTTCGCCGGCGGCCTGCTGGGCGCGTGGTTGTTCGCGAGCTTCCGCTACGCGGCGTTGTATTTTCCGGCAGCCCTCACCGGCGGCACCGGCTTGGCCTATGTCGCCTACCGCCAGCATCAACGCTCGCGAGCAACATCGCCATGAGCAAAGACACCCGCCAGCCCTGCGTGCTCACCATCGCCGGTTCCGATTCCGGCGGCGGTGCCGGCATCCAGGCCGACCTCAAGACGTTTGCCGCGCATGGCGTGCATGGTCTTTCGGCAATCGCCGCGCTGACGGCGCAGAACACCCGCGCCGTGACTGCCGTGCACGTGCCGCCGACAAATTTCCTGCGTGCGCAGATCGACGCCTGCTTCGATGATTTCCGCGTCGAGGCGGTGAAACTCGGAATGCTCGCCACCGCCCGCATCATCCACGCCGTCGCCGACGCACTGGAACAGCATCAACCGAAGTTCATCGTGCTCGATCCGGTGATGGTGGCCAGTTCCGGCGCCCGCCTGCTCGACCCGGCCGCGCTCGATGCGCTGCGCACACGTCTGCTGCCGCTGGCGACGGTGATCACGCCGAACATTCCCGAGGCCGAGTTGCTGCTCGGCCACGTGATCGAAAGCGATGAAGATGCGGAGGCCGCGCTGGTCGAACTGCTCGCGCTCGATGCCCGCGCAGTGCTGCTCAAGGGCGGTCATCTGAAAGGCCCGGAGATGACCGACCGCCTCGACGATGGTCATCACCTCCACGAATTCGTGCACACGCGCCTGGATGTCGAAGGCCACGGCACCGGCTGCACGCTGGCCTCCGCGATCGCCGCCAACCTCTGCCTGCGCCTGTCCCTGCCCGAAGCCTGCGATGCCGCCGCGGACTATGTGCACGGTGCGCTGGTCAATTCATATCGACCCGGCAAGGGCAAGGTCGCGGTGCTCGAGCATTTCTGGCGCGGACGCTAGCGGCGCTTTCGAACAAGGCGGCAGCGCTCGACGCAGGCGATGAATCCACGCTCGCGTTCGCGATGATAAAGCGGCGATGAAAAAGAAGGGGCGCCATCGGCGCCCCTCTGCAATCACCCACGATGACCGGAAGCGATCGTCAGGCGGACAGTCGCGACGCGATCGCATTCGCGAACGACATCGTCGTGCCTTCGCCACCGAGATCCGGCGTCAGGTTGTCCTTGGCTTCCATGGTCTTGACGATGGCATTGCGCAGGCGCCGCGCTTCGTCGACCTTGCCGAGGTGATCGAGCATCTGGCCGGCGCCCAGCAGCAGCGCGCAAGGATTGGCGATTCCCTTGCCGGCGATGTCGGGCGCGGAGCCATGCACCGCCTCGAAAATAGCTGCATCGGCGCCGATATTCGCTCCCGGCGCGAGTCCAAGCCCGCCAACGAGGCCGGCGCACAAGTCCGAAATGATGTCGCCGAAAAGGTTGGTGGTGACGATCACGTCGAACTGCTCCGGCTTCATCACCAGCTGCATGCAGGTGTTGTCGACGATCATCTCGTTGCACTGGATGTCGGGATACTGCGCGGCGACTTCGCGTGCGACTTTCAGGAACAATCCCGAAGTCGACTTGAGGATGTTGGCCTTGTGCACGATCGTGACTTTCTTGCGACCGATCTTGCGGGCCAGATCAAAGGCGTAGCGGACGATGCGTTCGGAACCCTTGCGGGTGATCTTCTGTGTCAGCAAGGCGGTCTCGCCGTCGGCCGACAGGCTCTGACCTTCGCCGATGTAGGCGCCTTCGGTGTTCTCGCGCACGGTGATCAGGTCGATCGCCTGATAACGCGACTTGGTGTTCGGGAAACTGATCGCCGGACGCACGTTGGCGTAGAGGTCGAAGCGTTTGCGCAACTCGACGTTGATCGAGGAGAAGCCTTCGCCGACCGGCGTGGTCAGCGGGCTCTTGAGCGCGATGCGGTGTTTGGTGATGGCAGCGAGCGTGGCGGCAGGCAACAATTCGCCTTGCTTTTCGTAGGCGGCCAGGCCGGCGTCGACGAAGTCGTAAGTCAGGCCGAGATTGAGCTTGTCGAGGACGTGCAGTGTCGCGTCCATGATTTCCGGGCCGATGCCGTCGCCGCGGATCACCGCAATGGTCTGAGTCATGAGGGCTTGTTCTTCTCGGGTTTGAAGGCGGGATAGTCACCGCCGAAGGCGCGCGCATTATGCCAGATCGACTGATCAGGCCGCCGGCCAAGCATTCTAGACAGGTTCGTTTGGTGGGTTCCGTTGTGGGGGAAAGCCCGGATTTCAGCTTCGATGCAACCCGCAGCACCCGACGGGGGCGTTCGCTTTTCGACCGTCAGGGCTGTCCTGCCCTGGCGGTCGCGCCGGCCCTCCCTGGCCGGCTCGGCGCGAATACCCCCGCCGGGTACCGCGGTCGCGAATATGGAGAATCAGGCTTCGGCGAGAAAATCTCCGCTCAGATTACGACTTGCGTGGAGCGGGCTTGCCTCACCGCCACGGAGCAGTCCCGTGCTTGTCGGGGAATTCGCAGTAGCAAACCAGGGATGGTTTGCGGCGGTGAGTCGGCACAGGATGTGCCGACCGAACCGCACGCGAATCCCCGGCAGGCGCGGGACTGCGGACTCGACGCTTCAGAAAGTGTCGCGATGTATTCCCATCGACTCAGCCGTGCTCATGCCCCGGCTTCGGCGCATGCACGCCCTCGCCTTCGATCTGGTCGAGGAAATCCACGGCCCGGCGCAGATGCGGGATCACGATGGAACCACCGACGACCAGGCCGACGCTGAAGGTCTCGAAAAACTCATCGCGATTGACGCCGACTTCCTTGCATTGCGCGATGTGATAGCTGATGCAGTCGTCGCAGCGCAGCACCATCGATGCCACCAGACCGAGCAATTCCTTGGTCTTGATGTCGAGCGCGCCGGCCTTGTAGGTCTGCGTGTCGAGCGCGAAAAACCGCTTCACCACCTGATTGTCATGGCCGAGGATCCGTTCGTTCATGCGCTGCCGGAACTCGGTGAACGCCTTCACCCGATCGGCCTCATCGATGTGGCTCATGGCGCGACCTCCAGCAGCGGCTTCAAGCCGCCGGCGCGATCGAGCGCGACCAGGTCATCGTAACCACCCACGTGCCTGTCGCCGATGAAGATCTGCGGCACCGACGTGCGCCGGGATTTTTCCATCATCAGCGCGCGCGCCGTCGGGTCGGTATCGACGCGTACCTCGGTGTAACCGGCGCCACGCGACTTCAGGAAATTCTTCGCCGCCACGCAGTAAGGACAGACGGCGGTGGTGTACATGATCACTTCGGGCACAGGCTTCTCCTCGACGGTCGGCATGGACATGGGGGCGCTGCGGAACATTTTACAGGCCCCGGCGGTCTTGAGCCCTGGATTAACTACCGATTCACTCGTTTGCCGACGGCCTGGGGCATGCTGTCGAACCTGCTGGAGAAACCCGTGCGCCGAACCCTTCCCCTTGCCGCTGCCCTCGTCTTCGCACTCGGAACCGGCGTTGGCGCCCGGGCACAGAGCAACTCCCTGCCCGACATGGGCTCCTCGGCCGGCACCTTGCTGACCCCGCAGGAAGAATCGGAATACGGCGCCTACACCCTCTACCAGCTGCGTCGCTACGGCTACGTCACCGAAGATCCCCTGATCGATTCCTGGCTCGACACCATGGGCCACCGCCTCGCTGCCGTCAGCGATCGCCCGCAGCAGCAATTCACCTTTTTCATGATGGGTGATCGCTCGATCAATGCCTTCGCCACGCTCGGTGGCTATGTCGGCGTCAATGCCGGCCTGGTGCTCACCGCGCAGAACGAAGATGAAGTTGCCGGCGTGATCGCCCACGAAATCTCCCACGTCACCCAGCGCCACGTGCTGCGCGCCGTCGAACGCGCCAAGCGCGACCAATTGCCGCTGATGCTGGCGATGGTCGGCGCCATCATTGCCGCGCAGAGTTCCAACAGCCGCAACAGCGGCGATGCAATCCAGGCCGCCGTGATGGGCAGTCAGGCGCTCGCGATGCAACGTCAGCTCGACTATTCGCGCTTGAACGAAGCCGAGGCCGATCGCGTCGGCCTGCAGACGCTTTATCGCTCCGGTTACGACGTCAACGGTATGGCTGATTTTTTCGAACGCATGGATCGAACCATGCGCGGCAACTCCGGCGGCATCAAGGCACCGGCCTATCTGCAGAGCCATCCGGTTACCGCCACCCGCATCAGCGAAGCACGCCAGGGTGCCGCGCGCTTGCAACGCGAATCGCCGCGCCTAGCCGCCACCAGCCGTCCATCGTCCAATCCCCTGCTGCCATTCGGCCTCGGCGACATCGGCAGTGCGACCACCGGCAACCTGCAACCACGAATGTTCGAATGGGCGAAAGAGCGCCTGCGCGTACTTAGCGCCGCCAGCCCCGGCACGGCGGTACAGGAATACAGATTGATTTTCGAACACGCCGGTGGTCGCGTCAGCGATGCGCAACGCTACGGCCTTGCGCTGGCGCAGATGCGCGCCGGTTCATCCGCAAGCGCCGAAGCCAGCCTGCAATCGCTGCTCAAAGCGCATCCGGAAAACCTCTGGATCGATCTCGCTCTCGCCGAATGCGCCCATGCCGGCAAGAACGATCCGGTCGCGAAACAACGCTTCGAGGACCTGCTGCGACGTTTCCCGCAGGACCGCTCCATCAGTCTCAGCTACGCGCTCATGCTCAACGACATCGGTGGCGCCGAGGCCGGCCGGCGTGCGCAGTCGGTGCTCAAACCCCTGCTTTCGTCGAGCTCCGAGGATCCGCTGTTCCAGAAGAATTTCGGCCGCGCCAGCGAACTCGCCGGCGACACCGCCCGCGCCACCGAAGCCTATGCCGACGCCGCCTTCCTCAACGGCCGCGCCGAAGATGCCTTGACGCAGCTCAACGGCCTGCTCAAGCGCGATGACATCGACTATATCCAGCGCGCAAGGGTCGAGGCTCGCATCGCCGCGATCACGCCCATCGTGCTGGATATGCGCCGGCAGGGCGTCAAACCGCAGGACCAGACCCCCGATCCGGGCTGACCGCGGCCGGCGCAGTCACTCAATGGTCACAAAAGTTTTATCTACTTGCACCCTGCTCCTTCCAATGACAGGGTACGTCCGTGCAAAAACGCATTCTCATCGTCGACGACGAGCCCGCCATCCGCGACATGGTCGCGTTCGCCCTGCGCAAGGGCGAATACGAACCCGTCCATGCCGGTGATGCCCGCGAGGCCGCCTCGGCGATCGCCGAACGGGTCCCGGACCTGATTCTTCTCGACTGGATGCTGCCCGGCAGCAGCGGCCTGGAGCTGGCCCGGCGCTGGCGCCGCGACGAACTCACCCGCGATATCCCGATCATCATGCTCACCGCCCGCGGTGAGGAAAACGACCGTGTTAGCGGCCTCGAATCCGGCGTCGACGACTACGTGGTCAAGCCCTTCTCGGCGCGCGAACTACTCGCCCGCATCAAGGCCGTGTTGCGCCGCTCGCGTGAGGACGAAGACGACGGTTCCGTGACGGTCGGCAAGCTGCGTATCGACGGCGCCGCCCACCGCGTCTACGCCGGCGACCAGTCCATCCACGTCGGCCCTACCGAATACCGCCTGCTGCATTTCTTCATGACCCACGCCGATCGCGTCTATTCCCGCACCCAGTTGCTCGACCACGTCTGGGGCGGCAATGTCTACGTCGAGGAACGCACGGTGGATGTGCATATCCGCCGCCTGCGCAAAGCGCTGGAACCCACCGGTCTGGAAGAAATGGTCCAGACCGTCCGCGGATCGGGTTACCGATTCTCCGCGGCAACGCATTGACTCCGGCCGCAGGGATGCGCCGCTCGCTGCTGCTACGGTTGGCTTGGCGGCAATCGTTGCTGCGCTTCCTGATTTTCTATGTCTTTGCCACCGCGCTCGGCCTGTGGCTGCACCAGCTCGCCTGGGTATTGCTGGCCGCGACCGCGCTGGTCGCGTTGCGCGCCTATCTGCGGCTGTATCGCGTCTCGCGTTTCCTCGATTGGCGCCAGCAGCTGCATACCGTGCACGGCCAGGGCATGTGGGCCGCGCTGGAAACGCTGATCCACCGCCGCCAGACCGAAAACCGCACGCGCAGCCGGCGCCTGGTCGGCCTGCTGCGCGCCTATCGGCAAGCCGCCACCGCGATGCCCGACGGCGCGCTGATCATCAACCGCCGCGACAATCACCTGATCTGGTTCAACAAGTCGGCGCGCCGCCTGCTCGGTCTCAATTACCCGCAGAGCATCGGCCAGGTATTCACCGATGTCGTCGCCGGCGCCAACGTGCGCGACTGGCTGCGCTCCGGGCAGACCGACGAAACCCTGATGGACATCGCCAGCCCGGTCGACCAGCACCAGCGCCTGAGCCTGCGCCTGATCGCCTATTCGCCCGAGCAATGGCTGCTGGTCGTGCGTGATGTCACACAACTGTTGCGCCTCGAGCAGGTCCGCCGCGATTTTGTCGCCAACGTCTCGCACGAACTGCGCACGCCGCTGACGGTCGTGCACGGCTACCTCGACATGATGGAGCCCGACGAACATTCCGAATGGCATCCGATGATCGGCGAAATGCGCCGGCAATCGCAGCGCATGACGCAACTGGTCGAGGATCTGCTGACGCTGTCGCGACTGGAAGCGCAGGATCACCTGCCCGAGGAAATCATCGGCATGGCCTCGTTGCTGGTGACGCTGCGCCGCGAAGCCGAAGCGATCAGCCAGGGCCGGCACCAGATCAGCGTCGAAGACACTGCGCAATGCGACCTGCTCGGCTCGGCCAAGGAATTGCACAGCGCGTTTTCCAATCTTGTCAGCAATGCCGTGCGCTACACGCCCACCGACGGTCGCGTCAGCATCCGCTTCGAGCGCACCAGCGATGGTGGCGCACGCCTCGCAGTGCAAGATAGCGGCTACGGCATTCCCGCCCAGCATCTGCCGCGCATCACCGAACGTTTTTACCGCGTCTCCACCAGCCGTTCGCGTGAATCGGGCGGCACCGGCCTCGGCCTGTCGATCGTCAAGCATGTGCTGAGCCTGCACCAGGGCCGGCTCGAGATCGAAAGCGAAGTCGGCCGCGGCAGCACCTTCGCCTGCGTTTTCGGTCCGGAACGCACCCGCCCCCGCGGCTATTAGCCGCCTTTGTCGAATCCAACGACCATGCCCCTGACCAAGATGCCGACCACGATTCCGACCGCAGCGAACGTTCCGATCGCGCCGACCGATGGCGAGCTGTTTCTCAATCGCGAACTGTCCCAGCTCGAATTCAACTTCCGCGTGATGGCGCAGGCCGAGGACATCAGCCTGCCCCTGCTCGAACGCCTGCGCTATCTGTGCATTTCCTGCACCAATCTCGACGAGTTCTTCGAGATCCGCGCCGCGACCGTGCGCACCGCGCTGCAATTCGGCGGCCCGCTGATCCCCGACGGCATGGCGCCTGCACGCGCACTGGAATTGATCCACACCAAGGCCGGCAAGCTGGTCGAGGCGCAATACCATTGCTGGAGCAAAATCCTGCGCCCGGCCCTGGCCGAATCCGGCATCCGCGTACTCACCCGCGAAAGCTGGAACAAGGAGCAGACGCAGTGGCTGCATGATTATTTCGAGAACGACATCCTGCCGGTGCTATCGCCGCTGGGCCTGGATCCGGCGCATCCGTTCCCGCGCATCCTCAACAAGAGCCTCAATGTCGTCGTCGTGCTCGAGGGCAAGGACGCATTCGGCCGCCGCGGCGGCATGGCGATCGTGCGCGCCCCGCGCTCGCTGCCGCGCATCATCCAGATTCCGGAGGAAATTTCCGGCGGCAAGCACGACTACGTTTTCCTCTCCGCCGTGCTCACCGCCTTCGTCGACGACCTGTTCCCGGGCATGTCGGTCAAGGGTGCGTACCAGTTCCGCGTCACCCGCAATTCGGAATTGTTCGTCGACGAGGAAGAAGTCGAAAACCTCGCCAGCGCGCTCAAGGACGAATTGCTCAGTCGCGGTTTCCGCCCGGCCGTGCGCCTGGAAATCGCCGAGGATTGCCCGAAGAACATCCTCAACACGCTGCTGGAAAATTTCGACCTCAGCGAGAACGCTGTCTACCGCATCAACGGCCCGGTCAATCTCAGTCGCGTGCTGCAGGTCTACGACCTCGCCAATCGCCCCGAACTGAAATTTCCGCCATTCAAATCGCGCAAGGCGGCGCTCGACGAAGACGCGCCATTCGACAGCATTCGTGCCGGCGATGTCTTGCTGCATCATCCCTACCAGAGTTTTTCCAGCGTACTCGACCTGCTTGCCGCCGCCGCGCAGGACCCGAATGTGCTCGCGATCAAGCAAACCGTGTACCGCACCGGCAAGGACTCGAAGATCATCGAGCACCTGATCGCCGCCGCACATGCCGGCAAGGATGTCACTGTCGTCGTCGAACTGCGCGCGCGTTTCGACGAGGAAGCCAACCTCAAGCTCGCCGACCGCCTGCAGGAAGCCGGCGTGCAGGTGATGTACGGCGTGGTCGGCTACAAGACGCACGCCAAGATGATGCTGATCGTGCGCCGTGAAGGAAAAACGCTGCGGCGTTACGTGCACCTGGGCACCGGCAATTATCATTCCGGCACCGCGCGCACTTACACCGATATCGGCCTGATGACCTGCGACCCGGAAATCACCGCCGACGTGCACGGCATGTTCCAGCAACTTTCCGGTCTGGCGCCGGCGTTCAAGCTCAAGCGCCTCATGGCCTCGCCATTCACCCTGCACAAGGGCCTGCTCAAGAAAATCGAACGCGAGATCAAACATGCCCGCGCCGGCAAGCCCGGCCGCATCATCGCCAAGATGAATGCGATCAACGAAGACACGATCATCCGCGCGCTTTACGAAGCCTCGCAGGCCGGCGTGCAGATCGAGCTGATCGTGCGCGGCGCCTGCTGCCTGCGCCCGGGCGTGCCGGGCATTTCCGACAACATCACCGTGCGCTCGGTGGTTGGGCGTTTCCTCGAACACAGCCGCGTTTACTGGTTCGGCAACGACGGCGAGCCGGAGATTTTCTGTTCCAGCGCCGACTGGATGGAGCGCAACCTGCTGCGCCGGGTCGAGACCTGCTTCCCCATCCTCGACCCGATACTCGCCAAGCGCGTGTTCGACGAGGAACTCGCCAACTATCTCGCCGACAACATGCAAGCCTGGCAACTCAACGCCAAGGGCAATTACACTCGCGTCCTGCCCTTGGGCGACGCGGCGCCGTATTCGGCGCAGGGCGCGCTGCTCGCAAAAATGTGTGGATGACCGATGCCCGTTGCCGCCAATCCGCCGCTGCAAGATGGTGACCTGCTCGCCGCCGTCGATATCGGCTCGAACAGTTTCCACATGGTGGTGGCGCGTTACGTGCTCGGGCAGTTGCGCATCGTCGACCGCATCAAGGAACACGTACGCCTGGCCGAAGGCCTCGACGGCAAGGGCGGCCTCAGCGACGACGCGCTGATGCGCGCGCTCGACTGCCTTTCGCGCTTCGGCCAGCGCCTGGCAACGATCCCGCCGCAACGCGTGCGTGCGATCGCCACCAACACCGTGCGCCAGCTCAGTCATCCGCACAATTTCCTGATGCCCGCCGAAGCCTCGCTGGGCCACGACATCGAAGTCGTCGCCGGCCGCGAGGAAGCGCGCCTGATCTATCTCGGCGTCGCCCACGGCAATCCACCGCGCAACAAGCGCCGGCTGGTGATCGACATCGGCGGCGGCTCGACCGAATTCATCATCGGCGCCGGCTTCGAAGCACTGGAGCGCGAGAGCCTGCAGATGGGTTGCATCGCGACCACGCGGCGCTTTTTCGCCGACGGAAAGTTGTCGAAGAAGCGCTGGAAGGAAGCGCAGACCGAGATCACCGCCGAATTCCAGCAATTCGTCTCGACCTATCGCAGCGTCGGCTGGCAGGAAATTTTCGGATCCTCGGGCACGATCAAGGCGATCGGCGAAATCGCCACCAGCATGAAGCTCACGCGCGGCGCAATCACCGAAGCCGCGCTGGCCACGATCCGCGACAAGTTGCTCGAGTTCGATCGCATCGAGGACATCCGCCTGCCCGGTCTGTCGGCGGATCGCCGGCCGGTGATCGCCGGCGGTTTGTTGATCCTCGACGCCGCTTTCGCCGAACTCGATCTCAAGCGCATGCAGGTCAGCGACGACGCCCTGCGCGAAGGCGTGCTTTACGACATCGTCGGCCGCGGCGGCGAACGCGATCCGCGCGATGCCTCGATCCTCGCGCTGTGCGCGCGTTACGGCGTCGACAAGGATCAGGCGCAGCATGTCGAGACGACCGCGCTGGCCTTGTTCGACCAGGTCGCCGAGTCCTGGCAACTCGATGCCGACGACCGCCAGATGCTGGCCTGGGCCGCGCGCATCCATGAGATCGGCCTGGTGATCGCGCACAGCCAGTATCACCAGCACGGTGCCTATCTGATCGAACATTCCGACATCGCCGGCTTCTCGAAAACCGAACAACAGTTCATCGCCGCGTTGGTGCGCAACCAGCGCCGCGGCGTGCATCGGCCCAGCGTCGACTCGCTGCCCGACCGTCTCGGCCGCTCGGCGCTCAATTGTGCGCTGTTGCTGCGCCTGTCGGTGCTGCTGCATCGCAGCCACGACCGCGACGACATCCCGCGGGTCGCGCTGAAGGGGCGATCCACCGGCATGGAGCTCACGTTGTCGCAGCACTGGCTCGAGGCGCATCCACTCACTCAGGCCGATCTCGACAGCGAACGCGAGCATCTCAAGGACGTCGGCCTGAGTCTCGAGGTCGCCTCGGGCTGAATCGTTTCCGCATCGGCGCAGACGCCGGTGCCGTCATGTCGGCGTCATCCCGTGGTCATCGTGCCGGCATACCGGCGCGCCAAGCTCGCGGGCATGAACACGAACCTGCACATCGAACTGGTTACCGAAACCTATCCGCCCGATGTCAACGGCGTTGCCCTGACCGTGCAGGCGCTGGAACAAGGCCTTCGTGGGCTCGGCCATCGCGTTGCGTTGATCCGCACCGAGCAGGCCGAAGAAAGCCTGCAGACGCGCGCCGACCTGATGCTGGTCGACGGTGCGCCGATCCCGCGCTATCCGGGTCTGCGCTTCGGCCTGCCGGCGGGTCGGCGATTGCTCGCACGCTGGCGCGAGCAGCGGCCCGATGCGATCTACGTCGCCACCGAGGGCCCGCTCGGCTGGTCCGCGCTGCGCGCCGCGCGACAGCTTGGCATTCCGGTCGCAACCGGTTTTCACACGCGCTTCGACGATTATGTCGGCCGCTACGGCGCCGGCTTTCTCGCTCCCTGGGTGTTCGCGTGGCTGCGCCGTTTCCACAATCGCGGCCAGGCAACGCTGGTACCTACGCTGGAATTGCAGCAGCAATTGCACGACCAGGGTTTCAAACACGTGCAGCGCCTCGGCCGCGCGGTCGATACCCGCCAATTCCATCCGGGTTGGCGCGATGCCGCGCTGCGCGCGAGCTGGAACCTGGCTGACGATGACCTCGCCGTTCTCTGCGTCGGCCGCCTCGCCCCGGAAAAAAATCTCGGCCTGTTGCTGCGCGCCTTCCGCGCGCTGCAGGCACAACGGCCGCGCGCACGCCTGGTGTTCGTAGGCGATGGCCCGGCCCGTGCGGAATTGCAGGCGGCGAATCCCGATGCGATTTTCTGCGGCATCCAGCGTGGCGACGAACTCGCCCGCCACTTCGCCAGCGCCGACCTGTTCGTCTTCCCCAGTCTTTCGGAAACCTTCGGCAACGTCACCCTCGAAGCCATGTCCAGCGGTCTGGCCACCGTTGCTTTCGATTACGGCGCGACCCGCGAGCACCTGCGCGATGGCGAACACGGCGCAGCCGTGCCGTTCGGCGATGAACAGGCCTTCATCGATGCGACGCTGCGGATCGGCACTCAGGCTTCGCTGTTTCGCATGGGCGAAGCCGCGCGCGGCGCAGTCCAACATCTGCATCCCGATGAAGTCGCCCGTGCATTCGCGCGCCTGCTGCATGCACTGGCCGAGATCAAGCAGGCCGCATGAAACCCGTCGCCAGCCAGTTGCGTGATCGCGAACAGGCCTGGTGCCTGGTCGCCAACCGCTGGGGCACGCGGCAGGTGGTGCGCGCGTATTTCCGCATGGTCAGCCGGCTCGGCGACGGCGCGTTCTGGTATGCGCTGATGGCGATGTTCGCGTTGTTCGAGGGTTGGCGCGGTCTTTCCGCCGCCGGCCACATGCTCGCCACCGGTGCCGTCGCGGCGGTGCTGTATCGCAAGCTCAAGCGCTGGACGAAGCGGCCGCGTCCATTCGCCACCGATGCGCGCATCCAAGCGTGGATCGCACCACTCGACGAATTCAGTTTCCCCTCGGGCCACACCTTGCACGCGGTCTCGTTCACCCTGGTCGCGCTCGCCTACTATCCTGCGCTGGCCTGGCTGCTGCTGCCCTTCACGCTGAGCGTGGCGATTTCGCGCGTGGTGCTGGGCATGCACTATCCCAGTGATGTTCTCGCCGCGACCGCGATCGGTGGTGCGCTGGCGTCGCTGTCGCTCTGGCTGGTGCCTGGGGTCAGTCTGTTTTTCTGAGCCCGACAGGCGCGGACGATCCGACGCATAAAAGCTTTCAACCATTCGCCGCCATCGACAGCGCAGGCACCAACGTTGGATTCGATGAGAGCGAAGCGCCGGCTTCAGCGATCCTTTTCTGCAGTTGATCGGCGAGGCCGCGACCCAGCTGGTTGGGTAGCACATACGGTCCGATCCGGGTTGAAAGTTGTCCGGCATCGGCGGCTGTCGAGGCGATAAACATCCAGCAGGCACCCACCACGCTGTAGCCTTCGAACGCCAACGCAATCGTCGCGTCGCTTTCCTGCAACTGCCGGCCGAGTTGCCGCGCACGTTGCGCCAACACGTCCGCGCCCGGCAGACGCCAGCCCTGCTGGCAACCGACTTCCAGCAAAGCCATTTCCCAACGCCAGGGCCAGGCCTGGCGTTGGGACAGCAGACAAAGGCGCGTATGCATCACTATTACGCCGAAGCAGCAGTCGATTCGGAGAAGGCTGGTGCAGGAATCGGCGGCGGTGCGTTGCCTGCGCTCAATGCGTACCAGTCGATCTTGCGCGTCACCAGCATGATCGCGGCGAGAATGGCGAACAGCATCAGCGAGCCCAGCACCATCGCGTTGTCCTCGGAAACCAGCAGCCCGTACAGTGCCGCGTACAACAGGGTCAGCATCGCCGCGAATGCGAGGCCGCGACCGCGACTCTTGAGTACCGCGGACAGATACACGCCAAGCAATCCGATGCAGGCGACGCTGGCGATCAGATACGCGATCCAGAACTCGATGCGCTCCGACAGGCTGAGCAGCAGCAGGAAGAAGATCGCCAACGCCAGCCCGACCAGGCCGTATTGGATGGGGTGGATCGCCAGGCGCTTGATCAGTTCGAACATGAAGAAGCCGACGAAGGTCAGCATCACGAACAGGAATCCGTATTTGCTGGCGCGATCGACCTGCGTGTAGACATTCACCGGTTCGACCAGCCCGATGCTCAGCACATCCATCTGCTTGTCGTCGCCCTCCAGGTACTGGCCTTGCGTGCCGGCGGCGAGCGAGGAGATGTCCCAGTTCGCGTTGAAACCCTGGTCGCCGATCGTATGGTCGTGCGGCAGGAAGCTGCCGGCGAAATGCGGATGCGGCCAGGCTGACTTCAGCGTGATGTGGTTGCTGTCGGCAATCGGTGCGACCGCCAGGGTCTCGGTGCCGCCCAGAGCCAACTGCAGATCCACCGTCATCGCGACATGCTGGCCAAACGCGACCGCCGGCAGCGGTGCATGCAAGCCGTTGTCCTTGCGATGACCGCCGACGTTCTGCATCAACGCCACCGGCACATGATCGACCTTGAGCACCGGCGTGCCGGCCAAGCCACGGACATCGCTGATCGACAGGCTCAGGTAGGGCTGTCCGATCGTGCGCACGACGCCAGCGTCATTGGGCACGACGGCGTCGAAATTCGCCGCGATCCGCGTCTGCAACTCGTAGATGCGCACGTTGTACAGACCGAGCTTGCGCTCCGAGGGCCGGATGCCACCGTCGAGGGTCATCGCCTTCGGAAAGAAGAACCACTGCTTCTGCTGGGTTTCGGTGCGGGTGACATCGTTGTCGTTCTTGTCCTTGCTGACAACCTGCACCTGTTCGGCATACGGTACGACCAGCACCGGCCCGACCAGCGTCTGCGGCCCGGCAAAACTCTGCGTCACTGTCTCGACGGCCTCGCTGCGATACGCCTGGCGCTCACCGATGGTGCCGTTGATGACCATCAGCGGCACCAGCAGCAGCAGGCTGAGAAAGGCGACAAGCGCGCCCTTGAAGACGAAATGCATGCGGCTCATCGCGTCTCCCCCCGCATCGCGCTGGTGTTGCGTGCCAGCCAGTCGAGCAACAGAAAGGTGCAGGCGAAAAACGGAAATACGCCGTAGAGCGTGTCGGTATTGGAATGGCTGTGGCGATCGATGGCGATGAACACGTTGACGCAGAACGCCAGCACCGCGATGTACGCGAGCACACCCATCGGCGATACGGGAAGATGAAACCATCCCAGTGGTTTGAACCAATGCAAATCCATTCGCCTGTCTCCCCACCGGGCGACGGCCCGGCTTGCAGGATCAGACTAGGCGCGTCGGGTGAATCGGCGAGGTGGCGATTGTGTGGTGAAGGTGAAGTCGCGAGCCCGCGCTCACAATCAGATTGCCGGCAGGAAAAACCGTGCCTCGGCGCCGTCTTCATCGCGATTCGCCAGCGCGACGCTGCCACCATGCAAGGCCGCGACCTCGCGTACGAAGCTCAGGCCAAGTCCACTGCTGCGCGCGCCGTCGGGACGCGGCAGGGAATAGAAGCGTTCGAAGATCCGCTCGCCGGCGTAGTCTGGGATACCCGGCCCGTTGTCGGCGATCACGATGCCGGCCTCGTTGCCTTCCTGCATGATCTTGACCCGCACCGTCGATCCCGGCGGCGAAAAATCCACGGCGTTGTCGAGCAGGTTGGCGATCGCCTGACGCAGCAGGAAACGATCGCCCTGCACCGTCAGCGGTGTCGATATCGCCTCGATCGCGATCTCGACGTGCTTTTTCAGCATGCGCGGCGTGACCGATTCCACGGCATCGTCGAGCAGTTCACGCAATGGCAGCGGCTCGGTGTTCTCCAACGCCTGCCGATATTCGACGGCCGCGAGCGCGAGCATCTTGTCGATCATCTGCGCGAGCCGCGCCGATTGGCTGTCGATATTGCGCACGAAACGCCGGCGGTCGGCTTCGGGCGGATCGCTTTCCAGTATTTCGGCGGCGCCGCGGATCGCCGCGAGCGGGCTTTTCATCTCGTGCGCCAGCGTCTGCACGTAACCCTCGACATATTGTTTGCCGTCGAGTTTCTCGCGCATGGTTTCCAGCGAACGGCCAAGTTCGCCGAGCTCGCCACCGCCCACCGCCGGCAACGCCGCGCGCTCACCCGCAGCCACGGCGGTCGCATAACGATTCAGACGGTCGACGCTGCGCGACAGCCACCAGGTCACCGCGAGTCCGATCAGGAAGGACAGGCCGAGCAGCACCCAGCCCTGCTTGAGGATCGCCCATTGGCTGTTGGCGATGAACGGCTCGGTGCGCCGGTTTGCTTTCGCCACCGTCAACACGCCGATGATGCTGCCGTCGCTGCCCAGCACCGGCGCGGCGACATGCATCACGCTGCTGCCTTCGTCGTCGGGATCGCCGCGCGTCGAGCGCGCGCCGTATTTCCCGCGCAAGGTCAGGTAAACGTCGTTCCAGCGCGAATAGTCCTTGCCGACATCGTGATGATCGGAATCGTAGACGACGATGCCGTGCGCATCGGTGACATAGATGCGGTAGTCGAAGCGGCTTTTGCGCACACCGGCGATGTTCGCGGTCAGCGTGCGGTATTCCAGCGCATCGACCGCGCGCGAGAAGCGTCCGTCGGCGATCGTCCCGTCACTCAGTTCCGGCGCCGCCAATGCCGCCAACGCGCTGGAGGTGTCGACCAGCGTCGCCTCCATCGCCTGGCGCACGCCCGGCTTGACTTCATTGACGAACACCCGCATCACGAAGAATCCGGCGAGCCCGACGATCAGAAAATATCCAAGAAAAATCCGCAGCCCGATCCTCATCGCCTGCCCTCGCAGAAGCGGGCATGACCGCGACCACTGTCGCGAAGGCCAGTCATCATCAAACCTTCAACCCATAACCAAGCCCGCGATGCGTCTGGATCGGATCGCGCGACGCATCCACCGCGCGCAGTTTCGCCCGCAGCGTTTTTATGTGCGTGTCGACAGTGCGATCGACGGTTTCCGGCGCGTCCTGCCAGACATCGGCCATCAGGCGTTCGCGATTGAGGATCGCGCCCGGGCGCGCCAGCAACGCCGCCAGCAACAGGTATTCGTAGCGCGTCAGCGACAGTTCCGTGCCGGTAAACCGGATGCGCTGACCAGCGATGTCATGGGCAAACGCTCCAGTCTCGCGCCAGCTCGTATTCTCCGCGGCCAGAGTCTCGACCCGCCGCAGCCGCGCGCGCACGCGCGCCACCAGCTCACGCGGCGAAAACGGCTTCACCATGTAATCGTCGGCGCCCAGTTCGAGGCCGAGGACCTTATCGATCTCGCCACTGCGCGCGGTCAGGAAGATCACCGGCAGGTTCGAAACCGTGCGCAGTTCACGGCAGACATCGAAGCCGGTCATGTCGGGCAGACCGACATCGAGGATCGCCAGGTCGTAACCGCCTTCGCGCAATCGCAGCAACCCCTCGCGGCCGAGCAGGCTGTGATCGGCGATGAACGCCTCCGCGCGCAACGCATACAGCACCGCATCGGCGATGGCGATTTCATCTTCGATCACGAGAATGCGCGACATGCGGCTCAGCCCGGTCTGTCGCAGGGGTGATGACGGGAAGATCCGATCGGGACGAAGGCGACGGGCATCGGGGCTCCGTGAGGCTGTGAGTGGCCGGGTAAAGTCTATATCCTCGGCCCATGAATTATCGCCACGCCTTCCACGCCGGCAACCACGCCGATGTCCTCAAGCACATCGTGCTGCTGGGCCTGCTGGAGGCGATGAAGCGCAAGGACGCGTCGTTCTTCGCGCTCGACACCCACGCCGGCCGCGGCCAGTACCTGCTGCAGGGCGAGCATGCCGACAAGACCGGCGAAGCGCGCGGCGGCATCTTCCGGCTGATGGTGCTGCATGGTTTGCCGGCGCTGGCGCAGCGATATCTCAAGCGCGTCCAGGCCGACAATCCGGTCGGCGCACTGATCAACTATCCAGGCTCGCCGATGTTCATCGCCCAGGCGATGCGCGAACACGACCGCCTCGTTGCCTGCGAACTGCAGCCGGAAGAAGCGCGGGCGCTGACCACGCTGTTCAAGAACGACACGCGTGTCGGTGTGCACGCCCGCGACGGTTACGCGGCGATCAAGGCGATGGTCCCACCCAAGGAAAAACGCGGCTTCGTGATCATCGACCCGCCCTACGAAGCGCAGGAGGCCGAGTTCGAACAGGTCCTTGCCGCCCTCAAGGATGCGCTGGTGCGCTGGCCGACCGGCATCTACGCGCTCTGGTATCCGATCAAGCAGCGCCGCACGCTCAACCAGTTTTTCCGCAAGGCCGGCAACCTGCCCTGCAAATCGGCGTTCTTCGCCGAGTTGCTGGTGCGCCCCGACGATTCACCGCTCCGTCTCAACGGCAGCGGCATGCTGGTGATCAACCCGCCTTTCCAGCTCGACAGCGAGCTCGCGCCGGTGCTGCCGGTGCTGGCGCGATTGCTGGGCGAACAGGGCGCGAGCTCGCGGCTGGAATGGTTGAAGCGCGAGAGCGACTGATCCGCAGAGTCACGTTTGCCCGGGACGAAACGCATCAAGAGAGGTCATACATGCCCCTGCTCCGTCTTGCCCTGATCGCCTTTCTCCTTCCCTTCAGCACGAATGTCATGGGCAGCGTGGAAGCGGTCATGACCGCGATGAGCGTCGCGACACAGGTCAAACCTGCGGCGCCCATCGTCGACCGCCGCATCGCCATCACCATCGACGATCTGCCCTGGGCCGGCATCAACGATGCCAACTGGCCCGTGCAGAACGGCAAGTCGATTCCCGACGACGTACTCGCCAGTCATCACCACCTGATCGCCGCGATGATCAAGGCCGAGGCGCCGGTCATCGGTTTCGTCAACGAAGGCAAACTCGTCGCCGGCGACAAGATCGACACCGCGCGCGTGCACTTGCTGCGCGATTGGGTCAGCGCCGGTTTCGACCTGGGCAATCACACCTACAGCCACGCCGATCTGCACGCGGTCGGGCTCGAAGCCTACGAGGCCGATATCCTGCAAGGCGAAATTTTCCTCAAGCCGCTGCTCGATGAAGTCGGCAAGACGCCGCGCTGGTTCCGTCATCCGTATCTGCGCGCCGGTCGTACGCCGGAAGATCGCGCGGCATTGCAGGCCTTCTTGGCAGAACACGGTTATCGCATCGCGCCAGTCACCGTCGACAACGGCGACTGGGTCTACGCCGCGGCGTATCGCAAGGTTCTCGCCGGTCCCGATGGCGGCGGCAAGGATGCAACGCTGCTGCATCTGCGCCAGGACTACGTGCCCTATATGCTGGCTAAGCTCGATTTCTTCGAACACGAATCGATCGCCCTGCTCGGCTACAACGTGCCGCAGATCCTGTTGATCCATGCCAACGCGCTCAACGCCGATTGCTACAGCGACCTCATCGCCGGCATGCGTGCGCGCGGCTACGGCTTCATCACGCTCGACGAAGCGATGAAGGATCCCGCCTACCTGCGTCCCGACGGTTATACCGGGAAATACGGCCCAAGCTGGATCCATCGCTGGGCGATGGCGGAGAAAAAGCCGAAGGAATTCTATGCCGGCGAACCCGCTGTGCCCGATTGGGTGCTGGCGCTGGCGGGCGTGGATTCGGAATGAAGCAAAGAATCGGCTCTATCGCCCTCGTCGTCCGCGACTACGACGAGGCCATCGCCTGGTACCGGGACGTACTTGGTTTCGATCTGATCGAAGACAGCGCGCGTGGTCCCGGCAAGCGCTGGGTGCTGGTCGCACCGAAAGGCGCGCCGGAAACAAGTTTGCTGCTGGCGCGTGCCGCAACGCCTGAGCAGACGGCACGAATCGGCGATCAGACCGGCGGCCGGGTCATGCTGTTTCTGCAGACCGATGATTTCCAGCGCGACTACGCCGCGATGCGCGCCCGTGGCGTTGCGTTTCGGGAAACCCCGCGGGAAGAGTCATACGGCACGGTCGCAGTATTCAGCGATCTCTACGGCAATCTCTGGGATCTGCTGCAGCTCAAGCCGTCGTAGGAACGGTCATGGCCGCTCATGCGCGATTACAATGGCGCCCTCCCCCGGGGCCCGACCCATGCTGCGACTGACGGAAATCAAGCTGCCGCTGGCCCATACCGAGCCGGCGTTGCGCGAAGCAGTGCTGGCCAGGCTGGGCATCGCGGCGCAGGAGTTGCTGACCTGCAGCGTCGCCAAGCGCAGCTACGATGCGCGCAAGCGCGGCGCGATCGTGCTGATCTACATCGTCGATGTCGAAACCACGCGCGACGCGGAATTGCTCGCGCACTTCCATGACGACAGCCGCATCGGCCCGACGCCGGACACGAATTATCGTTTCGTTGCGCAGGCACCCGCCGCGCTGCCGCTGCGTCCGATCGTGATCGGCACCGGACCCTGCGGCCTGTTCGCCGGCTTGATCCTTGCGCAGATGGGCTTCCGACCGATCATCCTCGACCGCGGCAAGGCGGTGCGCGAGCGCACCGTCGACACGTTCGGCCTGTGGCGCAAGAACATCCTCAATCCGGAATCGAACGTGCAGTTCGGCGAAGGTGGCGCCGGCACGTTTTCCGACGGCAAGCTCTACAGTCAGATCCGCGATCCGAAGCATCACGGCCGCAAGGTACTGGGCGAGTTCGTCAAGGCCGGCGCGCCGGAAGAAATCCTGTACGTGAGCAAGCCGCACATCGGCACATTCCGGCTGGTGTCGATGGTCGAAAGCATGCGCGCGACCATGGAAGCGCTGGGTGCGGAGATCCGCTTCAGCAGCCGTGTCGACGACATCGTGATCGAGAGCGGCCAGGTGCGTGGCGTCACGCTCGCCAGTGGCGAACACCTGCCGGCCGATCATGTCGTGCTCGCAGTCGGGCACAGCGCCCGCGACACCTTCGAGATGCTGCATCGGCGCGGCGTGTATCTGGAAGCGAAACCTTTTTCGATTGGTTTTCGCATCGAACATCCGCAATCGTTGATTGACCAGGCACGCTTTGGTCCGCAGGCCGGGCATCCGATCCTCGGTGCGGCCGACTACAAGCTCGTGCATCACTGCCGCAACGGTCGCTCGGTCTACAGTTTCTGCATGTGCCCGGGCGGCACGGTTGTCGCCGCAGCCTCGGAGCCCGGGCGCGTGGTCACCAACGGCATGAGCCAGTATTCGCGCAACGAGCGCAACGCCAACGCCGCGATCGTGGTCGGCATCACGCCCGACGACTACGCCGCCTACGGCGACGGGCCGCTTGCCGGCATCGCATTGCAACGGCATTGGGAAAGCAAGGCGTTCGAATTGGGCGGTGGCAACTACGAAGCACCGGGACAACTGGTCGGTGATTTCATCGCGCAGCAGCCATCGAAGGAATTCGCCAGCGTCTCGCCTTCGTACACACCGGGCGTGCGCCTCGGCGATCTCGGCGATGCGCTGCCGACGTATGCGATCGACGCGATCCGTGAAGCCCTGCCGGCCTTCGATCGGCAACTGCGCGGATTCGCGATGCAGGACGCGATTCTCACCGGCGTGGAAACGCGCACCTCGTCGCCAGTGCGCATCAAGCGCGGCGACGATTGCCAGAGCCTGAACACACGCGGCCTGTATCCGGCCGGCGAAGGCGCCGGTTACGCTGGCGGCATCCTGTCCGCCGGCGTCGACGGCATCAAGGTGGCGGAAGCGGTGGCATTGAGTATTGTTGGGGCGTCGTAGGAGCGATGGAAATCGCGACCTCCCATCAACGCGAAAGTTTCGCCGCGTAGATCAGTCGCGATTTCCATCGCTCCTACAGATTCGTATATACCGTCATCCGCGGATCGCGCGCAAAGCCTATCAGGCGGATGCCGGCCTGTTCGGCGATGCGCACCGCCAGCGCAGTCGGTGCGGAAATCGCCGCAACCAGGCCACAGCCGGCCTGTGCAGCCTTGTGTACCACCTCGTAACTCGCCCGCGATGTCACCAGCAATGCCTGCGGAACGTGCCCGGCGCGGATCGTCGCACCGATCACCTTGTCGATCGCGTTGTGTCGGCCGACATCCTCGCGCACCAGCAACTCGCCATCGAACGCAAGGACCGCCGCCGCGTGCATCGCACCGGTGGCATCGTTGAGTGGCTGCCGCGCCTGCAGTTGCGCGAATGCCGCGAACAACATCGCCGGGTCCGGATGCGTTGTCGTTGTCACGCGCCGCACCGGCCGGATCGCCGCGGCCAGCGTCGCAGTGCCGCAAAGGCCGCAACCGGTGCGGCCGGTCAGGCTGCGACTGCGCTGCTCCAAGGCCTCAAAGCGCGATTGCGGAATCGCCATCTCGATGGAAATGCCATCGGCCGTCTGTACGCGATCGACGATGCGCACTTCACCGCTGTGCTCGACGATGCCTTCGCTGAGACTGAAGCCCAGCGCGAAATCCTCCAGGTCGGCCGGCGTCGCCATCATCACCGCGTGCGCCAGACCGTTGTAGAGCAAGGCGATCGGGGTTTCTTCCGCAAGAATCTCGGCGCTCTGTGTTTCGCGGCCATTCTCGATGCGCGTCGCCGGCAGCGAGTGCAAGGTCGGATGCGTCATGTCCGAGCATCCAGCCATTGGCGACCCTGCTTCGTGAGATGCAGCACCTGCCGTGACTCTTCGGGCGTCACCGCGATCAAGCCGAAGCCGTGTTCACCGAGCTCCGCCAGCATGCGCAGCAATTCACTCTGCGCAAAGCCCAATTGCTTCGCGGCTCTGGCCAGGGACGCACCATCATTTTCCGCAACGAAATGCATCACGGCAGCAAAGCGCGCAACCAATTCCGTCTCTTCCCACGCACCGTCGCGCATGTCAATTCGCCTCGGTGGCGAGTTGCAGCGCAATCGCCTTCGATAACTGCAGACGAACCGGAATCGATTTCGAGGTCGGCGTGCCGGCGCGGTCGGCGACGCTATCCAGCGGCACCAAGCCGTTGGTCTCCGGGTAATAGGAAGCGACACAACCAACAGGAATATCGTATTCGACCAGAAGAAAACGTTTGGCGATGCGTTCGCCATCGTGCCAGACGGAAACGATATCGACCCACTGCCCGGCCTGGAATCCCAAGCGCTGCAGATCGCCGGCATTGATGAAACACACGCGGCGCTCACCGGATACGCCGCGATAGCGATCCTCGAAACCATAGATGGTGGTGTTGTACTGATCGTGGCTGCGCAACGTCGTCAGATTCAGCAGCGCCGCGTCGCCGGGTGCCTGCGTGCGCGGGATCGGATGCGGAAAAAAAATCGCGCGCCCGGCAGCGGTACGCCAGCGGCGCTCGCCGGCGGAGTTGCCCAGATAAAACCCGCCCGGCACATGCACGCGCGCGTTGAAATCGGCGAAGCCTTCAACCACTTCAGCGATCTTGTCGCGGATACGGTCGTAGTCGCCGATCAACCACAGCCAGGGAGTTTTCGACTGCATGAGCGTCGCAGCCGCCAGGCGCGCGACGATCGCCGGCTCGCTCAACAAATGCTCGGATGCGGGCACGTTCATGCCGGTCGAGACGTGCACGCAGCTCATCGAGTCCTCGACCGTCACACCTTGCACGCCCATCGCCTGGCGGTCGATCTCGGTGCGGCCGAGGCAGGGCAGGATCAGCGCGCGTCGCCCATGCACCAGATGCGAGCGATTGAGTTTTGTCGCGACATGTACGGTGAGATCGCAACGCCGCAATGCCGCCGCGGTGCGCTCGCTGTCCGGCGTGGCGACGGCAAAATTGCCGCCCATCGCGAAAAACACCCTGCACTCGCCGCTGGCCATCGCCGCGATCGCCGCGACGACATCGTGGCCGTGTTTGCGCGGCGGCGAAAAATCAAAGGCGGCGCCGAGGCGATCAAGAAAATCGTCGCCAGGTTTTTCGTAGATGCCCATCGTGCGATCGCCCTGCACGTTCGAGTGCCCGCGCACCGGACAGGCGCCGGCGCCGGGCCGGCCGATATTGCCCTTGAGCAGCAGCAGGTCGATCAGCAACTGGATGGTCGCGACGGAATGCTTGTGCTGGGTGATACCCATGCCCCAGCAGAAAATCGTCGCCTTCGACGCCGAATATACTGCGGCGGCCTGCTCGATCTGCGTACGCGTCAGACCCGATTCGGCTTCTATCGTTGTCCAGTCTTCGGCAAGCACGTCTTCACGGAAAGCAGCGAAGCCTTGCGTGTGCTCGGCGATGAAAGCCTCGTCAAGACCGCCGATCTCCATTACGGCTTTTGCCAAGCCCTTGATCGCAGCGAGATCACCGCCGATGCGCAGCTGGTAGTAATACGCGGCGATCTCGGTCGACGTGCCGGTGAGCATCTCGAACGGATCCTGCGGATTGGCGAAGCGCTCCAGGCCGCGCTCACGCAACGGATTGAAGGCGACAATGCGACAGCCGCGTTTCGCCGCCTCGCGTAATTCGCCAAGCATGCGCGGATGGTTGCTGCCGGGATTCTGCCCGAAGATGAAGATCGCCTCGGCTTTCTGGAAATCCGCAAGCGTGACCGTGCCCTTACCGATGCCGATCTGCTCGACCATCGCCACGCCGGAAGGTTCGTGGCACATGTTCGAGCAATCGGGCAGGTTGTTGCTGCCGAATTCGCGCACGAACAACTGATACAGGAAGGCCGCTTCGTTGGACGTGCGTCCGGACGTGTAGAACAAGGCCTGATCGGGGTGATCGAGAGCGTTGAGTTCGGCGGCGATGACCGCGAATGCTTCGTCCCAGGCGATCGGGCGATAGTGGTCGTCGCTGCCGTCGTAGAACATCGGCTCGGTCAACCGACCCTGCGCTTCGAGGTAATGATCGTCTTGTCGCGCGAGGGCTTCGACGCCGTGTTGCGCGAAAAAGTCTGCGGTCACGCGGCGCTTGGTCGACTCGGCGGCAACGGCCTTGACGCCGTTTTCGCAGAATTCGAAGGTCGAGTGATGGTTCTTGTCGGGCCAGGCACAGCCGGGGCAATCGAAGCCTTCCGGTTGATTGGCCTTGAGCATCGTCGCGGCGCCGCGACCAACCACGCCTTGCTCACGCAGGGCCCGGAACGAACTGATCAGCGAATCCCAACCGCCGGCCGGCCCGGTGTATTTCTTGATCTTGCTGGACATGCGCGAAGGCTAAGACTTCGCTGCGTGGCTAGCAAGCGCGGTGAGCAGTGAGATTCTGCTCGTCATCCCCGCGAAGGCGGGGATCCAGTGTCTTTGTTTTCTGGCTCTGTCGCGATGACAAGAAAAGCCACTGGATCCCCGCCTTCGCGGGGATGACGAAGTCCCATATGCTTTTTCCGCTCACCGCTCACCGCTCACCGCTCACCGCTCACCGCTCACCGCTCACCGCAAAAACAGCCACCCTAAATCGGGTTCGCCTGTCTGGCGATGCGTCTTGCCTGGTACATCGCGGCATCGGCGCGGGCGATGGTTGCCGAAAGCGCTTCGGCGTCGTCGCGCATGGCCGATCCGATCGAGAACGCGCAGGGCGCATTCACCGCGTCGTTGCGGATCCGCTCGACGAGTTTCGCCACCAGGGCCGGATCGGCGTCGACCACCAGGATCACGAATTCGTCGCCGCCCAGGCGCACCACGGCATCGTTCGTGCGCAACTTCTCATGCAGGAAACGCGCGACTTCCACCAGCACCTGGTCACCACGCTGGTGGCCCTCGGAATCGTTGACGTCCTTGAAATGATCGAGATCGACGGTGATCGCCGCCCACGGCTGGCCGCCGCTGTGTGCGGCCTCGAATCCGTCCAGGTAACGCCGGTTGTAAATGCCGGTCAGCGCGTCGTGCACGCTTTGCTGGCGCAGCTCTTCGGCATGCAGCACGTGCTGGGTGACGTCGACGGCATTGCCGATCACATAGGCGCGGGAATCGTGCGGTGCCGACAGGCGATTGCTGTAACGCCAGTGGCGTTCGCTGCCGTCGGCGCCGCGCACCAGGATGATGCCCTCGTCCTGACCGTGCTGGCTGACGCGCTCAAGATAGCCGTGGAATTCGTGCTTCGCCGACTCCGCGGCGTAGTCGAGCAAGGACCTTCCCACCATCGCTTCCGGCGATTGCCCCAGCGCATCGGCCGTCGCGGGATTGACCAGCAGCAGCTTGCCGGTGAGATCGTGCAGGAAGACGAAGCCCTTGCTCAGGCGCAGTAGATCGACGGCGCGGGCGTCGCTCAGGCGCAGGGATTGCATCGCCGAGCGCAGGCGCACATTGGCGCGGCGCTGCAGCAGGTAGAACACCGCGAGGATCGCCACCAGCAGCAGACTCAGGATCGCCACCCAGCGCGCGAGACGGTTGCGTTCGGACAGCGATTTTTCACGCTGCTGCGCCAGTACGGCTTCGCTGTGCAGCTTCGACAGATCGAATTCCTGCTGCGCGTATTTCAGGCGCGCGTCGAAGTCATCGGCGGCCTGGGTGCGATCGCCCTGCTCGATCTGCGCGTCGAGTTCGAGGAAGCGTTGGGTCAGCACGATCAATTCGTCGGTGGAGTCGGCGTGGCCGAGCTTGATGCGGACCAGTTCGCGCAGCACGCGCAATTCATCGCGGGCCAGGCCCAGCGAATGAAAGGAATCGTAAGCGGCCTTGAGCTTGTTCTCTGCGAGTGCGGTGTCGTGACTGTCGATGGCCGCGAGCCCGAGCACTTCGTGGCCGAGACCGGCGAGCTGCGAATTCTGCAGCCGCTGCGACAACACCAGGATGCTCTGCCCGGCGCGATTCTGCAGGCCGATGTCGCCGGACTTGCGCGCCAGACGCGCCGATTCGAGAAACAATTCGGCACTGAGTTTCGGATCGTTGACCTGGTCGGCGAGTACCTGGGCTTTCGCCAATGTCAGTGTCGATGCCGGGAAATTTCCCAGCAGGGCTTCGGCGCGCGCACGATTGCGCAGCAGTCGCGCCTGCGTGGGAACAGCCTGATCGGCCTTGAGTACGGCCAGGCCGCGGTCGGCGTATTCGGCGGCGAGCGCATGCTTGCCGAGGGAAAAGCTCAGCGACGAATACGCAAGCAGCACATCGGCCGACAGATCCGGAGACGGCGACCGCTGCAAGATCACTTCCGCCTGACCAAGCAGGCGCTCGCCGCGGGTGTAGTCCTGCTGCGCGATGCTGGCGCGGCTCTCGGCAATCAGGCCGCGCACGGCCAGCAAGGGCAGTTTCGCCGCTTCCGCGGCCTGGTAAGCCGCGGCGCCAGCATCGTGCTGGCAGGACCAGTTGGCGATCACCCGGCAGGCATTGGCCTGGGCAAGCAGGAGCAGGGCCAGCTCGCGCTGATCGTTGCTGGCACGGGCCGCGGCGAGCGCCGCCGGCAATTCCTTGAGCACGGCGGTGGGATCGACCAGCGCGCGATCCTCGAGCGGATGATGGGTCAGCGCCGTGGCCGAATTGGCGGAGACCGGTGCCGGCGTCGCCGCTGCCGGGGTCTGTGCCTGCAGTGGCGACAGCGGGAGCAGCAAGGCCATCGCCAGAAACGCCACCCATACCCGGTCCGACCCGGAACCGCGCATCGGCTGGCGCTCAGGGGACATGCGCGGCATCCAGACGACGGCGATCATTCATGCCGGCAATGTAGTGGATAGCCGCCGGCCCAACAACAAGCGCCGGGCGGGGATGTGAAGACGGTCACTGGTGGGCGGCCGGTTCAACTTGATTCGACGCAATCTCCGCTCATCTTGGCGTCGACAAAGCCATCAATTGCTGTCGTCGGGCTCGAAGAAACACCAGCGCACTTCCGGGAATTTCGCCTTCAACGCCGCCTCGGTGGCATTGATGCGGACGATGGTTTCGGCGGTGCCCAGCGTCGGATCGGCCATTTCCGCCTGCACCGCGACCATGATGTCGTTGCCCATCTGCAGGGTGATCAGGCTGAAAATGCTCTTGACCTCGGGGCGTTCCTGGATGAAGAAACGGATCGCTTCGCGCGTCACCGGTTCGACACTCTGGCCGATCAGCATCGCCTTGATCTCGACCGCGACGAACACCGCGACGACGATCAGCAGCGCGCCGATACCCAGCGTGCCGATCGCATCGAACAACGGATTGCCGGTGATCATCGTCAACAGGATTGCGATCAGCGCGAATGCCAGACCCAGCAGCGCGGCGAGATCCTCGCCGAAAATCACCACCAGTTCGGCCTGTCGACTCTGCCGGAACCATTGCCAGAGATTGAGCTTGCCGCGCGCCTTCGCCACTTCCGCGAGACAGGCACGCATCGATATCGACTCGGCGATGATGCCGAAGGTCAGTACCCCGACCGCGAGCCAGGGGCGATTGAGCGCTTCGTGCGCATGCAGCTTGTGCCAGCCTTCGTACAGCGAAAACATGCCGCCGACCGAGAACAGCATCAACGCGACCAGGAACGACCAGAAATAGATTTCCTTTCCGTAGCCGAGCGGATAATCCGGCGACGGTGGCCGCTTGGCGCGCTGGATACCGAGCAGCAACAGGCCCTGATTGCCGCAGTCGGCCAACGAATGCACGGCCTCGGCCATCATCGCGCCGGAGCCGGTGATGCTGGCG
>Ga0207983_1000007_pt1 | contig 35432 bp, 26 predicted proteins | sample SoimicmetaGmgHMB_FD_188341 | JGI IMG/M metagenome (GOLD analysis project Ga0207983, IMG submission 188341) | Soil and rhizosphere microbial communities from Laval, Canada - mgHMB (SPAdes) (version 2) | ecosystem: Environmental > Terrestrial > Soil > Agricultural land | place: Laval, Canada...
TCGAAGGTGGTGGCAGCATTCGCGGAGCTGTCCCAGCCCTCCGGACGCCAACGCAGAGTCAGATTGCCCGGCGTCGTCGCGGGGACCACGAACGTTCTGGTCAGGGTGGTGCCCGGATTACTTCCGTTGGGTTGAGCGCCCGTGCGTTCGCCCAGCAGATACGAATTGGCACCGGTGAGCGGCGTGCCGTCCGTGGTCCGTGTCTGTCCGCTGGAGGCATCGGTGATGCTCGGATTTTCGCTGGCGCGGACCTCGGCGTTCTGAGCGCCGCTGATCACCCGCGTTGCCCAACCCTCTGGCACCGTCGTCGTGCCATTGGCATCGGATTCGAAGTTGCCGTTGATCGCGACCTGCGGATTCGCCGGTTTGGCGCCGTTGGCGGTGATGTCGAAATACAGATAGTAGGTAACCGCGCCGGCGTCCTGCAGGATGAAGCGAACTTCGCCGCGCGAGTTGCCGGTCGCGTCGGTTGCGCCGGCGAAAACGGTGTCGGTGTATTCCTGATTGGTCGCCAACGCACCGGTGCTGCGCACGACGCGCGGCGAGTTGATGTCGAAGGTGCCGTTGATGCCCAGCGCGGTGAGTTGCGCGGCGAAATCGACGTCGAACTTGACGGTGCTGTTGACCGTCGCGCCTGCGGGCACGCTGATCGGGATGCGGTAATGCCAATCGGGCGTGGTGTTGACCGCGTTCTGGTCGTACCAGACCGGCGCCGCACGCAGATCCGCCTTCGCCACCGGCACGCCGAAGCTCGCGAAGATCGTCAGCAGCATCATGCCGATCAGCGCGCGCGAACCCTGCCCGCGCAACCAGCGGAAACGGTGCATGAAGCGCGGCGCGAGAGTGGACATGGACGTGACGGGCTCCCTCATGGCTTGCTGCGGACAGGTTGCGATGTGTGCTGGTCGAACTTCAGCAGATCCTGGTCGAAGCGGATGCGGATCGCGAGATAGGCGCCTTTCACGCGGGATTCGGCGCCGCTGAAATCGGCATCGTCGAAGCCCAGGAAGTTGTAGCCGACCGCGAGCCAGGTGTTGCCGCCCAACTTGTAACCCAGCGAGGCGCCGACGCCAAAATTGCGTACGCCCGGGCCCCAGGAATGCAGCATCGAGGCATGTGCGCCAACATCCCAGCGCGCGCCGAGATCATGCCGCACTTCCAGACCCATCAGGTCGGTGTAGCCGCTGTAGTCGCTGCCGTCGATGCTGTCGAACACGTACTTGGCGCCGTACTGCAGCGCGACCTGCGTGTGCAGACCCGGCATCCAGTTGAGGTTGGTGTTGTTGACCAGCTTGCGCGCCTTGAGATTGCCGATCGCGTCCTGGCTGGATTCGTCGATGTAGTCGAAACGGTTGAGCCAGGTCCAGGCGCTCGCGGATTGGCGGCTGGCATAGGAGAAGCGCGCGTCGAGCTTGTGCGACTGGCCGGTGTCGTTGCTGGTGTCGAGATAGAGCAGGCCGGCGGCGAGCACGCGGCCGTCGTCGAGCGTGCGCTGCGCGCCGAGCAGGAAGTCGAGTTTGTCGCCGATATCCGAGACGCGCTTCTCGATGCGCGCATTCGCCGACCAGGCCTGGTTGTTGTAGTTCAGGCCGGCGCTGACCGCGGTGTAGTCACCTTCAACGCTGCCCGAGGTCGGCGCGAGGTTGGTACTGAACGGCACCGCCGTGCCCGACAGCGTCTGCGAACGATCGATCGCGATATCGGTGCGCCAGTGCTGGTTGATTTCCCAGCGCTGCACCAGGCCGAGATTCGCAAAAACACGGCCGCCATCGAGCGAAGACTGGTCGCCCAGCGAAGCTTCCACTTCACCGCCTTTCCATGGCCGCGTGCGCAAGCCCAGGCGGGTCATGCTGGTCTGCAGCTTGTCGCCACGCGCGAACTCCTGCTCGGCGAGCAGGGTCGTGCGGTCGCTGAGCGCGTAATCGACGCCCAGCGTGAGGCGATCGGGGAAGCCGGTGTTGTCGTTCTGCGCGCCCACGCCGATCTCGGCGCCGGCGCGCAACGTGATCTTCTTGTTCGGCATCTCGTAGGCGAGACCAGCGAGCAGTTGTTCGGTGGTGCGGGCATCACCGCTGCCATCGGTGTCGCGGGCATAACGCGCACCGTAGTAGCCGGTGAGTTTGTCGAACTTCTGGTCAGCGCGGATCTCGGCGACATCGCGCTGCACGTCCGAGCCCAGCAATTGCTGGCGATAGACCTGGCCTTGCAGCGTCAAGTCGTCGGAAATACGCGCGCGTGCTTCGACGCCCATCTTGCGCGTGCCGCTTTCGCCGCCCGCCTGCTGGCCAAGACCGAAACCCGCATCCTGCTGGCGGATATAGGCCTTGGCGTCGAGCTTCTCGTCGTGGCGCGTCAGCTCGACTTTCCAGGCATCGCCTTCGAGACGCTCGGTCGCGTCGTGACGATTGCTCTGCGCGTATTCGGCAACCAGCTTGGTCTTGTCGTCGAGTTGCACGATGGCATCGAGGCCATGCAGGTTGCCGGTCGCGCCTTTCGTGCCTTCGTGGATCATGGTCGCGCCGATCTCGACGTTTTCGGTCGGACGGAAATTCGCGCGGCCGCCCCAGGTCAGCGTCTCGTGGCGGGAATCGCCGGCTTCGTATTCGGCGACGATGTAGATCGGATTGAAATCGACATCGCGCGTGAGCACTGGCGATTTGAAGAACAAGGTGCCGTTGAGCACGTCGATGTCGTAGTCGAGGTAGCGCGTCAGCACCTGGGTCTTGAGGATGTTCTGCGACTGGAAGCGATCGCGCGTCTCGATGCGGATCTTGTCGCTGCCTTCGACGATGTCGCGCCGCGACAGGCGATAAAGTCCCGAGGTGCCGTCGCCGGGAATCTCGTCCTTGACGTAGGCCTGCGCGGTCATCGTCGCGAACGCGTTGTAGCCGAACTTCTCGCCGCGGTATTCCGACTTCAGGCCGTTGACGGTGCGGCTGTAGCGCGAGAACTCCGTGACCGTCAGGCCGGTGTCGAAATCGCCGAACAGCGCATAGAACTGCTTGCGCTCGATCTTCAGGTACAGCTTGCGCTGGCTGGCAGCATCGAAATACGGCTGGGTGGAATCGCCGTACAGCGTGTAATAGCGGTTCGGATCGATCGCCTGGCCAAGCGTCGCACCACCATCGCCACGGCGTTTGGCCGAGTCGTAGGCGATCGTCAGCAGCGTGTCGCCCTTGATCGTGCCCTTGGCATAGAAGGCGACACGGTTGCCGTCGAACAACTGCTCGTCGTCGCCGGTGCTGGCGAAAGCGTCGTGGTTGCCGGAAATGTTCTTGGCGCCGATCACGCCCTCGGCGAAACCGACCAGGATCCAGTCGCGCTGGCCCGGCACCAGCCAGGCGCGCACTTCCTGGACATCGCGGCGTTCGTTGAAGTTGAACTTGAGAATGGCCTCGCCCGACTGCGTGGTCGGCGCAAGTTCGATCAGCGCGACGCCGTCCTGGCCAATTTCAAAACGCGCGTGGTCGCCGACCTTGCCGCCCAATGGGTCGCGGCGGATCGCATCGAGCTGGTTCGCCGACTGGTACGGCGAGTTGATATCGAACTCGCCGCTCATGCCGCGACGCGCCGGCTGGCCGTTCTTGTCGAGGAAGCGCATCGCGATCACCGGGCGGGTCTTGCCATCGGCGACCAGACGCGAGAGCTCGGGCACGAACACCGCGCTGGCGATGTCGGTGGAATAGCTGATGTGTCGCGTCTGCCGCAGCACTTCCTTGCCGCTGGCATCGACCACGGACACGTCCAGCGTGTTGTCGCCTTCCTTGACCGGCACACCGCGCCAGAGCGACAGGCTGACCGTGCCGGCAGCGTTGCTCTGCGCGCCGTCGTAATTGAGCGCGCTGACCTTTTCGCCGTTCACACGCACGCTGACGGTATCCGTCGGCGCGTGCTTGATCGCGATCTTGATTGCCGGCAGCGCCGGCTTGAACGAAGCCTGCGGATGCAGCCATTCGGCGCCCGGCGTCGCCGCGGCGAGCCAGTCCTTGTCGTAGGGCAGTTGTTCGACGAGATTCTGGTGGCCATCGTCAACCGCTGCCGCAGCAACCGTTGTCGATGCTGCGACGAGCATCGGTGCCGACGCTTCCACGGCGTCGGTCCTGGCATCGGCGTCGGCGGTGACGGCCGGAATGCTGGTCGCGGCCTTGTCGGCGCCGAGCACACGCACCACCGAGGAAATTTTCGCGGGCGCGTTCTCCGGTGCGGTGATCGTTGCCTGCAGCTGCGCCGTCCAGCCGGCGTTCTGCGCGGGCAGGCGCAGGACCAGCACGCCTTCGCTTTCTTCCGCATCGATCGCACTGCCGTTGAGGCGCACGCTGCCTGCGACCAGATGTGCCTGTGCCGGCAGCATCAGCGTCGCGGATGCATTGGCGATGGCGGCGTCGCCTTTGAGCTGCAGCTGCAGCGCGACCTGGCCGGCGTCGCGCGTCGCGCGCAGTTGCTGGCTGACCTTGCCGGCGTCGGCAACTTTCTTGCGCAGATGGAAATCGACGCGCCACAAACTACCGCCGCGCAGGTTGACGAATTGCGCGTGACCCTTGTCGGCGCTGCGGGAATTGCCGCCGCAGGTTTCCAGTTCGACATCGGCGGGCAGCGATTCCAGATCGAGCTGCACGACGTGCGTGCCCGGCCGGATGTTTTCGGCGTGCCAGCGGCCGTGTTCGTCGGTAAGGATGTAGGTGCCGTCTTCGAGCACGATGCGCGCGTTGGCGAGACCGTTGCGATCATCGCCGCGGGCGTCGCAGGCATCGAAACTCACGCGGCCTTCGAGGATCGCGCGCGAACGCATCAGATCTTCGACCACGTTGACGCTGGCGCGCGCGGTGTTGGAAATTCCACCCGCTGCCGCCGCGATGTTTTCGGCCTTGCCCGTCGGTGCGCCGGCGGTGACGACAGCGACATATTTCAGCGTGACCGAAGCGCTGCCCGGAATGCTGCCGAGATCGAAGGTGAGCGTGCGGCCATCGGCGGAGATCACCGGATCGGCCAGCACCACGCCATCGCGACGCGCTGAGCCCGGCTGATAACGGAAGCCGCGCGGCAGGTAATCGACGATATGCACGCCGGCGCTGGGCGCCGAACCGGTGTTGTTGATCACCAGCATGTACGGCACGTATTCGCCGATGCCGACGCTGGTCTTCGCCGCAGTCTTGGTGATCTGCAATTCGCCGCCGCCGGCATCCATCGGCAGATCGATCACCACCGCCGGTCCCGGCGTCAGCGTGAAGCTGCCGCCGTACGACGCGCCGCTACCGGGCGCACCGACGATGCTGTGGCTGCCGGGGATGCTCGCACCCGGCACCGTCGACGGCGCGACGTAGCCGGCCGGCGGCGTGATCACCAGACGATAATTTCCTGGCGGCACGAGTGGGAAGCGGAAGCCACCGGGGGTGATCACTGCATCGCAAACCGTCGGCGAACCCGAAGTCACCGGCTGCGGCAACACCGTGGTGAGATCGTCGCAGAGCACGGTCGCGGGCAGGCCGGTGGCGATGTCGATGATCGTCACGCTGGCGCCGTTGACCGGCAGGCCGGTGGCGGAATCGATCACGGTGCCAAACGGATCGACCAAAGCGTTCGCGCTCACCGTCGTGGTGGCGTCGAGCGGATCGGTGTAGCTGCTGGTGATGATCTGGTTGCTGGCCACGCTGAGCTGGCAATTGCCCACGGCGGCCGGCGCAGCGGTCGACATCAGATAACCAACGAAAACACCGGTGGAAATGCCGGTTTCCGAGAGCGTGAGGGTTTCGCTGTCGCCGGTGGGCGCGGTGACGGTGACGGTGATCGTGTCGATCGCCGCCGCGTTGACGTTGTGGTCGAAATCGGTGACGCGGATGAACACCGGCTCGCCCTTGCGATACACGGTGGCCGGCGCGAGATTGATCGCGCCCGGCACAGTCAGTGTGGCCGCCGGCGGGAACGGATAATTCGGCGATGGCAGCGGGCCGCCATTGCATTGCGTGGCGTTGACCTGCACCGCGCTGCCACCACCGGCGGCCGCGTACTGTAGGAATTCGATCGTCGCCGGCGTGCGCGCCGCCGTGGTCACCGTTACCGAACCGCTGGTGCTGATCGGCGTGCCGGCGATCTGGTAGCTCGCGGTGGCGGTGTTGGTGACCGGCGTGTTCGGCGGCGTCGCCGACCACGCGGTCAGCGGCAGCAGAACGAGGGAGGCAACGAGCACCGCTTTGCTCTGTGCACGGATCGCGCGCAGAGCAAAGCGGGCTGGCACGGAGGCCAGCCAGCTGCAAACAGCCTCTCCCGCACGGCGAACCGTGCGGGAGGGGGAACCACTTGGCGGAAGACGATCCGTCACGGTTTCAGTCGCGTTCGCTTACTGCACGAACGTGTTGAAGTAGACCGTGATGAAATTGCCCGCAGCCAGGCTACCCGCCGGCAACAACACCGCCGGCGCCGCGAGGGTGCCGTAGTTGATGGTGATGTTCTGACCGGCAATGGTCGCGCCAGCGGTCGTCGCCTGACCCGCAATACCCGGAGCTGCGTAGGTGGTCGCACCGACGCCGGTAACCGCACCGAAGCCCGAGGCCGACAGCGAAGCACCGCCTGCGTTGGTGCAGGTGGTTGCCGGCGGAGCGCCAGCGCCGCTGATCAGCTTGGTGTCGAACGCCAACGCGGCGTTCAAGGTGTCGGTAACCGTCGCCAGCGTCGCCGCAGCGGCACCAGTGTTGCGGATCGTGATCGCCCACTGCACCGCCGCGCCCGGGATGTTCTTCGGGTTGGTGTTGCCGTTGAACGGATCGCAGATCGGCGTCACCACCTTGGACACGCTCAGAGTCGCGGAAACGACCTTGTACGCATCACGCGCCGAGCCCTTGCCATCGCGCACCGCATCGTCGGTACCGGCGATATCGGCAAACACCACATCCACGCCAGCCGTATCGGCACCGGCGGTCTGGGTCACAGCCGCACCCTGCGAAGCCGCCGTACCACCCACCGCCGTCGTCGCGGTCAGGCTGACCACTGCGTAGTCGTTGTTGACCTGCGTGGCCGGGATGTTGCAGACCACGAATACGGTCTTGGACGCATCCGGGATCAGTTCGTCGATAAAGGTGCCGGTGGCGTCATCGGCCAGGCCGTTGTTGTTGGCGTCGACCATGAAGTTGCAGCCGGTGCCGTCGAAGTTGTCGGTGTTGGCGAACAGCACCGTACCGGACGCCAGGTTGGCCGTGCTCAACGCGTAATCCTGCACGGTGTTGCCGAGGTTGTTGACGGTGAACGTGGTGACCTGGGTCAACGCGCCCGGAACGACGCTGGTGAACGTGCTGTTGCCTTCAACGACGGTCACATTGACCTTGTTGTCGACCAGGAACGTCGTCGCGGTGCCGGCACCGGTGGTGTTACCAGCCGCCGAAGAACCAATCGCGGTCTGCGCGACGCCACCGACGCTGTAGTTCAGCGTCGCCAGGTTGCCGATGGTGGTGTTGGACAGCGTGCCTGCGGCAGCTGCGTATTGGCTGAAGCCCAACAGCAGGCCGGCCGCGGCGAGCGCGGTCAGCTTCAGCTGTGGAGACTTGTTGGAGGTAGTGCGTTTCATGAGTGTGTCCTCGATTGAATGAAGTAGCGAAAAGCGGAAACAGGTGATTGATGCAGGTTGTTTGTCAGGGAGGGCCGGCAGCGCGGGGTGGCCCGCGGCCGGCCTTGGGAGGTCGGAACCAGGGTGGATGCGTCATCGACGCATGCTGAAGTCGACGCGGCCAAAGGCCGGCCTGGCTTTGCGAAAGAAGGGGGTTCATGGCGGCGCGCTCAGTTGATCCGCGCGTGGAAGCCGACGCTGCCGGTCTTGCCGACGGCGAGCGCGCCCTGATAGACCCAGCGGATATGCGTGTAGTCCGCCGGAAGCGCAGCGCGCAGCGCGCCGTCCGCGCCTTTGACTTTCAGCGCGCCTGGCGCTGCAAAGGTCTTGCCGCCATCGACGGAGAACGTGATGACGGAATTTTCTCCGAACGCGCTGCCGGCAACGTAGGTCGTGTTGTTGGGCAACGGATTGGTGACCGCGATGTCGCCGACCGGCTTGCTGATCAGGTTGCGGAACGTGGTCGTGTAGATCACTTCATCGCCGGGCACGGCTTTCTTCACCGGCTGGCGCTTGCTGACCTGCTTGCCATTTTCGGTGACGGTCACGTCCTGCTCGGCGATGCTCTTGAGTTCGACCGCGCCGGCCGGCGGTGCGGCGAAGGCGACCGAATGCAAGCTGGCCAGCAAGAGGGCGGCGAAAATTGCGGGGATGAACGACTTGGCTTTCATGGCAACTCCTTTCAGTTGAGCGTGGCGCGAAAATCGACAGTGACGGTGGCAGGCGCTGGCGTGCTGCCCAGCGAAACGGAAACGGTGTTGGCGGAAAACTGTGCGTTGTCGGCGTCGGCGGCATCGGTGCGCGCGGCGCCGTTGACGAGAATGGAATTGGTGACGTAGGTGACTTCCGCCGGCAATGGATCGGTGATCACGAGGTTGTCGGCGGTGCCGGCGCCGGACAGCGTCATCAGCACGCGGTAGGTGATGGTCGCGCCCGGCTCAAGACTGTTGCCGCCATGCGTATCGACGATCGACAACACCGTCTTGGTGACGATCACCGACAGCCCGCCAACCACGTACGTGCCGACCGCCCGCGCCTGCGCATTGCCGGCGCCGACCACGGCGACCGCGATTCTTTTCCCGCCCGCGATCGCCGGCGACGATGCGGCCGACAACGAGGTTCCGGGCGGCGAGCCGGCCGCACCCGGCGTCAGCGACGCGACATCCAGACGCACCGAACCGGTGTTGCCATTGGCGAGTGCGCTCGGCGTGTTGCTGACGACGTAGATGATCTGCGCGGCATCGGGCGCGAGATTCGGATCGTTGCTGCCGGGCACGTACAGCGTGTCGGCATTCGCGCCGCTCGCCTGGAAGCCGGGCGCGAGACCGCTTTCGAGAAAGATCGCGCCGGATGTGCCGTTGGTGGGGTCGTAGTTGTCGCCGGCGACGGCGTTGTTGCGCGTGAGCCCAAACGCCTCGTCGCCGTTGCCGGTATTGGTGAGCAGGAAAGTCAGTGCATCGTCGACATCGGGCGTGCTGACCGCGACGGCGGAACCGTCCTGCCAAGTCAGAGTGAGTTCGATCAGTTCGTCGACGACCAGCGTGGCCGGCGCACTGGTGACAGGCGCAGCGGGCACACCGGCGACGCTGTAGTCGAGGGTCGCGGTGTTATCGATCACGGTACCGGCGACAGTGCCGGTAGCGAATGCCGGGGCGGCGAACAAGGCCGTCGCCAGCACCAACCAGCGCCAGTTGCGGGAGGTCGTCAGGCGGGCCATGCCGGGCCTCCCCTGCAATCTGCGCCCGGTGCCACGCGCAGGAGGCTTGCAAGGGAAACCCGCATAAACGACATCGACGCGGCGACTGAAATGCAGCCGCCAAAAAACGGGCGCGACGGAGCCTGACGGGGCGCCCGGCGCGTACATTTGGGATGTCTGGCGGAAAAATTCAGCATGTGAAACAGATCTCAACGCGGAATCTGTTCTAATAAGCAACTATCGTGCCGTTGTAATAATCTAATATTTTCAATAACTTAACGACACGTCTTGATGTGATAACGGTCACAATATACCCGCGTTCTGGCCGTCGAGTGTGATGGCCAGCAGGATATTCCGGCCTTCCTGCCGACCCCCACTCAAGTTGCATGAACCGGCCGGAATCCAGAATGGCGTACATTTCGCCAAATTTGGTCACTTTCGTCGGGGTTTTGGGACCGGCTGGCAGCGCGCGGCCGGTGGGGTCCGGGCGCCGTGATAGCCAATGAATACGCGGCTAGGGCAGTACCACTAACCGGGATCGCTGTGCCGCGCTTTGGCAGGGGGCGGACCCGGCCGGAAACAAGGCAATGGAAATGACAAAACAGAACCAATTTGACGTGATCGTGATCGGCGGCGGGCATGCCGGAACGGAAGCCGCCCTCGCCTCCGCACGCGGCGGCGCACGCACGCTGCTGCTCACGCACAGCATCGAAACCGTCGGGCAGATGAGCTGCAATCCGGCGATCGGCGGTATCGGCAAAGGTCATCTGGTCAAGGAAATCGACGCCCTCGGCGGCGCGATGGCGCAGGCCGCCGACCGCGCCGGCATCCAGTGGCGCACGCTCAACGCCTCGAAAGGCCCGGCGGTGCGCGCGACGCGCGCGCAGGCCGACCGCGTGCTGTACAAGGCCGCGATCCGCTGTCTGGTCGAGAACCAGGCGAATCTCTCGCTGTTCCAGCAGGCGGTCGACGACATCGTCATCGAAAACGGCCGCGTGCATGGCGTGATAACGCAATCGGGTTTGCGCTTCGATGCGCGCGCGGTGGTGCTGACTGCGGGAACGTTTCTGGCCGGGAAAATCCACGTCGGCCTGAGCAATTACGCCGGCGGCCGCGCCGGCGATCCGCCCGCGACGACGTTGGCACAGCGCCTGCGCGAAGGTCCGTTCGTCGTCGATCGCCTGAAGACCGGCACGCCGCCGCGCATCGACTCGCGCACGATCGATTTCACCGGCCTGGCCGAACAACCCGGCGATGCGCCGATTCCGACTTTCAGCTTCATGGGCACGGGCAACGAACATCCCCGCCAGGTCTCTTGCTGGATCACGCACACTTCCGAACGCACGCACGACATCATCCGTGGCGCGCTCGATCGCTCGCCGATGTATTCGGGCGTGATCGAGGGAATTGGCCCGCGCTATTGCCCCTCGATCGAAGACAAGGTGGTGCGTTTCGCCGACAAGACTTCGCACCAGATCTTCATCGAGCCCGAAGGCCTGGACACTTACGAAATCTATCCAAACGGCATCTCGACGTCGTTGCCGTTCGACGTGCAGCAGGCACTCGTGCAGTCGATCAAGGGCTTTGAAAACGCGCACATCACCCGCCCCGGCTACGCGATCGAATACGATTATTTCGACCCGCGCGGACTGAAGGCGTCGCTGGAGACAAAAGGCGTGGAAGGCCTGTTTTTTGCCGGTCAAATCAATGGCACGACCGGCTATGAAGAGGCAGCGGCGCAGGGGCTTGTCGCCGGCCTGAACGCCGCGCGTTTTACGCAATCGCGCCAGCCGTGGGCGCCGCGCCGCGACGAGGCCTACATCGGTGTATTGATCGACGACCTGATCACCCACGGCACGACCGAGCCGTATCGGATGTTCACTTCACGCGCCGAATACCGTCTGCAATTGCGCGAGGACAACGCCGATGCGCGACTCACGCCGACCGCGCGCGAACTCGGGATCATCGACGAAAAACGCTGGGCTGCATTCTCGATCAAGACCGAAGCGGTCGCAGGCGAAAACGCGCGTCTGGCGGCGCTCTGGGCAGCGCCAAACAACGCGCTTGGTCGCGAAGTCGAAGAGCACACCGGCGTCGTACTGACGCGGGAAACGACGGTGCTTGACCTGATCAAGCGCCCGGAATTCGATTACGAAAAACTCATGGCGCTGCCCTCGCTGGGGCCGGGCGTGAGCGACGGAAAAGTCGCCGAACAGGTCGAGATCGGCGTGAAATATTCCGGCTATCTCGAGCGCCAACGCGACGATATCGCCCGCCAGAAGAAGCACGAAGACACGCGTTTTCCAGCGGGTTTCAGCTTCACCGGTATTCCCGGCCTGTCGGCGGAACTGCAGGGAAAACTGACCTCGGTACAGCCGGAAACCCTCGGTCAAGCGCAGCGTATTCCGGGCATGACGCCGGCCGCGCTGTCGCTGCTACTGGTGCATCTGAGCAAGCGTCGCCGCGTGGCCTGAGCGGCACGCGGCGCGCCGATGGATTGGCATCAGCACAATGTCTGCCGGCGCTTCACCGCCAGGAAATAGCGCGCCCAGAACACCGCTGCGCAGACCGCCAGGCCAACGATCATGCCTGGCTGGTCGGCGAGCAGAAAACGAAAATGCGTGCCGTCGGTGGCGAAGCTGAAAGGCAGCAGCGTGAAGGTGATCGCGAGCGCTTTTTCCCAACTCGCGCGGCCGAGTTCACGCCGCGTCCGGCCCAGTGCGCGCAGCTCCAGACCCGGATCGGGCGTGGGCATCAGCGCGGCGAATTTCGCGATCTGCGGATGCGCGTCGAGATAACTTTCCACCAGCGCGCGGCTTTCGGCACTGGCTTGGCCACTGCGCACGCTGGGCAGCAGATCAAGGATGACGTTTTCATGCACGGTCATGACGGGCTCCCGGAATTGAGGGTGGAAGGTGAAGTGATGAAGGCGGCGAGTTGGCGTCGGGCGCGATGCAGACGCACGCGAACGTGACCCGGCTCAAGCCCTAGCGCATCGGCGATTTCCTGATTGCTCATGCCATGCACGCCGCAGAGCAGCAGCACCTGCCGATCGGGCTCACGCAAGGACGCCAAACCGGCGCTGGCATGGGCGAGACGCTGGCGTAGTTCGGCGCGTTGCTCCGGTCCCGGGTCCGCGTCAATCGCGCCGTCGATCTGTTCCTCGTCGCCGGTCAGTTCCAGCGTTGGCCGGCGATGACGTGAGGCGACCAGATTGCGCACGATCGCGTACAGATAGCTGCGCACCGTCGCCTGCTCGATACGGCTGTTGCTGGCGAAGGCGCGGGCGAAGGTTTCTGCAGTCAGATCCTCGGCCTCGCCGCGTTCGCCGCTGAGCACCCAGGCCAGGCGGAAAACCGCCTCGGCATGCTGTCGATAGAGTTCGCTGAAGCTCAGTGCCTGTTCCATGACACCCAATACGCGCGGGCTCGAAAAACGTTACGGCGGGGGGCGCTGACCAGATGGGCCGGACGATCGCTCCATGCCCTGTGGTATGGCTCCGGCCTTTGTATTAATGTGTTCTTTACATCCGACGGCTCAAGTACCGTCGGAGTGGGCCGCGAAAGGCTAGGGGAGGGGAGGCGGACCGGGTTGCCCGGCGCCGCATCAGCACCGTAGCGCGACCGGTCGAACTGCCCACCCGTCTCCAGGAGTCACCTCATGCCCCGCATCCATCAACTGGCCGGCGCCCTCGCTCTTGCCCTCGCTGGCGCCAGCGTCGCCCAAGCCCAGGAATTCACCGGCGTCGTCACGTTCGGTGACAGCCTTTCCGACGCCGGCAACATCGCCCAGCTGTCGGCTCTGCCAGCCGGCAACAGTTTCACCACCAATCCCGATCCGGTCGCCGCGCAGATCATCGCCGCCGCATTCGGTTACAACCAGACCAATTCGCTCGCCGGCGGCAGCAACTACGCTTACGGCGGCGCCTGCGCCAACGCCTCCGGCCCCTGCATCAATCCGGGCGCACCGCGCCTGGGCCAGCAGCTGGCGCAATACCTCACCCCGCGCGGCGGCCGTGCCGATGGCAATGCGCTGTACACCGTGTGGATGGGCGCCAATGACATCTTCGCCAACCTCGGCGGCGGCGTCTGGACCACCCAGGCGCAGATCCAGGCCGGCACCGCCGGCGTCGCCACGTCGGTGATCACCAACGTGCTGACCCTGCAGGCCGCGGGCGCGAATTACATCGTGGTGTTCAACCTGCCCGATCTTGGCGCGACGCCGCAGTTCGTCGCTGCCGGTCCCACCGCTGCGGGCGCCGCGAGCTTCGCCTCGGTCAGCTACAACGCCGCATTGAACCAGGGCCTGAGCCTGACCCGCGTCGGCATCATTCCGATCAATACCTATGCATTGGTCAGCGAAGTGATGGCCAACCCGACCCTCTATGGCTTCACCAATGTCAGCAACCCGGCCTGCACCGTGCCCAGCTCGGTCGCCTGCAGCACGGCCACGCTGGTGGCACCGAATGCGAACAACACCTATCTGTTCGCCGATGGCGTGCATCCGACGGGAGCCGGCCATGCAACGCTGGCCAGCGTCGTGATCGCCACGATCGAAGCGCCCGGCCAGGTCTCGCTTGCCGGCGAAGTGCCGCTGCAGGTTTATGAAGACCACAGCAGCGTCATCAACAACAAGATCTTCCACCTGCGCGGTACCGAGCGTCCGGACGGCGATACCTTCGGTTACGCCAATCTGCAGATCGGCAGCCAGAACTACGACCGCACCAGCAATTCACCGGAAACCGACAGCAATCTCGCCACGATCACCGCTGGCGCCGATTTCCGCTACAGCGATTCGGTGAACTTCGGCGGCGCGATCAGCGTCGCGCGTTCCAACGGTGATTTCGGTGCCGGCTCGCTCGACGGCACGGAAGTGCTGGCCTCGGTCTACGCCACCAAGACCTTCGGCAATGGCTACATCGACGGCATCGTCTCGGGCGGCAGCAACGGCCTCGATATCGGTCGCGACATCGTCCTGCACACCACCACCCGCCACGAAACTGGCAACACCGATGCCCGTCACCTTGCCCTCGAATTCGGCGGCGGCTACGACTTCGGCACCGGCGACCTGCATCACGGCGTGTTCGCCAATGCCGTCTGGCAGAAAGTGTCGGTGAAGAGCTATGCGGAAGAAGGCGGCGACAGCACCGCGATGAACTTCGGCGGTTTCGATCGTGACTCGCTGGTCTGGCGCGTCGGCTATCAGATCGAAGGCGCAGCCAACATGGGCAGCCACAAGATCACCCCGTACGGCCGCCTGGCCTACGCCGGCGAAACCAAGAACGACGCCACCAGCGTGCTCGCCGGTTCGAATTCGATGAACGGCCACTTCCAGCTCGACGGCATCGCGCCGTCGAACAACTGGGTGGAAGCCGACCTCGGTTTCGACATGCAGATCAACGAGCACTCGCAGGCGTTCTTCGCCTACCGCGGCCACCTCGGCGACGACACCCAGCACCGCAACTCGATCAACGTCGGCGTCAGCATGACGTTCTGATCGTTACGCAACCGCCGCAACAAGAGCGCCGCCTTCGGGCGGCGTTCTTGTTGGTGTCACCGGAAAGCCGACGCGCGTATCAGCGCCGCCGGTGCAAACATCGGCAAACGCTTGCCATGCCGCATTCGCGCGCAATCCCGCGAGACGAATGCGTGCCAGCACGGCACCATCATTTTTCCTTGCGCCAGTTGAGCGAAGCTGCCGATTCCGTACCCGATTCAAGCTGCAGGTTGAAGCCGCGCCGGATCAGGTATTTGAGCGTGATCACCTGGCCGGTGCCGATCAACGAAATGCCGTAGCTGAGGAACAGTTTCGGTGAGATGCGCTTGCCGATCGACAGCGTCGCACCGCCCAGCGCCTGCGATTCGGCGATGCCGGCCTGGTCGAGGCCGAGCTTCGCGCCGAGTTGCTGCGCGATCAGATTGCCGCCCGCGCCCAAGGCCATCGCGCTCGCACTCAAGCTGCGCGCTTCGTCGCCGTTGGTCGAAGTCAGCGGCCGGCCAAACACCAGCCACGACAGCGCCTCGGTCGGCTGCATCGCCGGCGACGAGGTCACCGCCGTTTCCGGCGCCAACGCCGTCCCGCGCACACGCACGCCGACGGTGATGTTTTCGATCACGCGCTCGGCGCGGATATCGAGCACTGGATTGTCGTAGGCGGCGTTGACGTAAGTCAGCCGGCCCTGGCGGATCTGCAGCGCTTGACCATACGCGGTGTACTTGCCGCGCACGTCCAGCGTGCCGTTGGCGATCGGCGCGCGCCCGGGTTGATCGCGCAGGCGCAGCGCGCCGCCGATGCGGCCGTCGAGCCCGAAGCCTTTCAATCGCACCTGATCGCCAAGGCGCACCTCGACATCGGTATCGACCAGGAACGTGCCAACGCCGGCGGGATCGCGTGGATCGAGCACCACCACGTCGGGCGACGCCGACAGACTGCTGTCGAGACGCTCGAGATCTACGCGCGCTGACGGCACCGTGACGACGCCGCGCAATTGCAGCACGTCATGACCATAGGCGAGATCGAGATCGGGACTGATCACTGCCTCGAAATTGCTCGTGTCGGCGGCGGTGATGTTGTCGCCGTGCAGACGCAGCTGCAGCGGCTTTTCCTTGTTGCCGAGATCGAGCAGACCGTCGGCGAGCAAACGACCCGCGCCCGACGTCACTTGGCCGCTGATCCGCGTCTGGCCGCTGGCATCGCCGCGCAGGAGGATTTCGCCCTCATGCAATTTGACGCCGAGACCGGGCAGTTCGCCGACGAACGCACTCAATTTCGCCTGCCCGCTGAGCGTCGGCGCCGCGACGCGCCCACCGATCAGGAGGTGCCCGTCGATGCGTCCTTTTGGATTGGCCAGGTCGACGGAAAACAACTCCAGCCAATCGAGACGGTTGATGTCCAGCGTCAGCTCGCCAGCGAGCGTGGCGTCGCCGCGCAAGCCTGTGTGCAATTCGCCGGAGATGCTGCCCTTCTCCGGCAATTGCGCCGCGAGTTTCACGCCGAGGCTTTCGCCCTGCAGCTGCGCGTCAAGATGCAGGTCGGAATAACTCACCACTTCGCGCGGCGACGTTGGATCCAGACGCAGTCCGCCCTCGGCCGAACGCAATGCCAACGTGCCACCCCAGGCGCCGGCGCGACGTGCGAAGTGACCCTCGAGCGCAGCTTCGCCAAACGGCTTGAGCGTTGGGTCGGCGAGCAGCGGCGCGAGCAGGGCCAGCGGCAGATGCTCACCGGTCAACGCGGCCTGTTCGCCGTTCGCCTGCAAGCACAGATTTCCTCCAGGCGCGGTCGCCTGCAGGCAGGCGCGATCGAGACGGAGACTGCCGGCCGCATAACGATATTTCGCGGGCGCCGACAGCGACCACACCGGTCCGACCTTCGGCGCCAGACGCAACGACTGGATTTGCCCCTGCCTGTTTTCGCCGGCGCCATTCGCGCTGCCGTCGAAGCCAAGCCGGCCGATATCGCCAGCGATGTCGCCACGCGCATGCAGTGCCGACACGCTGCCGGTGAGCGTAACGGCGAGCGTGTCGAAATTCTCGCCGGCCAGCGTCAGCTTGTTCGCGCTCAATTGCAGATGGCCATCGCGGCCGCTCGCCGGCAACCTGCCCTGCGCGCGGAACGTCGCGCTGGCGAGACCGGCCCAATGCAATTCATCGCCTTGCAGGTCGACGACATAGCCCGGCGCGGAACGCGCGCCATTGATCTCGATGTGACCACGCACACGACCACTGGCATCGGCAAAAACATCGGCGAGATCGAGCGGTGCGAAATTCGCCTGCACGTCGACGCGATCGCCGATGCGGCCGCTGGCATCGACACGACTGTTGCCGATGCCCAGGCGAATCTCGCCGTCGCCGGCGCTGCCATCCCAATGCAGGCGCGCCCGTCCGGCCAGCGCGCGCTGCCGCAGACTGCCGCTGAGATCGTCGACGCGCAGATCGCCCTGCCAGCGATCATCGCCGCGTTGCTCGCCGTTTGCCATCAGCTTGCCGGTAAGCGCACCGGGATAGTCGGGGAAAAAATAGCCGGGATCGAAGCCCGCAAGCGTTGCATTCAAATTCGCAGCGAGGCGCGGCTGCCAGCGCAGCTCGCCTTTGCCCTGCAACACGCCGGTCGGCGATTTCGCGAGCAGGGAATCGAGTTTCAATTGCTGCGCATCGCCATGACCGGCAAGTGTCAAGGTGGCCTTGTCGCGACCACGGGAGAATCCGGCGTCACCCTTGAGCGTCCAGTCGCGCAGGAGTCCGGCGATCTGCGCATCACCGTGTGCCAGCACCGGCAGCGAACCGACAGTGCCGGCCTGCGGATCGAGGCGCAGTGCCGTGCTGCCGACGCGCAGATCGAAGCGCGGATTTTCGCCTTCCAGCGCCAGCGTTCCGGCGACACGCACGCGCCCCTGCACGAGATCGACGAGCAACGGATCGAGCGTGATCACGCCGGCGTCGAGGCGCAGACGCGATGGCGCGATCGCCATGGTGAGCTCGCCGCGTTTGATCCGGCCCTGCAGCTGCGCGTCGCCACTCTGGCCGGTCGCCTGCAGATCGAAGGAAAGCGGTTGATCTGCGGGCAGGCCGAAGGATTCCAGCAACAGGCGTTCGCTTTTCCCCTCGAAGGACCAGTGCGGCGTACTGCTGCCGTCCTTGAGCGCGAGGCGCAGCGTCAACGGCTCCGGCGCGTTGGCGTCGAGCGCGAGACGGAAATCGTCGAGATCGCCGCTGGCCTTGAGCACCGCACGCGTGGGCGACCCACCCACGACCGTCAGCAACGCGTCGCCAGCGAGTTGCGTGCGGAAATGATCGCGCGGTGAATAGGTGCCGGTCAGATGCAGGCTGCCGCGATCGCTGGCGAGATCGAAACGATCGAGTTCGAGCGCGCCGACGCCCACGCTACCGGCGGCATCGACGCTATCGATATGAATCAGCGACTGCCCGGCGCGCGATACCTGCAGATCATTTAGCGAGAGTTTCGTCACTGTCACGGTGAGCGGCAGGTCGAGCTTCGGCAATATGTCCGGCCAACGCGGCAGTTCGAACGGCTTGTCGTTTTTCGGCAGCGACAACTGCGCGTGCTCGAGTTCCAGTGAATGGATGTCGAGCCGACGCGACAGCAACGGCCAGAGCCCGTGATCGATGCGTAGGCGCGCGGCGTCGAAACGCAGATCGCCGTCCACGTAATGGAGGCCGCGGATTTCCAGCGGTCCGGCCAAGGTGCCGTCGATATGCTCCCAGCGCAGCGTCGCGCCGGCTGGCAATACCGTGTTGACGCGTAACAGCAGCCAGTCGCGGCCGCTGTCGCTGCGCAGCAGCCAGCCGCCGGTGGCGATGGCGATCAGCAACGGGATCAGCGCGAGCGCAAACAGCCAGCGGATGACACGCCAGGCCTTCACAGATCCGGCCCGATCACGAGATGCAGGCGCAGGGTTTGTCGATCGTCCTGATCGCCGCGCGCGATGTCCAGACGCACCGGGCCGACCGGCGAACGCCAGCGCAGGCCGGCGCCGATCGCGAACGCTGCCTGAAATTTTTTATCGTAGGCATCGCCGGCATCGGCGAAGACCGCCATGCCCCAGGTCGGCGTGAACATGTGTTCGAACTCGACGCTGGCGACCGCGAGGTGTTTGCCGCCGACCACCGGATTGATCAACGTGCGACCGTCGCGCTCGATCACCACGTTGCCGAAATGTTGGCCGATTTCCTTGTAGCCGAAGCCGCGCACGCTCTTGTCGCCGCCGGCATAGAAACGTTGCGACGGTGGCAGCAGATCGAAATCGCCACTGGCGATGCTGCCCAATTCACCGCGCAGCAGAAGGCGATTGTCGGCGCCGAACGCGCGGATGTAGCGGCCCTCGACGCGCGCCTGCAGGAAGTCGACATCCGAGCCGAGCGCGCGGCTGCCGCCACGCACTTCCACAGTCAGGCCTTTGGCGTGGCGCGGATAGACGGGGTCGTCGGCTTCTTTCCATTGCGCCCACAACGAGGGATACACCAGCGTGGAATACCCGTAGGTGCCGAACAATACGTTCGCGACCTCATCGTAACGCTCGCGCTTGAAGGTCACGCCGGCGAGCAGGTTCCAGTTGTGCCAGCGGCCGCTGCGCGTGGCCGAGAGTTCGACGTATTCGGTCTTGCTGTCCTCGATCTGCTCCGAACGCGCGCTGGCGCTGATCGCATACCAGCCGTCCAGCCACTTGAAGGCGGGAATGCGGTACTGCGCGGTCGCGTCGCTCTTGTTCTGCGCGAGATTGATGTCGATCAGCGCCTTGTGCCCGCGCCGATTCATCCAGCGCCGTTCGACTCGTGCCGACACGCCCGCGCCGCTGTCGGTGCCATAGCGCAATCCGGCGCTGTAGATGCTGCGCTTGGCCGGCGCGAGCGCGATCTTGATCGGCACCTGGCCGTCGCGCGCCTTGCCGGGCTCGGGTGTGACGCTGACGGCGTTGAAATAATCGAGATCGACCAGGCTCTGTTGCAGGCGTAACAGCCGGGCCTGATCGTAAGGCTCGCCGATTTTCCACGGCACGAGTTTGTCGAGCAGACCGGGCTCGAACTGCTGGCCTTCGAATGTGGCTGCGCCGAGACGGTAGCGATCACCGCTGCGCCACGCCAGCGCGATGTCGGCAGCGTGTTGCGCGCGCGTGACTTCGACGCGGTGTTGCGCGAGTTCGGCATCGAAATAGCCGCGATCACCGAGCAGGCGGCTCACCCCGGCCTTGCTGGTTTCGTAGATGCCGTGATGGAAGACCTCGTTCTGTTGCGGTCGGAAATTTTCCAGCAGCGCTTTCACTTCCGGATCGCTTTCTGCGGCGCCGTCGATGCCGACCGCAAGATGACGCACGCGCACCGGTGCACCAAGCGCGATGTCGAAGCGCACAGTCACCGCCTCGCCCTCGCGCAGCAGCACTGGCGTGACTTCGGCGTCGTAGTAACCGTAGGGCTCCAGGCCTTCGCGGATTTCCTTGGGCGCCGTGCGCAGATAGAACGCCAACCGGCCCTCGCTGAGCGTGGCGCGACGCGCGGGATCGAGTTGTTCCAAGGCGAGATGGGCACGGGCGTTCGCGGCCATTTCCTCGTCGACGCCGGTCAGCTCGATCGCCTTCAATTGCAGCGCCTGTGCGACGCCGCTGACCGACCAAAGGAAACACAGCAAGAGGACGGGGCGGAGTGGCAAGGCGCGGATCGGCATGGGTCAAGGATAAAGGCGAACCCGTGACAGACGGCCGATTTCACGCGAAGCGAAGATTCGCGCTTGCGTCCAGTAACGAATGCAAATAAGATTGATTCGCATCTACAAACCACTGTTTTCGAGAAATCCGCCATGTCTGCTCGTTCTTTCCGGTCCTCATCGACCGCGCCACGCCTGCGCCTGATCTCCGCGACCATCGGCCTTCTGCTGGGCTCAGCCGTGTTGCCGGCGCTGGCCGATGACCTCGCCGCCGACAAGGAAAGAGCCACACGCATCGCACCGGTGAAGGTGCAGGGCCAGCGCGTCCAGGAAGTGACTTCGCCGAAATACACCGCGCCGCTGCGCGACACGCCGCAGACCATCACCGTGGTCGATCACGAGAACATCGAAGACCAGGGCCTGCTGTCGCTGCGCGACATCCTCGGCACCCTGCCCGGCATCACGTTTGGCGCTGGCGAAGGCGGCGGCGGTTATGGCGACAGCATCAACCTGCGCGGCTTCAGCGCCAGCAATGACATCACCGTCGACGGCGTCCGCGACAGCGCGCAGTACTCGCGCACCGACCCGTTCAATCTCGAACAACTCGAGCTCGTCAATGGCGCGAACTCGGTCTACGCCGGCGCCGGCTCGGTCGGCGGCAGCATCAACCTGGTCAGCAAGGCCGCGCATCTCGGCGATGCCAATACGATCTCCGCCGCCGCCGGTACCGACAGCTACGGCCGCCTGACCCTGGACAACAATCAACAGATCGGCGATCACAGCGCTTTCCGCATCAATGCGATGGCGCATCGCAACGACGCGCCGGGTCGCGATGTCGAGAACTTCCAGCGCTGGGGCATCGCGCCGTCGCTGGCCTTCGGCCTCGGCACCGACACGACGTTGATCCTGAGCTACGTGCATCAGAAGGACAGCAACATCCCGCAGTACGGCGTGCCCTTTTACAACGGCGGGCCGCTGCCGGGTGTGGCGCGCAATACCTACTTCGGCTACGCCAACCTCGATCGCCAGGACATCGACAACGACGCCTTCACTGCCATCGTCTCGCACGCGTTCAACGATGTATTTTCGGTACGCAATCTCACGCGGGTAGCGAAAGTCGACCAGCGTTCGATCGTCGATGCCGCGCAGGGTGCGATCTGCCTGCCGGGAAACATCAGCCCGACCTTCACCGCCTGCACCGCCGGCACGCTGCCGGGCACGTTCCGCCCCGGCATCACCAATCCGCGCGGCTATCTGCGCGATACCAGCAACAAGGCGCTGGTGAATCAGACCGATCTCACCGCGATCTTCACCGCCGGCGGCATCGAGCATCACCTTGTCGCCGGCCTCGCGTTTTCGCATGAGTCGTTCGAGCTCGAAACCGCGCGCCTGCTGCGCAACGCCAATGGTTCCGACACCGGCCTGACGCTGCCGTTGATGGACCTGTATCACCCGAATTCGATCTACACCGGCCCACTGCGCTACACGCTGATCGGCAAGACCGACGGCGAACAGGACAATGCCGCTGCCTACCTGTTCGACACGCTGACTTTCAACGAACACTGGCAGATCAACCTCGGCGCACGCTACGAGCACAACGAAGGCAGCTCCACCGTCTATACCGTTTCGACCGCGCTGCCGAACATCGGCGCGATCACCGGCGCCGCTGCACCGGCGAAAAACAGCGACAACCTGTTCTCGTACCGCGCCGGCCTGGTGTACAAGCCGCAGGACAACGCCAGCATCTATCTCGCCTACGGCAATTCGAAGACGCCGTCGAAGGCCTCGGTCAACGGCACCTGCACCGCGGTCAGCAGCACCGGCACGGCCAATTGCAGCGTCGATCCGGAAAGCGCGATCAACATCGAACTCGGCACGAAATGGGATTTCCGCCAAGGCAAGCTCAGCTTCACCGCGGCATTGTTCCGCAACGACCGCGAAAACTACCGTGTCGCCGATCCCGATCCGAGCAATATTTCCGGCGAGCAGTCGCTCGACGGCAAGGCCCGTGTCGACGGCTTCACGCTCGGCCTTTCCGGTCTGATCAACGAGCATTGGTCGGTCTTCAGCAACTACACGCATCTCGACAGCAAGGTGCTGCGCAACGTCTCCGACTATTGCCTCGCGCATGCCGGTGTCGCCGCCTGCTCCGGCGGCAATGCCGCGATTCCGGATTTCGTCGCCGGCGATCCGCTGCTCGCCACGCCGACGGATGCGCTCAGCCTGTGGACGACTTACGACGTCTCGCGCGCCTGGCAGCTCGGCTATGGCGCGACTTATCAGGGCGCGATCACCGTCGAGCAGCATTCGACGACCAAGCCCATTGGCGAACTCGCAACGTACGGCGGCTACACCACGCACCGCGCGATGGTCGCCTACCGCGTGACCCGCGATCTGACCTTGCAGTTGAACGTGAACAATCTCTCCGACAAGGAGTTCTACACACGCATCCGCAACAACGGCTGGGCCACGCCGGGCGACGCCCGCAGTGTCGTGCTCAACGCCAGCTATCGCTTCTGAGCCGTGCGAATCGGAAGGTTCTGAAAGATACTGGCCGCACAACAATCCCCGCCGGATGATGGCGGGGATTTTTCGCGGGAGGAGAAACTCGACATGCTGTTGCAAGTTCCGCAGGTACTGAACTCCGAGCAGGTCGCGTTCTGTCGCGAGCGCCTCGCGAGCGCCGCCTGGGCCGATGGTCGCATCACTGCCGGCCACCAGTCGGGCAAGGCCAAGGACAACGAGCAACTTCCGGAAACCGATCCGGTCGCGATCGAACTCGGCGCGCTGGTGCGCGGCGCGCTCAAGAACAACGACAATTACTTTTCCGCAGCGCTGCCGCGCGTGGTGTTTCCGCCGCTATTCAACCGCTATCGCGGTGGCCAGGCGTTCGGCTTTCATGTCGACAACGCGATCCGTTACGACCGCAGCGGGCAACTCGTGCAACCGGTGCGCACGGACTTGTCGGCGACGCTGTTCCTGAGTGCGCCGGAAGACTACGACGGCGGCGAATTGATCATCGAAGACACCTTCGGCACGCAGCGGGTGAAACTCGCGGCTGGCGACATGGTGTTGTATCCCGGCACCAGCCTGCATCGCGTCACGCCGGTCACGCGCGGCGAACGCCTGGCCTGTTTTTTCTGGATCCAGAGCCTGGTGCGCGATGACGGCGATCGGCGTCTGCTGTTCGAGCTCGATATCTCGATCCGACGATTGACGCAGACCACGCCGGAGCATCCGGCGCTGGTGCAGCTTACCGGCGTCTACCACAACCTGCTGCGGCGCTGGGCCGAGGTCTAGCGCGACGCGGCGACCGTAGCCGCCGCAATCGCAATCAGGTTGGCGCGAGCTGATCGACCGCCGCGACCGTGGCGAAACGATCGGCGACGCGCTTGAGCAAGGCGAGACGATTGCTGCGCACCGCCGGATCGTCGGCCATCACCATCACGCCGTCGAAGAAGGCATCCACCGGCGAACGCAGATTGGCCAGGCGCTGCAGGGTACCAACGTAATCACGATTGCCGAGCAGAGTGTCAGTGTCGGCAATCGCACTTTCGATGGCGACGTGCAGCGCCTGTTCCGCAGGCTCGCTGAGCAGCGCAGCATCGACGTGGGTCGGGATCACTTCCTCGGTCTTGCGCAGGATGTTGCCGATGCGCTTGTTCGCTGCCGCCAGCGGCTTGGCTTCGACCTTGCGCGCGAAATCGCCCACGGCCTTCAGGCGGCGATCGAAATCCAGCAACGAGGTCGGCCGCAGTTCGGCGACGGCATCGAAATGCGTGCCGGGAACGTTCTTGTCGGCGTAATAGCTGCGCAGGCGATCGAGCACGAACTCGTAGACATCGCTGGAATTGGCCAGCAAACCGGCCGGCAACTGCGTGATTGCCGCGCCGAGGATCGGTTCGAGATCGAGATCGAGTTCGCCCTCGATCAGAGTGCGCGCCAGACCAAGCGCATTGCGGCGTAGCGCGAACGGATCCTTGTTGCCGGTCGGCTTGAGGCCGGCCGCGAATCCGCCGACCAGCGTATCGATGCGATCAGCGACCGCGAGCACCTGGCCGAGTTTCGACGTCGCCACCGCATCGCCGGAAAAACGCGGCAGATACGCGTGGTCGATCGCATCGGCGACGGTACCGGGCTTGCCGGCGGCAGTGGCGTAATAGCGGCCCATGACGCCCTGCAGTTCAGGGAATTCACCGACCATGCGCGATTGCAGATCGGCCTTGGACAGCAGCGCAGCTTCGCGCGCCTGCGCCGGATCGGCACCAACGTCGCGGGCGATCATTTCGGCAAGCTTGGCAGTGCGTGCGCACTTGTCGGCATAACTGCCGAGCTTCTGCTGATAGGTCACCGAGGTCAGACTCGCGGCCATGGCGTCGATGCCCTGCTTCTTGTCTTCCTCGAAGAAGAACTTGGCATCGGCGAAGCGCGGGCGGATGACCCGCTCGTAACCCTTGCGCACTTCCTCGACGTCGCTGCTCTCGATGTTGGCGATGCCGATGAAGCGCTCGGTGAGTTTGTGCTCGGCATTGAGCACCGGGAAGAATTTCTGGTTCGACTCCATCGTGGTGATCAGCGCTTCCGCCGGCACCTGCAAAAATTCCGGTTCGAAACCGCAGAGCACGGCGCTGGGCCATTCGACCAGGTTGTTCACTTCCTCGAGCAGGTCCTCGGGAATGCGCGCGATGCCATCGGCCTGCTTGGCGGCGCGCTCGATCTCGCTGCGCACGCGGCGGCGGCGCTCGAGCGGATCGACCAGCACCTTGGCCGTGCGCAACGCTTCGACATATTCGTTGGCTTCGTTGAGCCAGATCGCCTTGCCGTTGTGGAAGCGATGACCGCGGGTCATGCGGTCGGCCTTGAGGCCGAGGACTTCGCCGTCGCAGACATCGCGACCGAGCAGCATCACCAGCCAGTGCGCAGGACGCACAAAACCAACCTCGTGTTCGCCCCAGCGCATCGGCTTGGGAATCGGCAGCGCCTTGATCGCCTCGGCGAGAATTGCCGGCAGCAGCGCGCGGGTTTCCGAACCCTGGCGGGTGATGCGGGCGACGTAGCGCGCGCCCTTGGCATCGGTGGTGCGGCCGAGCTGGTCGACGCTCATGCCATTTTTCTGCGCGAAGCCGGTGAGCGCGGGTGTCGCCAAGCCGTTCTCGTCATGCGCGACATTCATGTACGGCCCCAACACTTCGCTGTATTGCGTGGGCTGGGTCGGTGAGACTTTCGGGATCAGCAGCGCCAAGCGGCGCGGCGTGTACAGCGGCTTGGCATCGTTCATGCCATCGGCGGTCTCGAATTTCACGTGGCGGCTGGCCAGACCCTTGAGCACGCCGTCGAACAAGGCCTGGGCCAATTCCGGCAAGGCCTTGGGAGGCAGTTCCTCGGTGCCGATCTCGATCAACAGCGGCTTCATGTCTGACATCCGATGACTCCTGGTTGGCCGTGTCTTACTTGCGCAAATTCGGGAAGCCCAGCTTTTCACGTTGCGCGAAGTAGGCCTCGGCCACCGCACGCGACAAGGTCCGCACCCGCAGAATATAGCGTTGCCGCTCGGTCACCGAGATCGCCCGGCGCGCATCGAGCAGGTTGAACGAGTGCGACGCCTTGCAGACCTGCTCGTAGGCCGGCAGCGGCAGGCCCAGTTCGACCAGCTTCAACGCTTCCTTCTCGCAGGCGTCGAAGCGGTGAAACAGCTCGGCGACGTCGGCGTGTTCGAAGTTGTAGGTCGACTGTTCGACCTCGTTCTGATGATAGACGTCGCGGTAGGTCACCGGGCCCTGCGGACCGACGGTCCAGACCAGGTCGAAGACGTTGTCGACGTTCTGCAGGTACATCGCCAGGCGCTCGAGACCATAGGTGATCTCGCCGGTGACCGGCCGGCATTCCAGGCCGCCGGCCTGCTGGAAATAGGTGAACTGGGTGACTTCCATGCCGTTGAGCCAGACTTCCCAGCCCAGACCCCAGGCGCCCAGCGTCGGCGATTCCCAGTTGTCCTCAACGAAGCGCAGATCGTGCACCAGCGGATCGACGCCGAGCGCCTTGAGCGAATCGAGATAGCGCTCCTGCAGGTCGTCGGGATTGGGCTTCATCACCACCTGATACTGGTAGTAACGCTGCAGACGGTTCGGGTTTTCGCCATAGCGGCCGTCGGTGGGTCGACGGCAGGGCTGCACATAGGCGGCATTCCATGGCTCCGGTCCGAGCGCGCGCAGGAAGGTCGCGGGATGGAAGGTACCGGCGCCGACCTCGAGGTCCAGCGGCTGGATCAGTACGCAGCCTTGATCGGCCCAGTACTGGTTGAGCCTGAGGATGAGTTCCTGGAAGGTGGGTGCCGTCATCGGTGTTGAGCGCCAGAGAAGTGAAGCGTGGAATCAAAGAGGGTTAGTATAGCTAGGAACCGCGCCCATCCTCGCTCTGCGCCCTCTCCTGCCTCGATGAAACCCTTCCTGATCCTGGAAACCGGTCGGCCGATCGACCCGCTGCGCCGGCATGGCAGCTTCGGTCACTGGATCCGTGTCGCCGCTGGCCTGTCCGGTCGCGAAGTGCGGCATTGCGATGTCGCCGCCGGCGAATCGCCACCCGATGTCCGCGACTACGCCGGCGTCATGGTGACGGGCTCGGGCGCGATGGTCAGTGATCGCGAAGCCTGGAGCGAACGCAGCGCCGATTGGCTGCGCGACGCCGCCGAAGCCGGCAAACCGCTGTTCGGCATCTGCTACGGCCATCAGCTGATCGCGCATGCGCTGGGCGGCGCGGTCGACTACAACCCGCGCGGCCGCGAGATGGGAACGGTGCCGATCCGCCTCGAAGGCAGCGCCAGCAGCGATCCGTTGTTTGCCGGCATGCCGTCGGCATTCGACGTGCACGCGACGCATCGCCAGACCGTGCTGACGCCGCCGCGCGATGCCGCGGTGCTGGCACGTTCGGATCTCGATGATTGCCAGGCGTTCCGCTGGCGCGAATCGGTCTGGGGCGTGCAGTTCCATCCCGAATTCAACACCGCGCTGATGCGCAGTTACATCCACGCGCGCCGCGAAGCGCTGGTCAACGAAGGCAGCTGCCACCACACACTGCTCAAAGCGGTGAAGCCGGCGCCACTCGCGCGCCGCGTGCTCAAGCGCTTCGTCCATCACGCGCGCCGCCACAGTTAGGCAGGAACTACGCATGGGTTTTCGCAAAGTGGCGGCCAGTCGCGGCGCCGGCTGGATCATCGACGGCCTCGCGGTCATGCGCAGCAATCCATTGCCGATCGCGCATCTGTGTCTGCTGTTCGGGCTGCTGTCGCTGATGCCGCTGGTGAATATCGCCGCGGCGCTGGCCGGGGTTTTTCTGAGCGGCGGCCTGGTCTCGGCCCTGCATATCCAGGCCCAGGGCGGCCCGGCGAGCGCCGCGCGCCTGTTCGATGGCTTCATGCAGCCTGGCGCGTTCGTGCGCTTGTTGCCGATCGCGATGCTGAAGATCGGCTTCGCCGTGCTGGTCGGCATTGTGCTTGCGCCGACGGTCGCGCCGCTGATGGACGAACTCGTGCGCCAGGCCGGCAGCGGCGGGCCGCCGAAAATCGCACCGGCGTTGATCGAACAGGTGATGCCGGCATTGATGCAGCGGCTGTTGTGGGTGATGCCGGCCTGGGTCGTGGTGAACTGGTGGGTGTCGCTGTCGCTGCCGCGCGCGATGCTCGCCGGCGTGCCGGGCTTGATCGCGTTGCGCGAGGCGGTGCCGGCGCTGCTGGCAAACCTGGGCGCTCTGCTGGTCAATGCGCTGTGCGCACTGTTGCTGTTGCTGCTGGCGATGCTGCCGGTGATTGTGGTCGCCAGCATCGCAGCGGCCAGCCCGGGCTTTGGTTCCTTCCTGCAGTTGCCGCTGCTGGTGCTGCTGACCGCGGCGGTGTTCGCTTTCGACGGCGCAGTGATGTATCAGGCCTGGCGGGAAATTTTCGCCGATCCCGATCAGGAAAATGTGCCGCCGCTGACGCAGATCGAAGCCTGATGTCGTAACGGCGTCGACATCGATTCGATCGCCGCTAGACCACGCCGTAGCTGCTGAACACCAAGCCCAGCACCAAGCCGCCGATCAGCACGAATGCCAGCATTGCCAGCCCCTGTGCCGCGAGCAACAGCCAACCCCAGCGCGGAATCGCGGTGTTGGCGGGGTCGATGTTTTCGACGCGGGTGCCGGCGGCGTAGTCGTGCAGCGCGCGTTTGTCGGCGGTCCACGCCGCCATCGCATGACCGAGATTGAGCAGCAGCCACGAAATACCGGCGACCACGCAACGCAGCAGCGCAGGCCAAAGACCAATGCGTCGCCCCTGCATGTCGACGACGCGGATACCGAGCAGGCGCTTGCCCAGCGTCGCCTGCCAGGGCGACGCCTCCATGCCGACGAAATAGATGGTCGCGCACAGCATGTACAGCAGCGTCGACAGCCAGGTCATCTGCCACAGCAGCGGCGTCAACGACTGCACCAACGCCATCAACGCGTCGGTATCGCCTCCGCCTTCCATCGTCGCACTTGCTGCTGTCAGCTGCTTGAGCATGTCGTCGCCGCCGAAGGCGAACACCGTCGCGACGATCCCGAATAGGAATTGCGCGACAACGGAAATCAGCAGCGCATCGATGCTCCAGGCGAGGTAACGCTTCCAAAAGCCGGCGGGTGAGCTGCGCGCCGCGGCCGCGCTCATGATTCCGTAGCGTGCGCGGGACGCGAAGCAACGAAGCCCGCGGCAATCACACCGATTTCGTAAAGCAGCATCATCGGCAGCGCCAGCATCAATTGCGAGATCGCATCGGGTGGCGTGATCACCGCCGCGACGATGAAGATGCCGACGACGACGTAACCACGCGCTTCCTTGAGCTGTTGCGGCGTCACCAGGCCCAGCAAGACCAACACGACCACCGCCACCGGCACTTCGAAACTCGCGCCGAACGCGAGAAACAGCACCAGCACGAAATCCAGGTAATGGGTGATGTCGGGCATCGCTTCCACACCGACCGGCGTCACCCGTTGCAGGAACGCAAACACCATCGGCAACACCAGGTAGTACGCGAACGCGCAGCCGGCGTAGAACAGCGTCACTGCCGATGCCAGCAAAGGCAAGGCGTAGCGTTTTTCATGCTTGTACAAACCGGGCGCGACGAACGCCCAGGCCTGGTAAATGAGGAAAGGCATCGACAGCATCAGCGCCGCGAAAAACGCCAACTTGATCGGCGTGAAAAACGGCGACAGTGGATCGATCGCGATCTGGTGGCCACCGACCGGCAGTTTCGCCAACATCGGCGCCGCCAGCCAGCTGTAGAGCTTGTTGGCGACCGGCAGCAAAGCCACGAATACCAGCATCAAAAAAGCGACGCCGCGCAACAAGCGACGCCGGAGTTCGATCAAGTGCCCGATCAGACTTTCTTCGGGGAAGTTTTCGTCTCGCGCGCTCATGGCCGGTCGACGGGGTTGTCGGATGGCGCCGGCGTCGTCACGGCGGCCTGGCCAACATCATCGAGCGAACGCTTGAGTTCATCGACAGGCGCCTTGAGCTGGCGCTTGAGGTCTTCGGTGGCGAGTTCGTTCTCGAGCTCGGCCTTCACCGAATACCACTGCGCGCGCGCCTTGCGTACCCACAAACCGGCCAGGCGCGCGGCCTTGGGCATGCGTTCGGGGCCCAACACGATCAGAGCCACGATCGCAGTCAGCAGCATCTCGCTGAAGCCGACATCGAACATCGCGTACTCCGGATTACGATCCGGACGTCTTGTCTTTGTCGGTGCTGGCGGAATCGGCGCCGATCTTCGCATTCGGATCGGCCGGCGGATCTTCGCCGTTCAAGCCTTTCTTGAAGCCCTTCACCGCATCGCCGAGATCCTTGCCGATGTCCGGCAGGCGCTTGGTGCCGAAAACAAGCAGGACGATCACCAGGACGATCAGCCAATGCCAAATACTCATGCCGCCCATGGTGATTTCTCGCTTCTTGCTATCAGGTCAATAGGATAACGCAGCATCGCTGCCGCGGTTTACTTGGCCGGCGCCGGCTGCTTGATCGTGCTTTCCTCGAGGCGATCCCGGAATGCGACCACGGCATTGGACGGCGTGCCGGTGGCGCGGCCCTCGAAGATCGCGCGGGCGGTATTGCCCTGGCCGTAGACGGCCTGATTGGCCTTGTTGTCGATGGTCAACGCGGTGCCATCGATCGAGACACCGGCGAACAGGCCGCGGGCGCGCGAATAGCTGAAAATTTCCGCCTTCAACTGCTCGTCCGTGCTGGCCTGGGCGCTGCGTCCGACCGGGCCGGCCGCGACGCTGGCATCGCCACCGAGGGTGAATTTGCCGTTGACGATCGAATCAACGCCGCGGGAAGTGCGGAACACCAGGATCACATCGGCGGATTGCACGCCGGCCTGGAAGCCGAAACTGCCGCCGGCGAGGCGGATGAAACTGGGATTGGACCAGGTGCCGTCACTGCCGCGCACCGCGATCAGGCCCTTGCCGCCGCGGCCACCGACCATGAAACCGGCCTTGACCACATCGGGAATCACCGCGATCGCCTGCGCTTCGACCAGCAGTTTGGTGGGAATGGATTCTTCGGGAATGCGCAGGATTTCGGCGAGGACGCGGGTGGCGTTGTCGGCGCGCTTGTCTTCGGTCTGGCCAGCGAAGGCGGGAACGGCCAGCGCGGTCATCAGCAAGGCCAGGGTCACGACGTGGAGCGGGTGCAGGATGCGGCGCATGGGCGGTCTCCAAAGGGCATCGGCAGTATGGCCGGAGGGCATGAATCCGGCGTGAGCCGGACCTGTTCGCCAGTCCGGGATGATAATTTGCAGGCAGTGTTCCGAACAGGCTTGCCACGACGATGACACAACGTTTCCGCGATGGCCCTACCTCCGCGCCGCCCGCCCGCACCGCTTTGCTGCTGGTCAACCTGGGCACGCCCGAGGCGGCGACGCCGCGCGCGGTGCGACGTTGGCTCGGCGAATTTCTGCACGACTACCGCGTCGTCGACCTCACCCGCTGGCTCTGGTGCCCGCTCCTGCACGGCGTGATCCTGCCGTTGCGCGCGCGCAAGGTCGCGAAAAATTACGCCAGCATCTGGACCGCCAAGGGGTCGCCACTGCTGGTATTGAGCCAGGAACTCGCTGCGGCGATGCAGGCCGAACTGCCCGAATTCGAAGTCGCGTTGGCGATGCGCTACGGCCAGCCGTCGGTGTCGGCGGTGCTGCGCGGCCTGCAGGCCAAGGGCGTCGAACGCGTGCTCGTGTTGCCGCTGTATCCGCAGTATTCCGCGACCACGGTGGCCGCGGTGCACGATGCGGTGATGGCCGAGTTGATGCAGTGGCGACGCCTGCCGGAACTGCGCCTGATCAACGATTACCACCGCGACGAGGCTTGGCTGGATGCGCTCGAGGCCAGCGTCGAAAACTGCTGGGATCTGCATGGCCGCGGCGACAAACTGCTGATCTCCTTCCACGGCCTGCCGCAGCGCTTCGTGCGCGCTGGCGATCCCTATGCGCAGCAATGCGAGGCCGGCGCGCGCGCCCTCGCCGCGCGCCTCAAGCTCGACGACAACCAGTGGCAGCTGACCTATCAATCGCGTTTCGGCCGCGAGCCCTGGCTCGGCCCCGCGACCGAGCAAACCCTGACCACACTGGCGACAGCCGGCGTCAAGACCGTCGATCTGATCTGCCCGGGTTTCGCCGTCGATTGCCTGGAGACGCTGGAAGAAAACGCGATCCGCAATGCCGGATTGTTCAAGCAGGCGGGCGGCAGCGAACTGCGCTACATCCCCGCGCTCAATGCCCAGCCCGGACACGTCGCGGCATTGACCGCGCTGGCGCGGCGGCACGCACAAGGTTGGCCGCATTGACGGTGCGCGCCGGAAACGACAGCCCCTGTCGGGAATGACCCTTGACCGCTAAGCGTGCGCAGGTTGTCATCGTCGGCAGCGCAGGCGTTCACCACGACGAACCCGCGGTCTTTTTCGCAGGATGGATGTGATGCAGGAAATTTCCCTGACCACCGCGCGCGGCCCGATCACGGCATTGCGCGGCGGCACGCCCGGTGGGCCGCGTGTGTTGGCGCTGCATGGCTGGCTCGACAACGCTGCGAGTTTTTTGCCTCTGCATGAATTCTTGCCGCGGCTCGACCTCGTCGCGCTGGACCTTCCCGGTCACGGCGGTAGTGCGCATCGCCTGCCGGGCTACGACTACGTTTTCGTCGACTGGATCCACGACGTGCTCGATGCCCTCGATGCGCTCGGCTGGTCGTCGGCCGCGTTGCTCGGGCATTCGATGGGCGGTGCGATTGCTACGGTAGTCGCCGCATCCGCGCCCGAGCGCGTGGAAAAACTCGCATTGATCGAAGCACTGGGTCCGATCTCTGGCATCGCCGATGAAGCCGGCGCGCGTCTGCGCCAGGCCGTCGCGGCGCGACGCGCACTTGATCCGGCACGCGCGGCGCGGGTGATTCCCGATATCGACACCGCCGTCGATGCGCGCCTGGCTGCCTCGAAGATGAGTCGCGACGCCGCGCGCCTGATCGTCGAGCGCAACCTGCGTCCGGTCGAAGACGGTTTCGTCTGGCGCAGCGATCCGCGCCTGACCTTACCCACGCACGTGCGCACCGACGAAGGTTTCGTGCGCAGCTGGATCCGCGCGATCGAAGCGCCGGTGCTGGTGATTGCCGCCGATCCCGCGCCGCCATATTTCAATCCGGCGATCCGCGCCGGCCGACTCGCCGAACTGCGCGATGGCCGCGTCGAAGTCATCGCCGGCGGCCATCACCTGCACATGGAGCAGCCCGAGCGCGTGGCTGAAGTCCTGCGGAAGTTTCTGCTTCCGTAGGAGCGACGCAAGTCGCGACCGCTCGCTCCGTAGCCAGATCCATCGCGACTTGCGTCGCTCCTACAAGACGCTGGTCATTTCATCGGCGGGTAGTGCCGCAGCGACACCTTGCTGCCGGTGCCATCGGGCACCACGGTGTAGATCAGGCGACGACCGTCTTTTTCGAAACCATCGGTACCCAGCACCGGCTCGCCACCGACGCGCGAATAATTTTTCCAGCCCTGCGCTTGGTACAGCGGCAGCAGCGTCGCGAACACCGATGTCGGATCGCCGGAAAGGCGAAACGCGACGACATTGATCTTGCCCATGCTGATGGCATCGGTCAGCACGGCACCCGCAGGAATCGGAATGTCTTTGGGGAAATCCGCTGGCAGCGCGACGTTCGCGCCACTGTCGACGGTCATGCCGGGAACCGACACGTGCTCTTCCTTTGGCGGCGCGACGGCCGGAGCGCTTGCCGCGGGTATCGCAGCGGGCTCGTGATGACCGCAGGCGGAGACGGCGAACGCGAACAGGACCGCAGTCAGGATTCGGATTTTCATGCGCAAGCTCCCAGGGTTTGACACACCGGCCGAGCGTGGCCGACGCCGGCGATCATCGCGGAAAATCATCGGCGTTGCAGCAGTTGGCGGAAATGCGCGCATCGGCGGACAGTCGCACCGACCTGTCACCCGCCGTCATCCCGGCGAAAGCCAAGGCAGTTCCGGCAATCATGCGATCGTCGAAGTAGTTTTTGCCGCGGCAGGCATGGCCTTCGCCGGGATGACGGGAACAAATTCCGCGCCGCTGAAATTTCCCGCTGCTTGCTGAGACTTTCCGCCGCTAGGAAAACCGACGCAACTCGGTCTTGATGCCAAGGCCTTCGCCATGCAGATAGTCGCGCTCGTCACGCCAATCCGGAAAACGCGCCTCGACTTCTTTCCAGAAGCGACGCGAATGATCGCGGTGGATCAGATGGCAGAGCTCGTGCACCAACACGTATTCAAACGCGCTCGGGCGGCCCAGCACGAGCGCCAGGTCCAGCGATAGCGCGTCGTTCGGCGCCAACGAGCCCCACAGCGACGACAGCGCGCGCAACTTGAAGCTCAAGGGCGCGCGCGGCAGCTGCGGCAGATATTTCGGCAGCCAGCGGCCGATGTCGGCGCGCGCCTGCTGACTGTAGAAATCGCGCAGCGTCGCGCGTAGCTGCTTGTCGGTCGCTTTCGCCGACAGCACGATGTCCACGCCATGCTCGCCGAGTTCGGCGCGGGTGTAACGGCCCTCGCTCCAGATAATCGGCAGATGTTCGCCGCGCAATAGAAGCCGGCTGTCGATGTCGCGCGCAAACGGCCGCGTGTCGCGCACCGGCTGCTTGGCCAGCTGCGTCTGCAGCCAATCGCGATGTTCGAACAGGAACTGCTCGGCGAGTTTGATCGAGGCGCTGCGCGGCAGAGTCAGGCGAATGCCTTTTTCGCCAACGATCAGACGCAGGCGGCGCGCACGCGCATCACGAACCCAACGCACCGGCACCGATTCGCCACTGCGCAAAACCAGCGAGCGCTGTTCCTCGACCGGTTTCGTCTCGAGAAATTGCAGCCAGGACATCAGCGCGTCGCGCGCGCCAGAAAGGTCTGCAGATTGGCCGCGGCCTGCGCGCGGACCTTGTCGTGCAGGAACTGCGTCCCGCCGAGCACCAGGCCCTTGAAGCCCAGCGCCTGTCGCGCCCAGCGCGGAAAATCGAACTGGTCGCGATGGCTGACGATCAGCCCATCGCGAAAGGTGAATTGCCCGTCAATGATGTTGTGCACCAGCCGTCCGGTGGCGCTGAAACGGTAATGCGCCTCCCAGTGCGCACGGCCGCTGGCGTCGTCGGCGCTGATGCCATCGAACTGCAGCGACCAGACATCGCGACCCTTGGCGCGGGTCGCGTCGGAGAGCATCCGCCACATGCCGCCGATCTCATTGCGGCCGCGCAGCTTGAATACCGGATCCTCGAAAACCGAATCGGGCGCGTAGCAATCGACCATCGCTTCGGCATCGAGCGCCGCGAACGCGGTGTAGAAGCGGGTCAGCAGTTCGGCATTGTCATGGCTCATGAGCGATCGCCTCCGGTTCGGTGGATTCTAGCGCCGGGATCGGCCAACGTGCGGATCGCAGCCGTAGGAGCCAGCTTGCTGGCGACCAC